>Ga0209211_10009928_pt1 | contig 12536 bp, 15 predicted proteins | sample RifGroA2_FD_183992 | JGI IMG/M metagenome (GOLD analysis project Ga0209211, IMG submission 183992) | Groundwater microbial communities from Rifle, Colorado, USA - Groundwater A2 (SPAdes) (version 2) | ecosystem: Environmental > Aquatic > Deep subsurface > Groundwater | place: Rifle, Colorado... | reverse complement strand
GACTGTTCCCCCAGCTTCCTCCATAATCGCCCACCCAGCAGCCAAGTCCCACAGAGCATTATTAAGACAGACGTAAAAATCGTAGTGGCCCGCGGCGGTATGAGCTAATTGAAAAATGGCACTCCCAATACGAAGCATAATCACATTTTCTTCAATGAATATATTGTGGAGTTTTCTTTGCTGATCATTACTTAGCCCTATATAGCTTAAAACGCCCACGGATTTGGCGGGGTACTCTCGCTGTGCAATGTGAATCTGCTTCTTTCCTGAGTATGCCCCGCTTCCCTTTTGTGCATGAAATAGGTCTTCAAACTTCGGAAGATAAATAAATCCGGCGACTGGCCTCCCCTCCCTCATGAGTCCCACGGATACGCCGAAGAACGGAAGATTACGCGAAAACTGAAGCGTCCCATCCAGGGGATCGACCACCCAATAGAACTCTTTATCAAGCTCATGCTCTGATTCTTTCGCCGTCTCCTCGCTATAAAAACCAAATGAAGGAAATCGCTTGGTGAGCTTGGTTCGCAAAAATGCTTCACTATCGAGATCTGCCTGGGTAATAAGGTCAAGTGACGCGTGCCCCATGCCTTTAACTTTGATAACTGCATTATTTGCCTTTAAGAGCCGTCGCCCCGCGGCAACAACAGTGCCCATCAGATAACGATATTCCGAATCGGAAAGAGTAGGTTTCATACATCAGAGCTCTATAGACTTATCCACCTTAAACATATCTCCATGTCCCGGCACGATGTAGTCGGCGAGTTTCCAAATTTTGGCGCGACTTTTATTTTGCAGCTCTTTATCCTGGCTCCATGGCTCCCAGGCTTCAGACGTATCGACGGTCAACCAATCTTTATTGTATTCGAATAAATCACCGGTAATGGCGACCAACCCTTTGGCGGTTTTAACCAGGACGGAGATACTCCGGTTGTCATGCCCCGGAGTATGCAGAACGGAAACGTTTTCATCCACGACGTACTTTTCCTTAAAAAACTCCAGAAAATGATCGCCCTGCATCACGTCGTTGCCGCCGATGAACGTGGCGTCGGGAAATAGATTGAGGTTACCGATATGATCAACGTCCGAATGGGTAAGAATCACGAAGTCGATATCTTTTGGTATAAGTTTTTGTTCCTTAAGTTTTTTTAGAATTAGGTCTTTGTCGCTTGGAATTCCCAAATCCACCATGCAGTTTTTGTGGGAGCGGACGAGCGTAATTGTCCCGCACGCGCGCTGGGATGCGTATCCTTCCCACCGGGCATACCCTGGCTTGAGGACGGTGACGGAAGCAAGATTTTGGGGCATAGTGAGGCGATTATATCAGAGTTCCCTCGCCCAGCGAAGAATCGTGCCAGCAATTTCTTCCTCTTTTCCGTTGAAACTGTGGAACGCGCCGGGGATGATGACGCTTTGGTAGTTTTTCTTAGGACCGTGTTGATCAAATATCATTTGAATTTCTTTGATAGGCCGGTCTGCCAATTCATCGGCACCCGCAAATATAACAAAGAGGGGCTTGACTATACGCGAAAAAGAAGTCATCTTCGGATCCGGATCTCCATAGTCAAACGTATCTTCGTTGGATCCGCGTCCCATGAGACTCAAAAGTCGTTTTGGCGTTCCCGGATAATGGCCTACAGGAATAAGCATATTACCTCTCCCTATCAACATAAGAAATTTGGCAAGAGGAACTACCCACCTAGGTGATCTTCCCTGGGGGTTGAGCCGATCAGAGAGAGGGGAAAGGAGGATTATCCCTGCGGCGCGAGAGTTTTTTGTGAAAGCCCCATAATAACACGCTTTGTTCGCGCCCGTGCTGTGGCCGGCAACTATAACATGCTCAAACCCTTGCTGGACAAGAAAGGCAACTCCGGCATCAATATCGTACACGCACTCCTCAAAAACTTCCGTCCCTGCCCCACCGGTCAGTCGGCTATACCCTTTTTCGCTTTCCGAATCTATTTTCTTTAGACCCGTAATCCCATCGTGTCCACGATTATTAAAGGATGCAAACCCAAATCCATGCTTCTCACACGCATTGGAAAACGCTTCAAAAAGAGCGACGTTTCCATAAAACGTACTCCCCAACCCATGCACCCAAAGGATAGCCTTGCCCGCCGAAGCCTTGGCGGAGGAGGGCTTTCTTGACGGCCTAAAGAATATCCCCTGATGAATGAGCTTGTCTTTGGTAACAATTTCAGCCAGATAAAACTGTTTCATGGTTTCTTGGAAAAGCTTGCAATCCAGACTAAATCGCTTCCACCGGATCGACGACGATCCTCACGATAGGCATAGAAATCGACTATCGTAAATCCTGCCATTTTGATCATATCCTTCACTTCTGTTTCGCTGTAGTATATATAATGACGAGGCAGTCCGGAAGAAATTGACTCCACCACATCTTCTTCTCCAGTACCCTTTTTCACCAAAATGTATAATATTCCCTGCCTCTTGAGGATTGTAAAAAAGGTTTTGAGCACATCCGGCACGTCTTTTCTATCCAGATGATGAAGCGATGCGTTAGCCCAGATACCATTAAAGGATTCTCGAGGAAAGTGGAATGTACGTAAATCCTGTTTCTGAAACGTCGCCTTCGGAACCCGTTGGCACGCAAGGTCTAGGAGTTTTTCTGATAAATCCACGCCGACGACCCGCAATCCGTGCTGTATAAAGTAGTCACAATCCCGTCCCGGTCCACATCCGGCATCGAGAATTTTCGCCTCTTTGGGCAACAACGAAATAAATTTTTCTAATTCCGGTGAAGGAAGATATAAATCAATCTTTCTAGCGTAGTCAGCGGCAATCTGATCATACACTGCTATCGTTTTTGCCACATGATCATCATTCATGATTTTATCATATGGATATGATTCAATAACTCCTCAATAGTTGGGTGCCATTCATTAAATATAAAGTACAAACTCTCTGTTTCTTTTTGTTCTCCAACAATAATACATTTCTTTCCCATCCCATACGCTGCACCAGCTTCCAGATGTGCAGACTTACCTGCTGGCAAAAGCATGATGAGAGTTTCTGAATCTCGAAGCGCATTCATATCATGATCAAACATCGCCTTCACAGTAGGATTGGTGCGCCAATTGACAATTGTTTCGAATTTCTTCATCTCTTCTTCCGGATCTTCATTCGGATCATTCAAACTTTGTTCTTCGTCGATGAAGCAGTAGACGCTGAAGTCTTTCTCACGAAGTTTTTTCGAAAGAAGCCTCACGTTATCCCTGTTTCTCCACCGAGAAGCAATGAAGTAATGATATTTCATACAAGTATCGGCACAACATCTGAAAGCTGTTGCACCTGTCTCCAGCACGCTTTCACCAATGCTTCATTTCCTTTCCCGATGAGTATTCCACGTTTGGTATATAAAAACGCTTCGAGGTCATTGGCTGAATGACCTATGTAGACAATTTCTTCCGGCCGCAGACGTTTCTTTTTACAAAAATCCTTGAGGAATTGTTGCTTAACGATTGCATCTTCTGCGCGATACTTGATGTCTATTATTTTGTCAGTTCGGTCGTAGACGAAAGTGTAATTTGCGTAGTACGTTTCTATGGAAAGTTGTTTTGCCACTTCCCCTACAAATATATTGGGTGTGCTCGATAGGAGAGCAAGCGAATAATGCTGTCGAAGCATCGCGACAGTAACTTTGGCTTGAGGCAAAAAATGTACATCTCTTAAAACTGCTTCAATATCACGTCTTAATATGCCACTATTTTTATAGCGTTTAATGACGACATCCGCCCACTGCGCAAATGTCCATCGTTTATTGTAGTACTTCGTAAACCATTGCAGTCCTTCTTGGTCAGAAATACCAACCAGATGATGTAATCGCAACCAAATCCCCTCCTGGGTCAACGTACCTTCGATATCAAGCGCAACGAGTTTAATACCGCTCATCATGCCCGTAGTATAGCAAAAAGAATGGCTTGTTCATTGTTACCATATTTCGAAACATAGTAACATGATTATCGGCGCAACCAGTACCAACTCACGAGCAACAGATAAAACCAAAGATGGATGATGGTCGTAATGGTTATATAACCTCCAAGGATAAGCCAACTGAATAGTAATCCCATGGGGATGCTCACGAGGAAAAAAAACCATCCTGAAGGAACAAAAAATATGTTGAAAAGGTGGAGGAAACCTACGATACCCGTAAACCACCACATGCGTGAAACGGTAGACATCGGTACGAGTACCTCAAAGAAGAGATGGGCAAACATTGTTTGCTGAAAGAGCACTTCACAAAACTTAAGAAAAAACGTCTTGGGCTCAGCGCGCAGAATATACCATTTGGGATTATCTCCTAAGATTTTCACTGGGTAAGCGCCGATGCGACGTAGTATCCACGGCGCAGCAAACCATATCGCCACGGTTATCCCGAAAACGACTATGTGAAGTGGCGATACGTTGATAAAAAGATTTGGCGTTTGGAGAATGAGAAACGCGGATAAAACTAAAAACCATATCGCCATCAGAAGTGCTAGCCCCGTCGAAATAGACGCTAACCCGTCGGGCCGCAATCGTTGAATTGTTTTATAGGGAAGATAGCCCATGAGGACAATGACGAAGAGATGAGCGAGTTTCCCCCATTCCATACTATTCCCCTATTCTCGCCTTATGCGTCAGGATGTTGCTCCAGGTAAGAACTGTATCCGCCCAGCGAAGTCTTTCCTCACTTGTATGAGGTGATTGTGTGCGAAGCGTATTAAATGCTTGCTCAAAACGAGTGAGCGCTTCTTGCGTCGATTTAGGGTATGCTGTTATATCGATACCACGTAAGTAGCTGTTGGTCTGCTCAAGAAATATTGTAATCCGCTTCTGTTTCCCGTCAAAATCATCGGCTGCCCAATTGCCGATACGAGACAGGTTCATTGCGATATCCATAATCTTTACGTCCCTCATAATCCAAATAATTCTCCAACGATACTATCTATTTGTTCTCTTATTTCCTGCGACAACACATCTCGACTGGGATTATCTTGCGACGGCCGAAGGTTAATCATGGAATTGTAATCGACTTCTTTGGTTTCCCAATCTATGCCACCACCCCAAAGATTCTCCTGCTTCGAGCCAACCTCCAATAACTTCTGTTCTCCATCAACATGACGTTCTCCCCCACCTGCCAATATCTTTTTTGACACATCAATGACAAATTTAATATATCCATGGTAATCTTGCGCCATTACCGCAATTTGCTCCGTGGTTGCTTTATTATCAAGGACAATAATCATGCCCGTAGTATACCAAAAGCCCCTCTTTCGAGGAGCTTTCAGTTTAAAGTTTACAGTTTTAAATTTAAAGTGGTTTTAATAGTCCATTCCTCCCATACCACCCATTCCCCCCATACCGCCGGGTGGCATACCTGCCCCTGCTTCTTTCTTCTCAGGAACGTCGCAAATAAGCGCTTCGGTCGTCAACACCATCATCCCTACTGATACGGCATTTTGGACTGCCGTACGCGTGACTTTGGCCGGATCCAAAATTCCTGCGGCAAGCATCGAGCCGAATTGCATCGTCATGGCGTTAAAACCATAGTCGGCAACTTTGGATTCTTCGATGGTCTTAAGGACCCATCCGTCATCTGCTCCTGCGTTTTTGGCAATCCAGCGAACGGGTTCACCAAGAGCGCGGTAGAGAATATCGACACCAACTTTTTCATCCGCGTCAGTCAAACTATCTTTTAACTTCGGGAGTACCAACCGTGCACGAAGGAGCGATACGCCGCCCCCGGCGATAATACCTTCCTCAAGCGCGGCCTTTGTAGCTGCAACCGCATCATTGACGCGCTCTTTCTTATCTTTAAGCTCAATTTCTGTTGCTGCTCCGACGTTTATGACCGCAACGCCACCTGAGAGTTTGGCAAGCCGCTCCTGGAGCTTCTCGCGGTCAAAGTCAGATGTAGATGCATCCATTTCGCGTCTGATCTGGGCGATCCGCGCCTGAAGCGCCGACTTTGTTCCTTTGCCACCGATGATCCGGCAGTTATCTTTGTCTGCCCAAATTTTATCAGCGCGACCGCAGTCTTCGATTTTAACGTTCTCAAGCTTCCTACCTGTGTCTTCGCTAATTACTGTTCCTCCTGTGAGAGTTGCGATATCGTCAAGCATTGCTTTTCTCCGGTCACCAAAACCTGGTGCTTTGACAGCTAGAACATTGAAAGTACCCCGAAGCTTGTTGACGACCAATGTCGCAAGTGCTTCACCGTCTATCTCATCAGCGATGATCACTAAGTTCTTGGAAACTTTTATAAATCCTTCTAAAAATGGAAGGAGATCGCCGATCGCCGAAATTTTCTTATCGGTTATCAGGACATATGCATCGCTAATCTCCGCTTCCATTTTTTCGGCTATGGTGACGAAATAGGGGCTCGCGTATCCTTTATCAAACTCCATGCCTTCTTTGTACTCTATCTCCATCGTCAATCCCTTACCTTCTTCTACCGTTACAGCCTCTACTGCCTTTTCCATGCCGACTTTAAGCATCATGGGGTTAGCGCCAGCAGTGACATTTTTAAACCCTGCGTTTACGATAGCTTGGGTAAGAAGTGTTGATGTTGTCGTCCCGTCACCAGCCACATCATTGGTTTTGCTCGCTGCTTCTTTCACAAGCTGCGCGCCCATGTTTTCAAACGGATCCTCAAGCTCAATCTCTTTGGCAACCGTGACGCCGTCGTGAACCACGTTTGGTGCTCCCCATTTTTTATCGAGAGCAACATTTCGTCCTTTGGGACCAAGCGTAGTAACTACCGCTTTAGCTAAGATATTGACACCACGAATAAGTGCTTGTCGTGCATCTTCAGAAAATTTAAGTTGTTTTGCCATACCAGGTAGTGAAATTTCGACCTTTGCGTTTTACGCTGGCGAAACCTCAATCTCCTTTCTTTAAACTAAATTTTTTCTATACATCCAGGTGGTCTAATGTGACGCGCAAAGAACTAAAGCGTGTCGAAATTCTACTACCTGGCTCCTTTACTCAACAATTGCCAATATATCTTTTTGTTCAACAAGCATCCATTCTTCCCCGTTTACTTTGACCTCATTGCCACCCCATTTTTTGTACATGACTTTTTGACCGACTTTCACAACCATCTTGACGGGATTACCCTTGTCATCAGTAGATCCGGGACCAACTGCCATGATAAGGCCGGTTTGCGGTTTTTCTTTAGCGCTGTCTGGAAGGACGATGCCAGAGGGTAACATTTCTTCTGCCTGAAGCGGTTTGACCAATACATTATCAAATAACGGTTGTAAATTTATTTTTGCCATAGCCTACCTCCTTATGAAAAATAATTATTGAAAACTACTAAGCGTAATATCTTGGCAGTCTTTAGAAGTGACTGCTATTTTAGCTGGCATAAAAAATCTTGTCAAGGGGGATATTGTATTTCCTCAAGCGACTCGCGAGTTTTAGCTTAATCCACACGCGCGCGTCGACCGGATGGAAACGGATAACGGTATCTGATATCACCTCTGTTGATCGTCTCTTTTCCATATACCAAAGTTGCCCAATTTTTGCCGGGCGTTCAAACCATCTCAAAACGCAACTCTCAAAACGCAAAACCAAATCTAATAACCTTGAAGCGAAAAAAGTCTTACGACGTGCGTGGTAGCTTTTCGGCCAGAGGCTGATCCGCCCTTGGCGGAGAGTTTTGTCCGCCAGCTGGCGCATTGAATTTTGAGTTTTTTTTCCCCATGCATGTGGCAAATATTTTTTTACCCATCGGTTGGCGTGTATAAATCGCGAAAAGGTATTGTGTCTGTCCCAAAGGAGCTGCATCTGTAAGACTTCATGCGCCGTAAATAAATCCCGTTCGTGAAAGGGAACAGAAAGTGTGCGCTCTGACATAAACATATTGAGACAAATACGGTCTTGCACGTCGGTATCTCCTGGACGACGCCGAAACCCGCACGCATCTAAAATGAGGGTTGAAAAAAACCGTGTCACCCAAAGCGTACCTTTGGAAGCTATGACGAGAAAATCAATGTCATCAGCCTGATCTGCATTCTTCCATGCGACTCCTCCGGTTACTCCAACGCACACGATCGACGGGATCCACCGAAGTAGCCTCGCGGCAGTAGTCGCCTGTTGCCACTTTTCCCTAAAGCAGATTTCCCGTCGTCGACGCCGAGCTATAAGCCTCGTTCTCCCCCGAAGCGCCCAATACGTCGTTTCTCCGATCGTCTGTGTTTGGCACAAGCCAGAAAAATCTGCGCGTCTCAATCGACCGAGTATTCGTCGTGGTGCCCAATAGACTACCTCTTCCTTTGTGAGAGGAAAATCGAAAATGTCAGCGTAACAAAGAGCTGAAAGCCACGCATCACGAACAGAAATTTTCATTGGTTTCTTAGGGTTTGGGAGCAGGAGGAGCGGCACCAGTTGTCAAACCGTAGGTCGTCAAAACCTGACGAAACCCAGATGCTGCAGTTTGGAGCACTGCAGACGGGGCTGATCCTTGCGATAACCCGTTGATCGCATCTTCCATATACTTGATCATCTTGTCGTTTATCCCGTTGTCAAACGTCCGGGACGCGAGCGGAAACGATTTTGCGGTTTTCGCCTGTTGGACGAAAGCCCCGACATAAGGATCGTTCTCGACTGAATTTGCCAAATCCACCCGCGCGTAGATTTCTCCGAATAACCTGGTTTTTGCTGCTTCTGTATAAAATTTCGTGAGCACTTCTCGACTGCTCAGGTATTGCAAAAATTTCCATGCGGCTTCCTGATTTTTGCTTTTGGCGGAAACTCCCTCTACCCAATACGAACCCCAGGTAACGGTACTCCCCGGCAGCTGTGGGATGGGAACAATTTTAAATCGCAGGTCCGGGTTCATCTGTTTTATATCAAACGCCCTCCATGAAGGCGCGATGGTCATCGCAACTTTCCCTATGGCAAAGGCGTATACAGAATTATCCAGCGTATCGTTCCATGTGTACATGGGGTCAGTCGGGTCTGCAAACTTCCGGTAGAAAACAAGCGTCTCTTCTGCTTCTTTGGTTACCGGGTTTGAAAGATTTGCGCCGTTTTGCATCATCATCGTTGCCAGAATGTCACTCCAATTTTCTACGTTTCCCGTGGTGCCTAGGGCAATCGCTGATGTCGTAATCGTCGCGTCTGACTTGACCGTCAACTTTGGTACGATATTGAGGACATCCTCCCACGTCGCCGGAACCGCAACGCCTGCCTTTGCAAAAAGATCTTCGTTTATATAAAGGCCCAATCCTTCAATCATGAGTGGGATGCCGTAAATCGTGGCATCTGCTACTAAATCGTTTGTTGCGATCGGATAAAACGTTGAGGAAAACTCCGATGGTGTCATGACGGTCTTGGGAACAGGAGCCAGCGCATCACGAAGCATGGGGACCCATGTATTGTGAAAACGGAACAGATCAGGACCTTCTCCGCGGCTTATCGCTGCCGTCAACCGCTCTCGATATTGCCGGGGAGATTGTTTTATGTAAGATATTTTTATTTTGGGATTTGCTGACTCAAATGCAGCGATGACGCTTCTGACTGTCGTGTCGTTTTCCCAGAGTCCCCAGTAAGAAAGTGCCACTTCTTTGGACCCGAAGAAAATCCCCAGCAGTACCCGCCCGCCAAAAAACAAACCGACAGCCAGGAATAAAAACACCACAACCATGAGGAGACGCCTCGGGAGTGCACTTCCACCGTGATGCGGTGGCGACCCACCAGGGGCAGTCGGCACCACAACTTGCGGGATAAAGGGGTTATCGGGTGTGGGAGACGGAGTCGATTCGGGAGGAGGCGGCGGCGGCACGGGGGGCTCGTTTCCCCGATCACTTCCTGAACCGATATCAAAACTAATTCCCCCTCCAGGCGGCATGCTCGATGGCACAATAATGGTTTCCTGCATGGGCTGGGACGGCTTTGGCATATTTGGAGGCACGGACAAAGTGCCTTGCACTAGTGGCTCGAGGGGTATTCCTTGAGACTGCTGATCATCCATATTGTACAATTATCATACCATGCATGAGACAAAGAACAATACGATGACGCAACACACAAAAAAAGCATTGAGGCAACTCGTTACCGATGTATGCATCGCAGGCAGCATCGCTTCGTTTCTGATCGTCTTGGCAAGTATATTTTTCCTCTATTGGTACGAAAAATCATACGAGGGACGCATTTACCCAGGTGTCAGGGTGCAAGGACAATCCGTAGGAGGCAAAAAGCCTATCGACATCGAGACGTATTGGAAATCCAAAAATGTGCCGTTTGAAAAAGCAACATTTACGTTGGTGTTTGAAGACCACATTGCAACGCTCTCTGGCGTTGAACTGGAAGTAGGATACGACGCAACGCTGTCCGGCCGGCAAGCGTATTTAGTGGGAAGATCCGGTCATTTTTTTACCGACATACTCACGAAGTTCGGCGTCCAACAGGTAAACCTCACTCCCTACTTTCGATGGAACGAGGAACTCTTCGATGAGTCGCTGGCTCGTCTGACTGAAAGCATCAATATCCCGGTCCAAGACGCGCTCTTTCAATTTCGAGATGGCAAAGTCACACAATTTCGACCATCCAAGGATGGACGGGAACTGGACGTGGCAAGTGCCAAAGAACGATTCACCGAGTCCTTAACGACACTCCCGAATGCAACAGACTATACCGTTCGTATCGCACTTCCGGTCAACCCCGTCATGCCGTCGCTTTCTACCGATCGTGTCAATACTTTTGGCATCAAAGAGCTTATCGGCCGAGGATACTCGGAGTTTGCCCACTCAATCCCGGGAAGGATCCACAATGTCGCTCTGGCCGCGGCCAAAATTCATGGAATTCTGATTAAACCCGGGGAAACGTTTTCGTTTAACGACGCACTGGGCGATGTATCCGCCGCTACAGGATTTCAACCCGCGTATATTATAAAGGAAGGCAGGACGGTCCTGGGAGATGGTGGCGGTGTGTGCCAGGTTTCGACAACGCTGTTTCGCGCCGCGCTAAGCGCGGGACTTCCTATTGTAGAGCGCCGGGCGCACGCGTACCGCGTCGCCTACTACGAACAAGGGGGGTACAAAGCGGGATTGGATGCCACCGTCTTCGCCCCATCGGTGGACCTAAAAATCAAAAACGATACCCCAGGCTATATCCTCATCCAAGCCAAAACAGACATAATAAACTTGACGCTTGCTTTTGAGCTGTATGGCACAAGCGACGGAAGAAAAGCAGAGATTTACAACCATGTCGTGGGCGGCATCACCCCGCCACCACAGGAACTTTATCAGGACGATCCGACCCTTCCCGTCGGTGTCGTCAAACAGGTGGACTTTGCCGCTTGGGGAGCCAAAGCAAGCTTTCAGTATAAAGTCACGCGCGGCGCTGAAGTGTTGCAGGATACCAGTTTTGCTTCTAACTTTCGCCCCTGGCAGGCCGTGTATCTGCGCGGGACGAAGCAATAGTAATCTACAAATCTACGAATGGTATATGAGATGATAAATCGGCGCTGCTCGGAATAAAATTTCCGAAGATCGCTTCCCGAGCTAGAACAACGAGAATATTACATAAAGAAGCCCATCAAAGTACAAGACATATAAGAGGCAAAAATATACTAGCGAGCAGCGGAGCAAGAAAATTTTGTTCCGAGCATAAGCGCCACAAGAAAATGAAAAAAATAGTTTTAGTCGGTGGTTGTTTTGATCTACTTCACTACGGCCATGTCCGATTTCTTGAAGAAGCAAAAAAACTGGGTAACCATCTCGTGGTCGCCCTTGAGTCGGATGAAAACGTCCGGCGAGTGAAAGGCGAGGCCCGCCCCATCAAGAGTATTACGATCTTGTAGTCCGCGTACATCCTCAAATTATCGCCATCACTGGAGGCGATCCTCTGGAAAGCAACAAGCGCGAACAAGCCGCCAATGCCGACGCTCAACTCGTCGTCATCCCCAAGATCCCCACCCCTTCCACCTCACAACTGGCTAAACTCCTGGGACTCGAGTAAAATTGCGATCATGAAAGCTTGGCAGAAATCATGGCTTATTATTGGCATCACGTGGTCATCGCTCCATTTGATTCGTGATATATCACAAGATCTTGGCATAAAAAATTTGCTTTCAACGCCATTTGTCAAACCCATAAATGGCGCGCCTTGGTGGTACTTGTACGTCTTTAATACCTATGTATATGAAATCATCGTTGGGATACTCTGTTTCTATGCCTTAAAGAAAAATTCGTTCCATCCAAAAGGAACAGCATCTCTTTTCTTAACAGCAGTTATTTTTTCTTCTTGGCTCATTTACTGGTTCATACTATGAAAATCCTGGCGATTGAAACCTCCTGTGATGAAACCGCGGTGGCGGTTGTGGAGGATGGGACAAAGATTATCAGTAACGTCATCGCATCATCCAAGGACATGCATGAGAAGTATGGTGGCGTGGTGCCGGAAGTGGCCGCCCGTGAGCAGCTCAAGTGCATCATCCCTGTCATTACCGAAGCGGTTGCCGTCTTTGACGGCGGTGTCAGTGAGTCAATGAGTCAACGTATCAATCAACATATTGATGCAATCGCGGT
>Ga0209211_10009923_pt1 | contig 12538 bp, 14 predicted proteins | sample RifGroA2_FD_183992 | JGI IMG/M metagenome (GOLD analysis project Ga0209211, IMG submission 183992) | Groundwater microbial communities from Rifle, Colorado, USA - Groundwater A2 (SPAdes) (version 2) | ecosystem: Environmental > Aquatic > Deep subsurface > Groundwater | place: Rifle, Colorado... | reverse complement strand
GCCGCCATGAATATGACCGGCCTGATGAGGCACTACAAGGCGTTTGTTCTCGGGTTTGTGCTGTGACCGCGCCACCTGGGGGCATAAAGAAGCAGGTTCTCGGCGGCATGATGGTCTGCCTGGGCGCAGTCACCGCGCTATTGGCCAGGATCATCGGTTTTGAGCTGGATATTTTTTATGTTGTTATCAGCATTATCGGGATAGGCCTTTTTCTGTATGGCACCCTACAGAAAAATCAGCATACATTAGCAAGCGGCAAATAGCCGCTCCAAGCAAAGGGAAATAAATGAAAAATCAGCGTGGGGTTCTTACCAGAAAGAGCCTTGCTATTTTACTGATTGCCGCCGTGGCTATTGTTGTGGCTGCCGCTGCCTTTATCGGTTTCCGGTCAAATAGCGATACCGTCGTTAAACCTCCCGAGGAAATCGAGGACTACCTCTTCTGGGAAGCGAAGGAATTGACGGATTTCAAATTGATCGGCGCCGACAACAAGACGCTGGAACTGGATGACCTGAAGGGAAAATGGAGTTTTATTTTCTTTGGCTACATACACTGCCCCGATGTCTGCCCTCTTACCATGGGGATACTGGGGCAGGCGTTCAAGCTCATCGAGAAAAATCCGGCAGCTTACCAGGATATCCAGGGTGTTTTTGTTTCCGTCGATCCCAAGCGCGATACACCAGAGCTGTTAAAAGAGTACGCATCATATTTCAGTAACAAGTTCACGGGCGTCACCGGCGACACCGCCCAAGTGGACGCATTTTCCCGGCAGATGAGCGCGCTGTACACCATACACCCCAAGGAAGCGCAAGCATCCGAGGATAATTACCTGGTGACCCACAATTCGACCGTTTTCCTTATCGATCCGCAGGGCCGACTCTATGGCCGGTTTCCACCGCCTCAACTCACGCAGGAAATTGCCGAGGTGTTTATAAAAATCCGCACGTTCTACAATGAAAGGGTAAAGAAATGATTAAGTTTTTTCCGAACATATTAGCAGCGCTGGTGCTTGGTTTCGTTACGCTAAGCGCGTCTGCCAATGGCGATATCCATATCCAGGATCCCTGGGTGCAGGCTGCGCCGCCTGGCGTCAAAGTGCTGGCCGCTTATCTGGAGATCAAAAACAACGGCAAGAAGCAGCAGGTGCTCACCGGCGTTTCCAGCCCCGCCTTCGGGCAGATTGAAATGCACCGGAGCGTGATACATGGAAACATGGCGCACATGGAGCACCTGAAGGAGCTGGCCATTCCTCCCAATACCTCGGTAGTGATGCAACCGGGCGGATTACACCTTATGTTGATGAATGCAAAAAAACCGCTCAATGCCGGCGACCAGTTGCCCATGACGCTCATCTTCGGCAGTGGCGAAAAAATTGCAATCACTGCAACAGTCCGCTCCGGCAAAACGGAGGGCACGGAAGATCACCGGCATATGGATCATTCCGGGCATGGCGAACATAACCATTGAGAGCGGCAACACGCCGCAAATGATCCATTGTCAATTCCGGAAGGACAGCGATGCTGAAAACTGAATCCCAATTCCGCCGTTTTTTGCTTACGCTTCTGCTGGGCGGCTTATTGCTTATCCTGGGGTGTGGCGACAATACGACAGGCCACAAGGCCGTAATGGAAGATGCGCCAGATTTCAATATAGCGCTTTTCGAAGGCGGCGATTTTCAGTTGAGCGCGCAAAAAGGGAAAGTGGTCGTAATCAATTTCTTCGCCTCATGGTGCGTTTCCTGCGGCGAAGAAACGCCTCACATTGAAAAAATTTCCCGCGAATATGCATCGCAACCGGTGGCATTCCTGGGCATTGCCGTCGATGACACGGAAAAAAAGGCGAAGGCATTCCTGAAAAAAACGGGGCTGAATATTCCCGCCGGTCTGGATCGGACAGGAAAGATCAAAGATGCCTACGGCCTTTATGGCATGCCCACCACCTTCTTTATAGACAAGAACGGCAAAATAAGCTATCTACATGCAGGGGTTGTTACAGAAGAACTGTTGAAACATGAGATCGACAAGTTGCTTTAAAGGTAAACCCCGCAACCCCCTCGAAAACATGGGTACAAACCGGCTTCTGAAGCCACGGCTGTGCGCCTTCTTTTATTTACTGTGAAAGGGAATACCACTATGTCTCTTTATAAAATATGCTTGATGGTTCTTGTATCGACCACGCTATCACTGCTCTCTGGCTGCTCGGATAAAAAGGAAGCAAAAGTCCCCGAAAAAGCGCCGCAGGAAGAAAGGCCCTTGATAATAGGTGTTGTCGGACCTGAAACGGGCGAAGAAGCAAGCTACGGCATAAGTGTAGTAGAAGGCGTATTGGCAGCGGCCAAACGCTTCAATGCTCAGGGCGGCATAGGGGGCAAAGAAATCAAGGTGCTTCACTTTGACGATCAAAGCGACATGGGGTTGGCCACTAAAATTGTGAAGGATCTTATCAGCCAGCGGGTTATCGCAATCATAGCGGCTCCCACAGGCTCATCTACCTTCTCGCCAATTTATCTGGTTAATGACGCCAAGACCCTGTTCGTCTCCGTTGGATCAAGAAGACATCTAAAAGCAACTGGTCCATTTGTGTTTCGCACTGCCGTTCCAGATGACCTGGCAACGGAAGATTTAATAAAATACGCAGTTACAGAGTTGGGATATGTCAATTATGCATTGGTTACATCTGCCAATTATGAGTTTTCGCTGGATTTAAGTTCGATGTTCAGGCGGGCACTGGATAAATACAACGGAGCGATAAAAGTTCAGACTGACAGCTATGATACTTTTACAGGGGGCCAGAATATGGGCGCGGTTGTCAGTGCGCTCAAGGCCAGTCCGGACCCCTTGCATGGAGTAATTTTCACCGGGGGTGCCGATGAAGGAATTCTTCTTGCCCAAGAGATGCAAAAGGCCGGATTGACTCTCCCCATCATCGGCGGCGAAGATCTTTTCTCGGAAGAGTACCTGAAGAGCGGAGATGCCGTGAACGAAACTCTTCTGTATACAACCTTTTCTACAGACATCAAGTCGCAAAAAATGGTCGAGTTCATGGAGGATTATGTGAAAGCCAAACCCGACCGCTTTGCTGCTTTGGCCTATGACACTTTCTTTCTGCTTGCCGACGCAATCAAGGAGTCAGGCTCGACTGACCCTTCCGTCGTGAGAGAAGCATTGATCAATCGAAAAGATTGTGAAGGCGTAACAGGCAAGACAAGCTTTACCGCGGAAAACATGCCGATAAAACACACCACTATCTGCAGAATAAAAAAAGGGGACAGGGGGGAAAGAAGTTTTGTATTGAAACAGTAACACGGTATGAGCCTGTCCGCCTCCCTTGATACCGCTCAGAACAGGCTTCAATACACTGCGCTACACGCGGCATTGGGCAGCTATTCCCGGCAGCGTCGGGGTCGCGGTCCAAACTGATGTGGAACTTATGCTGCTTGCCGGGTCAATATTGCAATTGCGCAGAATAGGATGCTCGCCCGGCTCAACCGGGAGCGCCGACGTCTCCGTCGGCAACAAATGGTGAGGCCAACAAGAATGCCGACGGGGGCGTCGGCGCTCCCGGTGCTGCTGCAAAGGGTCGGCTTACGAAGTTCTCTGCTCTCCAGATACTTCCACATCAGTTTGAATCGCACCCAGCAGCGTCGCTGGTTATCGGGACGCACGAAAAATGTATCAAACTACAATTTGTCTCGCACTTTTGCCGCATGTATAATTGAGGCGCTCGGAAAATTCAAGTTTCGTCGTTGATGGAACTACTGATGAAACTACATGTCCACCAGTCGTTGGCAGCTTGCTCTTGATTTGCAGTAAAGTCGTTCGAGCCAGAGCCCGCTTTAAGTTCCAAACAGAATGAAGCACCACGCTGGCATACTCAACTATAAAGAGGATTTACATTATGAAGAATCGATTCATGGGTAATAAAGCGGTTATTGGACTATTGGCTGTTCTGATGGTTGTTGTGCCAGCTACCAGCGGCGCATCGGGCGACCGCTCGAAAAAAGAGGAGAAGTCTGTTAATTATGACGAAATGGTGCTCATACCAGCCGGGAAATTTATCTTCGGTGATGGCTTCGGTAAAAAAGAAATCAGCCTGCCTGCCTTTATGATTGACAAGTACGAAGTTACTAACAGGCAGTACGCCAGGTTCAATCTGGATCACAGATATGAGCCGAGTATGGCCAATTTTCCCGTGACCATGGTTTCCCACTACGATGCCATAAACCATTGCGATGCGCTTGATAAGAGGCTGCCTACGGAGCAGGAGTGGGAAAAAGCCGCGCGGGGCACAGACGGCAGGATTTACCCATGGGGAAACGAGTTTGACATAAAAGTTGCCGTAACCAACGAAACCAATTTCGAGGGACACCCGATACAACCGCTTGGAGTGGGAACACACCCAAAAGGAAAAAGTCCGTACGGGGTCATGGATATGTCCGGCAACGTCTGGGAATGGACCCACAGCTATGATGAGCGTTATGTCATTCTCAAGGGGGGATCGTTTTTTGAGAACAGGAATTATGCCAAGTCTCCTAATTCGCTTCGCAGCATTCCCGATGACAGCAAGGACTATGTCGGATTCCGTTGCGTCAAGGATGTCGAAAAACGACCTTAAAACAAGAATCCATTAGCTCAAAACCGTTAGTGCCAGGACTGATGTAGCTTTAAGGGACTTCCATCCAGTCAGCACGCTGGCCATGCCAAGAGGCTATTCACGGCAAGCACTTCAATAAACTCGGAAGAGCATTGCAGGACGACGAAGGCCTCTTACTCAATTTATCTGATGGATTGTCTGAGCTGGAATTTCTGCTATCCCAACAAATACAATCGGCTAATTTATTTATGAAAATCAAACAATCGCACTGGCATCACTTTTTTGGCGGTGTAGCACTGCTCCTCCTTATCATACAAGTTCTTTCCGGCTCAGTCTTGACGCTGTTTTATGTGCCTCATTTGAAAGAAGCCTATGCCAGTTTGCAATATATCTACAATGAGCTTGGCGCAGTAGCCTGGGTAAGGGATACCCACCGCTGGGTCTCACTATTCCTGTTTGTTGCAGTAATCATGCATTTCATAAGGAGTTTTTTAAGAAAGGATTATCTGAACCGGGATAGCAAGACATTGTGGCTGACTGGTGTCCTGCTCTTTCTGCCGCTTTTGGGTTTTTTGCTAACTGGCCTTATCTTGCCATGGGAATGGAGAGGGTATTGGTTCATGGAGATGGTACCCAATTACGCGAATGAAATCCCCTTGATCGGTCCTTCGTTAAGTAATTTTCTGATTGACGCCTTTACCCTTAATCGAACATTGGCAGTGCATATTGCTATTCTTCCGGCCATCACCTTAGTGCTAATAGGTATTCACACCTTTACCAGAGTTATAAAAAGAACGGGGGGGCTTACCCTGTATGTCATTGAACATCTTCCGCTCACCATTCCGTTTTTGCTGGCGATTGCCGTTCTCGCCTATGTTCTGCCGATACCTACCCAGGACCCTGAGATAATACCAATGCCCCTGGAAGGCGAGAACTTGCCAACGGCCGAGTGGTTTATTCTTATCTTCTACGTGCCCTATTTATATTTCAAGGGCTTCATGGCAACATTGCTCGGCTTCTATATCCCGTTTATCCTTTTTATAGTTCTGGCGATATTTCCTTATTTCCTCAAATCAAGGCAGCATAAGGACAGCGAAAAAACCCGGCAAGAAACGCCTTCCGTCAAGAAGGGTGGTGTACTGGCAAACATCAGTGCGCCCTTTCGAAGGGCATTGGGGGCAAAACTTTACCCAAAAACGGTGGGTGTTCTAACTGTTTCTCTGGTGGCGATGGCCTTGTTCGTCCCGCTTTTTGCAGTTACCCATAAATCCCCAACCTATGGCTGCAATTCATGCCACAACGTTTCCATGGGAGAACGGCTGGGTCTGCCTCCGGCAACCTTCAAGGACAGGGTGATGAACCCAACCCTTAAAGATAATACGTTTATGGTGGAACACTGGTTTTATCCGCAGGTGGTCTGGTAGAAGTAATTGTTCTGGCCGTGGTAGTTTTTTACGATTGCCACTGTCAAGAAGGCAATTATGTTAATAAAGGAGAGAAGTTTGATTCCAAAGTATAAAAATTGGTTCTTTGGCCGAATATTACTCGTTCTCGCCATTGCGTTAGCAGGTTGTGATTTGGGCGATACTCAACCCGATGAAGGGCCTGAAGCCGTCGCAAAACGGTTCTATGAATTAATCTCGGCGGCGAAAATGGAGGGTGGCTCTACGACCGCCAGCGAGGCATACAAGTTGGTCGACACCAGGATATCCAATTTGAACGTAAACCAGTTTCTGGAGGTTATCAAACGTTATCCGGAAAAATTCGCGGTGGAGATAGGAAAAACAGAGATCAAGGGAGCCCAAGCCTTGGTCGCCATCAGCTATAAAATGCCCTCCAGCTTTGGCGGCGAATATACAGTGCAGGAAGTGGTGCCTCTTAATATCGACCCGGCCACCAATACCTGGAAGATTGACTTCACCGGCGATACTTATGGCATGCAAAAGGATGAGGCAATAGCGGCGAGCAAGTCGGAAGCGGCTGCACCAAACAACCATGAAGTTTCACCATAAGGAGGAAAATAACAATGAGTGCTGCCAGGGTTGCTGAGTGGATCAAGGAGCGCATCCGGTTAAAAATGGGGAAGCCAATACCTGCGCATGTAAATTTCTTTTACTGCTTTGGTGGTTTTTCCCTGTTTCTCATCCTCCTCCAGTTAGTCTCTGGCGTGTTCATGCTTTTTTTCTATACTCCGGAACCCGAGAAAGCATTGCAAAGCATTGCGTACTTGAGTAATGAGGTAACTCTGGGATGGCTGTTCAGAAACATGCACCGGTGGATATCCTCACTATTGCTGGCGACCGTATTTTCCCACATGGTCATTGTGTTTTATCTGAAAGCCTACCAAAACCCCAGACAGCTTACCTGGCTGACCGGTGTTTCCCAGTTACTCCTGGTGTTCCTGCTGGTCGTAACCGGAATTATTCTTCCATGGGATTGGAGATCCTACTGGTCTTTTGCGCTATGGATGGATTACGTTGGAACATGGGCGGTTGGAGGGGAATCCATCAAGGCAATAATGCTTGATACCTTTACCCTCAATGCGGCGTATTACACCCATATCTTGCTGGTTCCGTTAATTCTTGCAGGCTTCCTGTTTTTTCACTTCAAAATGGTGAGGCGATACGGAATATCAGAGCCTTTGTAAAACTGCAAATTACAGGATACCGAATCATGGCGAACAAAAAAATAGAAATCATCATGGAGCCCAAATACGCTCCCCCCTACCCGCAGTCGTTTTATGCTTTCTGGCCAAAACATGCACTGAAGGCAGGTCTCCTGATATCGGCCATATTCGTGGGGTTGTTGTTATTGTCTTTTTTCATCATGGTGCCAATGGATCCCGCCATGCCACCCATGCCCGATGATGGAATGCACATACCCGCCCCGGAGTGGTATCTGTTCTTTCTATTTCAGCCATTTTGGTATCTCACAGGTGACAATGCCAAATGGTTACCGGTTGGCACGTTTTGGCTCCCGCTCCTGGCGGTGGTTTTGCTGTTTCTGGTGCCCGTTATTTTTCGAAAACGTAAAGACGCTCGTGTTGGGATCAAGACTGCCACAATAGCAACGCTCGCAGTTTATGCCGTGCTGGCATGGGCCGTTCCCATGGGAGCTGTGGTAGCCAGTGGGGCTCCCGCCAAGACCCTGGGTTGTCCGTCTTGCCACAATCCCATGATGGGTGAAAGACAAGCCCTGCCTCCTCCCGAGATGGGCCAATATTACAGGGTTGAGCGCCAGCGGCAGGTCGATCTGGGCGGTTACAACGTAGGCAGTGATGAGCACTCTGGCACAGGAGGCGGATCCTATAAGGATGCAAACTGGCAACTACGCCATTTTTATGAGCCCACGATGACGTGGTAACCTGATTTTTGGTAATGCCAAAAGTTCATTCAAGATATTTTTAATGAGAACAGCCTTTAATTTTCCTCTCCATAAAATCAATTATGGCCTGATGCTTTTTTTGTGTGCAATCCTCATAGTCGGGGGGGCCGCTTCCGCACAGGGTGAACATGACCATGGCAATGCCGAAGTACCGGTTAGTGCCAAAGAGCTGGCGAATCCCCACGACCACGACCACGGCCATACCAAAGACCAAGTCAAGCCGACAACCCCAATCAAGGAGGTGGCGCTGCCCGATGGACTCAGTTCGGCACAGTCAATGGCCATCGATTCGGCCGGACGTGTCTGGTTTACCGAGAAAGTCGGCAGAAAGCTGTCCATGTATGACCCGGAAAAAAAGGAGTTTGCCCCTCACTCCCTTCCTTCATCGTGGGGAAAGATGGGATTTTCCAATATGGCCATGGGTCCCGACGGGGAAATCTGGTTTACCGTGACCCGATGGATTGAGGGTGAGAAAGAGCCGAGCATACTGGGACGGTTTTCGCCTGCGGACGGATATTTCACGAAGTATGTTCTTCCTCATCATACGATCCCGGAGGAATTGATCGTAGATGCCGATGGCACGATATGGTTTATTGCCTCCAATAAAAACAATCTCTATCGCGTTGATCCAAAGACCTTTGCGCTGAAAGGCTACCCCATCCCCACCGCCGACGGCAACCCCAAGAGTTTGGCCGCCGATCAGAAAGGGCATATCTGGTTTACCGAAGCCACTGCCAACAAAATAGGCGAATTCATTCCGGAGCAAGAGGCATTCCGTGAACATGACTTGCTGACTCAATTTGCCAACCCGGGAAAAATCTCCGTTGATAAGCAAGGGAGGATATGGTTTGTGGAAGTAACGGCAAACAGGCTGGGCATGTTTTCACCTGAGCAGAACCGGTTTGACGAGGCGATTATTCCCACCCCCAGCAGCTCACCTGTAACGCTTGTAAACGATGACAACGGGAATGTATGGTTTCTCGAGTACAAGGGAAACAAGGTGGGTGTCTTTAATCCGGAGACGGCAATGTTTCATGAATATGACATTCCCAACTACGGCAGTTTGCCGGCAGATATCGCCATAGATCGCAAGCGATCCATACTCTGGTTCACTCAAAGCTCCACGGATGCAAAGCGGTTGGGGATGCTTTCCATTAACGAAGTATTGGCGGAAAGCAACAAGCAAAATAACGTTCCGCCAACTCCCATTGAGGAAAAAGTATCCAATGGGAGCTTGGTCAAATGGCTTGCTCCTATCGTAGTAATTATAAGCATCGCAACGCTGGGCGTTTGGTCAACCAGGAGATCCCGCAAAGGATAAGCCGATTCTTGCCGGGGCACGGCGCGCCGTGCCCCTGTCTGCAACCATGTAGCTTTGCTCTCCGCCTTTTTTGGATTAAGGATAATGCAGTGAAAATAGCATCTGTTTTTTGGATAATTCTCGGCAGCCTCCTATGCTCCCCGTCGTGGGGAGATGATGTCTTCAAGCCCTTCAAAATGCCCACGGCACATACTTTGCCAACAAAGATTGCTATCGACAAGGCAGGCACCGTCTGGTTTATCGAATCGAACCTTAATAAAATCGGCAGGTTTCAGCCAGCCAAGGGTATTTTTTCCGAGCACAATATCCCCACTCCCAAAAGCGCTACCACGGATATAACCATCAGCAGCACCGGCAAACTATGGCTTGCCGAGTCAGATTCAAACCAGCTCGGAGTTCTCGATCCCGTTTCGCTGACATTCAAGGAATACGATGTTCCCACGATAGCAAGCATGCCATCCAAGATCGCTTCTGATTCCAAGGGAAATATCTGGTTTACTGAATTTTATGGCAATAAAATTGGCATGTTTGACCCTCGTAAAGAGGTATTCCGGGAATATCCGGTTCCTACACCCGACAGTCGTCCGTCTGGCATTGTCGTGGATAAAAAGGGCATAGTGTGGTTCCTGCAAACCGAGGGTAATAAACTGGCCAGGTTAAACCCCCAGGACGGTGCGTTTCAAGAGTTTAAATTACCCGGAGCCAACGAGACTCCCAGGGATCTTGCCATAGACAAGTCTGGGACGCTCTGGTTTGGTGGTCACATAGGGCGCAATTTGATGACCTTTAACCCCGCGACGAAAAAATTCAAAACTTTCCTGATGCCAAGTAACGGTGCAATTGAAGGCTTGACCACAGGGCTTGACGGGAAAATATATTGCACTCTACTGACGAGCAGCAAGATTGCCGTGTTCGACCCTGTAACCAGTGCGTTTTTGGAATTGGATGTGGGCGTGGGTAAAAGCAAACCTAATGGCATTGGCACTGATTCAAAGGGCGATGTCTGGTTTGTTGATATGGATAAGAATGCCTTGATCAAACTGGATACGGGTATGGCGAAGAAATTGTGGGTGAAATAATGCCCACAGGAGACTCGGAATTAGTAGGATATTGTCATCAACAATAGGCAGAATATGAAAAAATACGGATTGGCAGCGGGTGTTTTTCTTTTTGTGATTGTTGCGGCAATTGGCGCAGTGGTTATTCCCAACCCGCTAGGTGCGCAGATACTGGCAGAAGCCAAGTACCGCGGCTATATTGCCTATACCACTGACGAGGCCGTTTCCCTTGCCTATACCCGATGCACCACCTGTCATCCCGCTGACAAGATGCTCAAATACTGCTCTCGATGCGGGCCACCTTTTATTGTCGTCACCCATTCCATGAAAAAGTATACGGAATTGATGAACCAGAAAGGCGGAAACTTTAAGCCGTTCTCTGATGCGGAGGCGATTGCGATTGCACAGGCCTGGAACGGCATGGTCGGCAATTGGGAACCCGATTGGGGCTCGAAGGACGTTAAAAAGCTTCTGCAAGGCGATCAGGCGCTGATTCGTCTGGCGGAAACGCCAATAGAACAAAGGCCCATAGAAATGGCGCTGAAGAACAAGCAAGCGCCGGGTTCTCATAAAGAAGATAGAAAAATCGTTCCCTGATCACAAGATTGATGGATTGGGGCGCAGGGTGTCCAACGTGGGTTAGCGGAACACAATAGTCTTGTTGCCGCAAATCAGCACACGGTCTTCGATGTGGTAGCGCAGGCCGCGGGCCAGCACCGTTTTCTCGATGTCGCGCCCGTAGCGCACCAGATCGTCAACCGTATCGCCGTGATCCACGCGCACCGTATCCTGCTCGATGATGGGCCCGGCATCCAGCTCGTCGGTAACATAATGGCAGGTCGCGCCAATCAGTTTAACGCCGCGCTGGTAGGCCTGATGGTATGGCCGCGCACCGGCAAAGGACGGTAGAAAGCTGTGGTGTATGTTGATGACGCGCCCGGCATAACGCTGGCAGAAATCCGGCGGCAGAATCTGCATGAAACGCGCCAGCACCAGCGTGTCGCCCTGATGCTGCTCAAACAGTGCGCCGATTCTGGCGAATGCCGCTGCCTTGTCTGCCATATCAACATGAATGAACGGGATGCCGTGCCATTCGACAAAGCTGCGCAGATCTTCGTGGTTGGAGATCACGCAGGGGATATCCACCAGCAGTTCGCCGCTACGCCAGCGGTGCAGCAAATCATTCAGACAGTGATCCTGTCTGCTCACCAGAATCACCAGCCGCTTCTTCCGTGCGGAATCGGAGAGTTGCCATGTCATTTCAAAAGCATCGGAAAGCTGCGTGAAACGGCGGCAAAACTCACTCGCATCGAATGGCAACGAGTCGGCACGGATCTCCTGGCGCATGAAGAAGCGCTGCGTCTCAAGATCGGTATGGTAACTCGCCTCGACGATAAATCCGCCATGCTGCGCGATAAAACCGGTGACGGCAGCGATGATGCCCGCGCGATCCGGGCAGGAAATGGTAAGCGTGTAGCGGTGTATGTTCATGTCAGTTTTCCGTCAGATTGAAAGAGCCGTTCACCTGAAAACCCAGCGGCTTGGTCAAATGGCTGGCAGCTCCACCGGGATTCCGTCAAATTCAGCCAGAACGGATGTTGAAATCCTACAAAGCCACTCCCTGGTCACGCAGGTATTCTTCATAGCTGCCATGATAATCGGTTACGCCCTTGGCGGAAATCTCGAAGATGCGCGTCGCCAGCGATGAGACAAACTCACGGTCGTGGCTGACGAAGATCAGCGTGCCCTTGTACTGGTCCAGCGCGGTGTTGAGCGACTCGATCGATTCCATATCCATGTGGTTGGTCGGCTCATCCATCAGCAACACGTTGGGGCGTTGCAGCATCAGCTTGCCGAACAGCATGCGCCCCTTCTCGCCACCGGACAGCACCTTGATTTTTTTCTTCGCGTCGTCGCCGGAAAACAACAAGCGCCCCAGCGTGGCGCGCACGGTTTGATCGTCATCATTCGGGCCGCGCCAATAAGCCATCCAATCGGTCATGATCTTGTCTTCGGCGAATTCGTGCGAGTGATCCTGCGCGTAGTAGCCGATTCTGGCCTTGTCCGTCCACTTGATGGTGCCGGTATCGGGTTCGAGATCGCCCGCCAGACAGCGCAGCAGCGTGGTCTTGCCGATGCCGTTCGGCCCGATGATGGCAATTCTTTCACCCGCATCGATGCG
>Ga0209211_10009921_pt1 | contig 12541 bp, 11 predicted proteins | sample RifGroA2_FD_183992 | JGI IMG/M metagenome (GOLD analysis project Ga0209211, IMG submission 183992) | Groundwater microbial communities from Rifle, Colorado, USA - Groundwater A2 (SPAdes) (version 2) | ecosystem: Environmental > Aquatic > Deep subsurface > Groundwater | place: Rifle, Colorado... | reverse complement strand
CTTTCCACGCCTTTCCAATCATCACGGATCGAAGCGCGAAATTCCTTTTCGGCCGAATTCCAGCTTTTTGCATTTATGAAAATATAGCCTATGTTTTTATGAAAAACGGCCTTGGTCTTGCGGTCCTTGACATGCTGCAATCCTTCGTTGAAAACCGACAAAGCGCGCTGAAAATCCCTTTTCTGGGCCAACGCCACGCCCAGCATTCCGTAAAGGTCGGAATCCTGTTTCCGGACCCGGAGCACAGCCGACAATTCACCCACAGCCTGGTCCCATTTTCCAAGTTGAAAATACACCTCACCCAGAATTTTATGGCAATCGGGCGTTGCCGTAGAACGGCAGGCCTCCTCAAACTGGCTCACGGCCTCGCCGGGATTATTCATTTTGAGATAAACCTGGCCAAGGTTTTTGTGAATTTCAGCCTTTTGGACAGGGGCCATGCCGCCGGCGACATCTCTCCTGTTCATGAGAACCTCGGCTTTCTTCAGGTATTCAAGCGCCTGCACCATTCTGCCGGTTTGGTAATAGGCCAGCCCCAGATAGCTAAGGGCCTTGATATTATCCGGGTCTTTCCTCAAAACATGCAAAAAATCATCCACCGCCTGGGAAGCCTGGCCGGAATTGATTTTCAAAGTTCCCAAATCCGCCAATATTTCCGTATTGCCTGGGTCTGAGGCCAAAGCCCGGGTCCAAACATTTTGGGCCGCGTTGTAATTTCCTTTTTGAAAATAGGCGGCGCCCAGCATTCGAAGAGCCAGGGCTTTATTCGGTTTTTGACTAGGATAAACCATGCCCGCCACCGCCTGACCCAATTCCCGGATCGCCTCATCATACCTTCCCGCTTTGTAATACAAAGTCCCGATATCAAAGTGGATTTGAGGATTTTTATGGTCAAGGTCACGGGCAGCTTTCCAGGCTTTCAGGGCCTCAAAATCCTTACCTAAATTGAGATAAAAAACGCCGAGCATATAATAAAAATCATAAGATTGCCGGGCGTTGATCAGTTCCATGTAAGAGCCCAGGAGTGTTTGCATCATGCGAGAATCCAGAACCGCAGTTCCTTTTTTAAAATCCATTCCCCGGGTGAGCATGATGATAGCCCGGTTTTGAGGGTCAAAACGGGTGGGAATTTGCCGGTCCACCACCGGAGACATGATGGTGTCCTTGCCCGCGTGCACGGCGCCGAAAAGATGGGCCAATTCGTGGACCATGACGGTTTCTTCCTGGATTGTGTACAGCCTGTTAAACGGATATCGCATGACAAAATAGCCTGAAAAAGGTCTGGCCCGGCCCAGCACGTGCAAATCCCTCATTTGTTCCGCGGAAGGGATTTCTTCGAGCCGGGTAAGCCCTATCACAATATCCGTTTCCTCGAGCGGAAACCGGCTTTTAAGCTCCTCCATCAGCGAGTCCATGTCGCCTTCCGGATCCCGAGGGTTCCAGTCCCAGTAAACCGCGGGTTTGAATTTCAATTTAAATTCCGTGTAAAAAATTTTGGAGGCATAGGCAAGCCGCCTTTCAAACTCGCCTTTCCAATTGTGAATGGTCTTGAAATTGGATGCAACAGCCACACCCACGCGAATTTCCCGGGGAATCACGACAGCCGCGCCCGCCCCGGAAGCAAGGCTGAAAAAAACAAGCAGCAAGACAGCTATTCGGCCCGGCCTCATGGCGAGAATCGATTGGCCAGCAAGACCCAAACCGCTATAAAAAAATCCCCGGCCTTGATTTTTTTCCCTTCGCTGGCAGTTCTCCCGTGATAGCTGATGGGCAATTCCTGAATTTTAACCTTCTTTTTTAACAATTGGCTGGTGATTTCCGGCTCAAAATCAAAACGCCGCGCGTTCAAAGAAAGATCCTTAAGAATGTTCACGCGAATAAGTTTATAGCAGGTTTCCATGTCCGTCAGGCGGGACCCGTATAAAAGATTGGTAAAAAAGGTCAGGAAGTGATTGGCCAGGCAATTGGCCCAGGCCATCCCCTGGGGCCGTAAGGCCCCGAGAAAACGGCTGCCGTAGACGACATCCGTACAGCCTTCCAGAATAGGCTGCATCAGCTTGGGGATTTCCGCCGGATCGTATTCAAAATCAGCGTCCTGAACCACCACAATATCGCCGGTCACCTTCTGAAATCCGTGTTGCAGCGAATACCCTTTGCCTCGATTGACATCATTCCGGAAAAGACGTATCCGCTGGGACAAATCCCGCTCGTTTAAAATCTTGGCTATGCGGTAAGTTCTGTCTTTGCTGTGATCATCGACAATAATAACCTCAAAATCCGTGGAAAAGGGGGTGGCCAGGATTTTCTCCACCAGGCGGCGTATGGTTCTGGCCTCGTTGTAAGCGGGAATAATGATGGAAAGTTTGCTCATATCATGGAATATTATCGGTTATCCGTGTATATTCTATATATATTTAACCTTGCCCTAAACCTATTCCTGAGGCATCCGATAATCAGATAAAGCCCCTTTTCATCCAATGAACAGCCATTGTACTCCCCCAGTGGAAAAAACCAATGCCTTTTCGTCCTTCAGGACGCCTTTCATCATAGCCGCATGCATCATACCGACCATTCTGGTTTTTTTGAGCTTTGATTACGGCATTACTTGGGACGAATGGATTCAAAATCACTATGGCCGTCTGATACTTAGATACTTTATGAGCTGGGGACAGTCAAAAGACTGCCTTACCGAAATTCAAAGCCAATATTTATATGGCGGTCTTTTTGATACTTTATGCAACGCCATTTATGCCCTGATTTTCTTTTTTGGCAAAATTTCAACTTATGTCCAGTATTCCTTCAACTTCGATATTGTCCTCCCGCATCTTTTCGACACCCGGCATGTGATCAACGCGCTTTTTGGTTTTGCGGCTATCCTCTGGACCGGGCTTTTGACCCGAAAAGTTGCCGGATGGCGGGCAGGATTGATTGCCTTGCTCCTTCTCTTCCTATCGCCCCGTTTTTTCGGAAACAGCATGAATAATCCCAAAGACATTCCCTTTGCGGCGGCATATATTTTCTCCATTTATTATCTGGTGAGTTTCCTCCTGGAACTTCCCAAACCGCGACTTCGCACCGCGCTATTTCTCGCCTTGGGAATCGCGCTTTCGATAAATATCAAAATCGGTGGGATTTTGATCCTGACGTATCTCTACTTTCTGACGGCTGTCCTTACGGGTTGGGCCCTGCTTAGAAAGGACAAAATCTATTGGGCTTATACGGGGGGGCTTTTATTTTTGATTACGGTGACCGGATACCTGGGGGGCATGCTCTTTTGGCCTTATGGACTTGAGAACCCCATTAAAAATCCCATCCTGGCCCTCAACACATTGTCGCAATTCACAAGCGCAAAAGGATCCCTTTTGTTTGACGGCCGCCAAATTCCTTATGACCAAACTCCCTGGTATTATCTTCCAAAGTGGATTCTCATCAGCACTCCTTTCTCGGTATTGACCGGACTGGGTCTCTTTGCGGTCACAGTGACCGGAGTGATAAAAAAAATCTCATTCAAATCCACGGCGGCCATTGCCTTCTCGGCCGGTTTCCCATTGTTTTATATCATCTATAAAAAATCTGTCGTGTATGACAGCTGGCGGCATGTGCTCTTTGTCTATCCGCTGTTTGTGATTCTGGCGGCCTTAGGCTGGGAATACTGTTTGCGGATTCTAAAAAATAAAGCACACGCTCTTGCCGCCGGGGCCTTGCTGGGGCTCCAGCTGTTTTTTCCGCTTGGGTGGATGGTCCTCAATCATCCTCACGAATATATCTACTTTAACAGCCTGACCGGCGGGCTTCACGGTGCATTTGGAAAATATGAAACCGACTATTGGGGCAACAGCCTTCGCGCTGGTACGGAATGGCTGGCAACGGATTACCTGAAGTCAGGGGCAGAAAAACCCATCATCATCCGGAGCGACGGAGAACTGATCAGCTCCGCTTACTATCTGGTCAAACTTTTGGGCAACCGGTATATCCCTTATAGCCCCTCCCGGCCAGACCAATGGGATTATTACATTTCCCTGCCTCGGGGGATAAGCCCCGAAAAACTCCTGGAGGGTGAATGGCCGCCCAAGGGTACCGTGCATACCATCGACGCGGACGGGGTTCCTCTTTGCGCCATTGTGAAAAACAAAAAAATCCCTTCATGACAACTGTCGAGCCATCCTCAAGGTCTCCATTCTGGCACAAACAGCTGTTTGGTATTTTGGCTGCAGGGACTTTCTTAATTTTTCCCATTTTGAGCTTTGGATTCGGGATTACCTTCGACGAATGGATGGACAGCAATTACGGCATGCTGGTGCTTCGATTTATCCTGAGTCTGGGGCGGGACAATGAATATTTAAACTTTTGGCATGGTTATTTATACAGCGGTTTTTACTTTTCAAGCTTGGGATTCCTTTACGGTACGCTCTTTGATACCGTTAGAAATTTTGCTTATAACGGCCTGCATCAAGATCTTCATTTATTCCGTTTTTTCACCTTCAGTCATTTTTTGACCTCACTCATCGGATGCACAGCCGCTCTTTACACAGGACTGGTGGCAAAAGAATTGGGAAAATGGCGGACCGCATGCCTGGCGTTTCTTTTCATGATACTTTCTCCGCGGTTTTTGGGCAATTCGATGAATGATCCCAAAGACATCCCTTTCACCGCTTCTTATATCATTTCGGTTTATTACACCGTGCGCTTTCTCAAGGAATTGCCCGCCCCCAAAATTTCAACGATTTGCGCGCTCTCAACGGGGATTGCAATTTCCATAGGCATCCGTCCGGGCGGGTTGCTGCTCATCCCTTATCTCATCCTGGCAACAGCCTGCGCATGGCTTTACAAATGGCGCGCTGAACATGACAGAATGAAGCCCTCCACGACCGCCGCTTATGTTATCGTCGTTTGTGTCTATGGCTACATGGGGGGATTGCTTTTCTGGCCTTACGGGATATCCAACCCTTTCGTGAACCCATTTTTAGCCATGGCCAAGATTTCCAATTTCAGTTTCTGGAACGATTGGGTTTTGTTCGAGGGAAAACAAATTCTGGCGTCCGGCCTTCCCTGGTACTATTTGCCCAAATGGATACTCATTTCAACACCGCTCTTTATTTCAGCCGGCTTGGCCGGGTTCCTTGCCATGCCCCGCCGTATTCTCAAATATTACGGCCTTAAAATTCTCCCTTTCATTGCCTTTACCTTTTTATTTCCCCTGACCTATATCATCTACAAAAAATCCACGGTTTACGACAGCTGGCGGCATGTTTTTTTTGTGTACCCTTCTTTGGTTGTTCTGGCGGTTCTCGCCTGGGATTATTTGTTTGAAATTTCAAAGACAAGTCGGCTGGCGTTTTTTGCCGCAGGACTGCTTTTGCTGCATCTTTGCGAACCGTTGTCCTGGATGATCAGAAATCATCCTAATGAGTACGTTTATTTCAATCCCCTGGAAGGCGGGTTACGCGGTGCCTTCGGAAGATATGAAACCGATTACTGGTATAATGCAAATCGGCAGGCCGCCGCATGGCTAACCGGATATCATAGCGAAAAAAACGGCAATCAACCCGCAATTGTACGGTCCGAAGGCCATATGATGTGCACCTATCCCTTTTTGCGAAAAACCATGGGGGCCGCTTATGTTCCCTTCGGGTACCCCCCGGGATATCCAAACCTTAGTCCGTATCTTTTCGTCAGTTATCCGCCCATGTATATGACAGAAATCGCACAAAGTCAGCCTTGGGATTACGCGATTGCATTAACGAGAAAGTGGCCTCCCGAAGCCCTTTCCAGAGGTGCCTGGCCCCCTCCCGGGACCTTGCACGAAATCAAGGCAGACGGAGTTTCCCTGGCGGCCGTGGTCAAAAACCCCCGTTCACGGCTTCAGTGATTCCCATTTCATGGCATTTTTTTGAAGGGACGGATGGGAAACCAAAAGGTGCCATATCACCGCTTGAAAGGCTTCCGTGTGCGGTGTCACAGTTTCCGGATTAACCACGGGGACAATCAGACAGGCTTTAGCCACACGGGCCGTGTATCCCCCGTCTCGCCCGACCACCCCGCAAATCTTTGCGCCGATTTCTTTGGCGTATTGAAGCGACCGCACAATGTTGGCGCTTACATTTTTTTCAAGATTTCCGCCGCCCACCGAAAACACAAAGAGCAAATCCTTGTCCGTCAGCCGGCTGCCTTTAAGCCAGTTGACAAATGCCGTGTCCCACCCGTCGTCATTGATACGGGCCGTAAGCTCGGACACATTATCCGTTGGCGTATAGGCTTCTATTCCGCAGATTTTTCTGAAATCATTGACTGCATGAGAAGCATTTCCGGCGCTTCCGCCGACACCCACAAAAAAAATCCTGCCTCCTACTCCCCTCACTTCCGACACAAGCTGCGCCATGGCTTCCACCTGTGCGGCATCAATTTTTTCTATGATTTTTACGGCCTCTTTCAAATATTGCTCGGCGTATGACATGATTTTTGCTCCTTTTAGACAATTCTCCGTTCCCGGCACCATTCAAGGGTGCGCGCATAGCCTTCACGGTAATTGACCGTGGGATGATAGCCAAGTTCTTTCTCTGCTTTGGCAATGCTGTAGGCAATAGAACGATGGGATTCGCCCACAATATGCGGCAGCATCCAGTAAATCCCCATGGCCGACAAAAGCTTGTCAGTTTTTTCGCAGGCCTTGGCCAGTTCGACGGGTAAGCGGATGATTCGTACTTCACGTCCCATGGATTTCGCAATCGTTCTCACCACTTCCAGGAGAGTGGGAATTTCACGGTCCGTGATCGTATAAACCTGGCCACTGGCAATCTCGGACCTAAAAGCCAAATGAATGGCCTGGATAAGGTTATCAATGTAAGTGACACTTCTCGGGTAATCTCCCGTGCCAAAGACAGGGAAATACCCCTTTTGGATTTGCTTAAAAATTCCGATGTGCCGGCTGGGAACAGGCGGTCCATAAAACATCGCGGGGCGAATAATCACCGTTTCTATCTTCCCCGTTTCCTGAAACTGACGCACCACCTTTTCCCCTTCAAATTTGCTGCGGCCATAATCATTCTCCGGACAGCAAGGGTCCTCTTCCGTCAAGACATGACCTTTGCCGCGGCAAAACCCTTGAGCTGCGTTGGAACTGATGTGAACGACCCTCTTCACCCCGTTTTCCAAACACGCTTCAAGGAGGTGGCGCGTGCCGTCGCGATTGATACGGTAAAAGTCTGAAATTCTCTTTACGTGAATAATGCCGGCGGCGTGCAACACGACATCAACATCTTTCGTGGCCGCGGCGAGCGAAGCGGAATCCAGCAAATCCCCGCGGAAACATTCTACGGACACCGTTTTCACCAGCGGCGCAGGAACAGGCAATTGGGTCAGACATCGTATGCCATCAAAAGGCGGATAAGCGTCCAGCGTTTCGAGAAAACGGCTGGTCAGCCATCCAGGGTATCCCGTTAACAGTAGTCTCATTTCACCGGTAACGGCCCAGTTCGTCCATGATGCGGATATAAAACAGGCTAAAAGGATCTTGAATCATGCAGCGCACAATATTGATGGTGGACCCTTCTTTATTGACCCATTTCACGGGCTTGGAGTAAATCCGCACATTCAAATTGTGGGCAATGCAAAAAATTTCAACATCGTACATGCCGCCTTCAACCCTGGAGCGGGAAAAAATCCTTTGGGCGCAATCCCGCGAGAAAAGTTTGAATCCGCATTGGCTGTCCGCCACCGACTTTTTGAAAACAATGACATGCGCCATAAGCTGCTGCAAAAGCCCAATAATGCGGCGGCCTCGTCCGCTTGAGCCCTCTTCCCCGGAAAAGGCCCTGACCCCCACAACCATATCATAGTCCCTCATTAGAGGAAGCATCAAATCCAACGAATCAATAGGTGTGGGGTGGTCCGCATCCATGATAAGAATGTAATCTCCCCTTGCCACTAACGCCCCGTGCTTGACCGTGGCCCCTTTCCCCTGATGCGGTCGGGGTTCTATCCTGAGTTCCTTCCAACCTTGTGCTATTTCCCGGCAAATACCGGCGGTGTTATCGGAACTGCCATCATCCACGATCACGACTTCATAAGGCAGGGCTTTATAATCAAGCCAAGGTCTGATTTCTTTGAGAGTTTGGGGAAGGCGGTGGCTTTCATTGAAAGCCGGAATCACCACGCTTACATAGATATCACCCACGTTTCACCTCAATCAGGTTACGCGCAAGGCGTCTGGCCCTGCTTAAATGGGCCGCGAGCGGCGGCTTGTTCAGGCAGGTCCTGGCCAACCGCCTGGCCCTGCTTGAGCGGGCCGCGAGCGGCGGCTTGTTCAGGCAGGTCCTGGCCAGCCGCCTGGTTTTTTGAAGAGCTTCCCGGGTGTCCGAAGCCAGAACGTAGGAGGCTCCGTCCGTTGCGCCAATGACACATTTTTTCTTCATCAGCCTGGGGAACAAATCCCGCGCAAAATCATAAGGCCGCTTAGCCGGGATATATCTGAAAATCCCGGGAGAAGCAACCAAAATTCCGGCATTCACCCAATTTCCGCCGGGCACCTGCCGGTTGCTTTTCTTTTCCGCAAAACCCGCAACTTTCCCGCCTTTCACCCTTACCAGACCCGCGGCTATTCCGCTCCAGGCGGTTTTCTTGGGATCATAAACTCCCAGGGTAACCAAAGCCTTGGCCCTGCGATGAGCGGCAAACAGCTCCCTGATATCAAAATCCGTCAAATTATCCCCATACATCACGAGAAAAGGCGATTTTCCAAAATAACGTTCCGCCTTTTTCACCGCGCCGGCTGTTCCCAACAGTTCTTCTTCACGCGAGAAAGCTATAGAAAGCCCCCAATCCTTGCGCCGGTTTATGAATTCAGACACCTCATCAGCATGATAATGGAGATTGACCATCACCTGTCGAATGCCGGAGCCTTTTAGGTACCGAAGATTATGCCCCAGAATGGGCCGTCCCAGTACCGAAATCAGAACTTTGGGAAGCCCGCGGTTTAATCCGCGCAATCGCACGCTTTTACCTGCGGCAAGGAGCATGGCTTTCATAAATTATCCGGACTCATTTTTGTGCCGTGTAATAAAAAAACAAAAGCCCTTTCTTCAGGCTGAAGGCGGAAAATTTTGAATGACCGAGCAAATCAAACAGCTGCGGCCAGTGGTCAAGATAATCGTACATGAATTCCTTTTCCTCAAGATACTGCTGTCGGAATGCGCGCGTATAGGGAGTGACCACGGCCAGCGGCGAGCACAGCACGGCCAGGGCAAGTCTCAATTGGATGGAATCATAATGATCAATCAGCACGAGCTTGCCGCCCGGTTTAAGGCAGGCGTAAGCGTCCTCCATCAAGGCTTTGATATTGGCAAGCCCTCCCAAATGATGGAGCGAATGCGCACAGAGAACCCAGTCAAAAGTGCCCGGTTTGAAGGGCAATTGAGCGGCGGATGAGGCCACGTATCGCCAGCGCCTTTGGGCTGAACCTCCTCCGGGGTATCCCGGAACCAAATCAGCCCCTATCAACGACTTCATCCCCTGCGAGGCCAGCATTTCCAACATCTCGCCTTCCCCGCAGCAAATATCGAGGATTCTGTCTTCCCGGGCCGCGTCAAGAATGCCGGTCCGTTTCAGTTTTTTGGAATGCGTGGCCCATCGCCTTTTGGTGAGCGCTTCGGACCGATACACGTGATGCCAGGCTTGACTCTCACGACGGGGTGCGTTCATATTCCAGGTATATGTATACGTTCGAACACTGCCAGTTCAAAAGAGGAATCGTCTCAATCCACCGATTGAAGGAAATCGCAATGTTCAGAAATTTTTTGGGGAGTTTAATAGGAAATACAAAAGGGTGTATTTCAAATCGAGTGACGGAAAACCCTGGATGATTAAAAAAAGAACGGTATTGGGAAGGCGTATAGGATTTTTCCCCGGCCATGCGGTGGCCAGGCGTCAATTCCATCAGCTTTCGCCCCACGCTCAAGCCATTCGATTCGGTGAGAAAGAGCTTGCCGCGTGCCGTCCGCATCATCTCGGATGCCATCTTCCGCGGGTTGGCCACATGATGCATCACGTCAAAAGAAAGGACAACGTCAAACGATGCGTCTTTGGCAGGAATATCTTCCGCATTGGCAAGAACAGCTTCCAGCCCTTTTTCTTTCAGCCACTCCACACCCTTCGGAAAGCATTCGGAAGTGACATAGCGTGACGTAAAGGGAAATTTTTTTTCGGCGATCAAAGAGGCTATTTCTCCATTTCCCGAACCCAGTTCAAGAAAACTCAACCCTTGAAAATTTTTAAAATATTTTTCAAAGAGCTCAACATAGCGGGGCATGACAAAAGCGTACGAGATATCCCCTATCAATTTGGTCCGCCAGCTTTCGTCCCGGTTATGAATCGTATCCCAGTTTATTCCGGACATGATAAATTATTTTTCTCTAACTGCTGCATATATTCCAGCCGTGAATCCGTGAGATTCAAAAGTACTTTACTGCCCTCAAAATCGAATCTGAAATCAAGTTTTTTAAACCCAAATCCTTTCATAAGCAGATCTATCTCGGCGTAATGATTTTCCGTATACAGCATGAGAAACCCACCGCCGCCCGCGCCCAGTAGTTTTCCCCCGATGGCCCCCAGTTTCTTGGCCTCTTCATACGCCTGATCAATCGTTGGAAACGATATTTTACTGGACATTTTCTTTTTATGCTGCCAATGCGTGTCCATGAGTCTGGCAAACTGGCTCAGTTTACCTTCCTCCAGCGCCTTGAGCGATTGATAGCCGAGGTCTTTAATGTGATGAAGGCTTTCCTCCACTTGCTTGCTGTTTCCCGCATCGCTTTTCTGTGCGCTGTGTCCCGCCAAGGCCCGGTTCACTTCGCCCAGCACCGCTTCCGAACTCCTCTGCACGCCGGAAAAATAAAGTAAAATATTGTGCTCCAAATCCCGTATAGTGGCCATTTTGATATTCGCAACCCGGGGTTTGACCGTGCCGTCGCGGCTTATGTCCATGATAAGTATCCCGCCGTAGGAGGCAATATAGGCGTCCTGTTTGCCGACGGGTTTTTTGAGCCGGTTGATTTCAATATCGCAGGCCAATTCAGCTAAGGCCTGAACAGAGATATGACGCCGCGTATACGCCCTGAGCGCGTTCAGAAGGCCAGTCAGATAACAGCTCGATGACCCCATGCCAGTGCCGGCTGAAATGTCCGCAAAAGACAGAATTTCCAGCGTGTCCGCGATTTCAAAATATTTTAATGCTTCGCGCGCCAGTTCATGCTGCAGTTCATTGACCGAAGCTACCGTTTCAGATTTGGAATACTTGACGCGAAGAAGATTGTCGATGAAAGGCGTGTTGATCGCCACATACATGTATTTATCAATAGCGCTGGTCAGAAGAAACCCGCCGTGCTTCTCGTAATAGGACGGTAAATCCGTCCCGCCCCCGCCCAGCGTGACCCTAAAAGGAGTTCGCGTAATAATCATTTTTTCATATGCCGCTCCGATAAGTTACCGGCCGGCCGTCATCCTTCTTAACCGGTTGGACTCATACATTTTTTCGCCTAAAGTCTGTTTGGCCAGCTCGTCCTTATTTTGCCCATTGTAAAAGTCATACTCCATCACGGCAAGAATTTTTATCACTCGAGGCAGGTCAAGATTAGCGACACCCGGATCGCCGGCCAGCGTTTCATTCACTTTCTGGACGTAAAAATCAGGCAAGCCCAGAATCGCGATATTGTCTCGTATCTTGTAATACTGGATCACGGCATCCACTGCTTTTTTCTTATTCTCAGCACTGAGTTGCCCCCAAAGCGCGCAGTTTACGGAAAGCTGATTCATCATCTGCTCAAACGACGGGCCGGCCGTTTGGGCGCTCTGGGCCTTGTCCTTGTCAAAAAAAGCGGCTTGCGCCGCGGTCGCGGAAATTATCAGTATTAAGATAAGTACTACCGTAGTTTTTTTCATTATATTCTCCTGGTTAAACTTCTTTAGACTTATATATGCTCCTTGAATAGCGAAAGAACCTTGATTACCTGTGGGTCCGGACTGCCCGAAGGCCCGCTCTCCACTACTTCGTCCGGCGTCAAACCCACGCCGTTAATTTGCCGGCCCAAAGGGCTCAAATAATGCGCCGTGGTCAATTTCATGGCCGTGTGTTCATCCAAAGGAACGACGGACTGCACCGAGGCTTTCCCGTAAGTCTTGGTGCCCACAATCACCGCCCTTTTATGGTCTTGCATGCAGGCCGAAAAAATTTCCGACGCGCTGGCCGAAACCTGATTAACCAAGACCGCGAGACGGTAATCCGGCACTGTTTTCTTGCCCGTCGAAAAATATTCCTTTTTCTGTTCGGGAATCTTGCTGTCCACGGAAACGATCTTCTTTCCCTCCGGCAGAAATCTTTCGGCCAATTCCACGGCTTGCGGCATTAAACCGCCGTCGTTGTTCCGGAGATCAATGATAAGCGCCTGCATCCCCTTTTCGCCCAGTTCCTTGAGGGCCTTGTCTACCTGAGTGATCGTCGTCCCCTCAAAATTGTCGATGCGGAAATACCCCAGCGATTTTGAGGGGACGA
>Ga0209211_10009920_pt1 | contig 12542 bp, 16 predicted proteins | sample RifGroA2_FD_183992 | JGI IMG/M metagenome (GOLD analysis project Ga0209211, IMG submission 183992) | Groundwater microbial communities from Rifle, Colorado, USA - Groundwater A2 (SPAdes) (version 2) | ecosystem: Environmental > Aquatic > Deep subsurface > Groundwater | place: Rifle, Colorado... | reverse complement strand
GTTTGAGGAAATGTTGAAATGCGCCGATGAACAGCGCAGTAACGACATCCTGATCAATGTTCGCACGGAACACGCCCCTCTCGACACCCTCCTGGATCACGCGGGCAACGACATGATTGCTATGCTGTTCCTGAAATTCATCGCTGCATTTGCAGACGTTGGGTGCGTGCTTCAGAAGATCCATCCGCAGATGAGGCGGTATCTGTGTGTGGTGTGCGGAGGTCACGTCGAGGATCGACCTTAACTTCTGGATAAAATCCATTGTCCTGTCTTCGACGAGGAGCTCGATGCGTAAAGAAGTCTCGGCCTGCATTCGCTTTACCATTTCAGCAGCCAGATCTTCTTTGCTGGTGAAATGAGCATAGACGGTCTTCTTGCTCATACCAAGGTCTGTGGCGATCTCGCTCATCGTCACAGTGCTGAAACCGAACTGGAGAAAGTGCTCTCGTGCCTTTTCCAGAATTCGTTCTCTGATTTCTGTATCGGACATTGTGTCTCCCTATTTTGAAATTGGAAAACCCCTTACGTATCCTGAGTTTCCTGATGGCCGTCTACTAACTTAGGCGCAACAGTAGTTTTAGAACCATTCTCAGAAATGAAAAGTTCCGAAACCTGATGGGTTTCCTGAGTTTCCCAAAAATAGGAAAATCAGTGCAGGCAACAAAATCTGAGGGAAAATGGGGTAGGGGGAGGCTAGGCTGATGCTACCTGGGAAAAAAAATCGCGGAGTTTCTGTTCATCTAAGTCGCCCTTCGTCCGGACGCCGCTGCAGATATCGACCGCGTAAGGTCTGACTGTCCGAATCGCATCGGCAACATTTTCGGGCTTGAGCCCGCCCGCAAGAAAGACCGGTGCGCCGGCCTGCTCGCAGATGGTCCGGCTGATAGACCAGTCATGAACTCGGCCTGTTCCGCCGAGCTCCTTCACGGCAAGATTCGGGTTGCCTGAATCAAGCAGAAGAGCGTCAACGAATGGAGAAACAGCTAGAGCCCGACCGAGAGCCTCGGGTCCGGTCACATGGATAACCTGAACAATCGAGACTTCGGGCAAAGCGGAACGGAGAGTCTTGTACGTTTCGAGAGCAACTTCATCAACGAGCTGCAGCGTATCCGCATGGGTACGGCGCTGTTGCTCGATGATGGACGAAGCATCCTGTTTGCTGGTGAGGAGAAAGGTTGAAATACCCGGGGGAACGTGCGAGATGATGGAGGCGATCTTGTCTTCAGAAATCGGACCGGGCCCGCTCGGCATCGCGGATACGAATCCGAGCGCATTCGCTCCGTACCGGACAGCCAATTCAACTTCCTCAACACTCTTTATACAACACACCTTCACCCGCGTCTTCATGATCTTCCTCAGGTAATGGAACACCCCGACTTCGTCGGGGCAAGCTGAACACGCTGATGATAAAGATATTCACAATAATTCTTCACTGTGTGAATCAGTAACATCTGTGTCTTCTGTGTGCTATTCAGAGTGTCACCCTTCTTTCCCTGGAGTCCCCACGTTCAATTTCTCCATCGCCTCCGACTGCTTGCGCGTACCGAAAATCGTTATTGCCGCGACGGCCGCGATGATGAAAACGGCGGCGAGGGCGACGCGCGCCGGCAGCTCTTCTCCCCCCACAAGCCAGCCGATGAGAACCGCGATCACAGGATTCACATACGCGTACGTTGACGCGCGGGTCGGTGTGGTTGCGCGAAAAAGCCATACGTACGAGGAAAATCCTATGATCGAACCAAATACCACGAGATATGCAACTGCCGACAGCGAACGACTCGTGATGTTAACAACGTGGAGATCTTTCAACTCTCCGGCCGCTGCGCCTACAAGGAGAAGCGCGACGCCGCCGATCAACATCTCCATTCCGTTTGCCAGTGCCGGCGAAGCGGGCAGGACTGCGCGCCGCGAATAGAACGAACCGAACGCCCAGCAAATGGACGATCCGAGAAGGACAACGGCGCCGATGGCATTGACCTCGCCTCCTCCCACCAGGTCCGCCGGGTCAACGAGTATCGCTATCCCAAGCGTACCAAGAGCCAGCCCGATGAAAACTCCGGCGGTTGGTCTGACTCCTCCCTGCATCCAATCGATGAGGATAAACCAGAGGGGACTGACGGCGACGAGAAGAGCAGCAATACCCGAAGGGATGAGCTGCTCTGACCAGCTTAATCCGCCATTCCCTACCAAAAGGAGCATCAGGCCGACGATGGCAGCAGATTTCCAATGGACCTTTGTGAGCTTTTCGTTGCTGCGGAGGCGGCCCCAGAGATACATCACGGTTCCGGCGATCATAAACCTGAATCCTGCCATCAAAAGAGGGGGAATTGATTCGATTGCGATACGAATCGCCAGGTACGTCGAACCCCAGATTATATAGACAGAGGCAAATGCTGAAACCAACTTCAGGCGTGGAGGGGCTGGATCCATGATCTCTTAGGTGGCCTTCCGGTCTTTCCAGTTCCACCACTTCAGAAGCTCAGGATGGTGGCGGGTATGAGAGGCGTAGTACACGGCACAGCGAAAAACATAGAGCAGGCAAGGATCGATACGCATTCCGACTTGCGTACAGCGGCGAGAGTAGAGTCTTTCGGGATCTTTCCCCTTTAAATGGGTGACCTGGCGGATTCCGAGTTCATACAGATCAACTGCGATGCTCGGGCCCACGCCGGGAATGACCTGCAGTTTCTTTAGTAACTGATTCTTTGTCATAGACTTCGCGGTGGCTTGTTCAATGTCAGGCTGTCGAGGAGGACGTTCTTCTCGTTGTAGACATTCAGTATGAGCGATGTCGGTGTAATGTCAAAAACGCCGTAGTTGTACTCTTTTGCGCTCTTTACGACGTACGGTGCAGATCCGACGTTGTACAGGGGGGCACCGACTGAACCAAGGACAAAATGATGAATGCCATTCACGAGATTATGCTGAAAGAAATGAGTATGTCCCCCCAGCACGAGATCCGCGTGGTTGGGCTCGAACACCCTCACCGTCATCTTCTTCATCCTGGCGTCTTCGTTGTGACCTCCTGCGCAATACGCGGGCCGATGTGCTCCGACAATTTTCCATGGTTTCGTGGTCCGTGCAAGATCTTCCTGTGCAAATTTGAATTGCGGACTCGCCTCATCGTACGGAATTTCATTATTCAGCATAAGCACATGGACGTCGCCGTAGTCGAACGAATAGTAATCCTGCGTGCCGGAGGGTGAAGCTGGTGACTGGGTAAACGCTTTCGTGTTCTGTTTCCACCCTTCGTGGTTTCCCGGAGCGTTGAAGAAAGGCACGCGCGCGATGAAGGCGAGCTCATTTGGGCGAAAGAACTCTTCCTTGAACGAGGCGTACGTTGACCTGGCACAGAGATCGCCGCCATAGAGAGCCATGAGCGGTTGAGCGTTGGCGGCGAGGAGCGAGAACGAGTCATGAACGCTCACATTCGTGCGGAAGTCCGCAAGCCAGACAAACCGAAACGGGGTTCCCGGATTGGGAGCTGTGCGAAACGAAGCATCCGCGGACACGTCGCCACCCTGACGTGCGCGGTAGTGGTACGTGGTGTTGGGGTCAAGGCCGGAGAGCTGAATGTTGTGTACGTACGTTCCTTCGGTCGTCTGTTCGTGGGATTCTGTTTGAGCGTTCTTGTCATATGGAGTCGTCTTGCCGTATTCGACAGTGACGGGCTGGCTCCATGAGCTCTCCACGAGCACATAAATGCTGTGGGGTGTAACTGCCTGAAGGTACGGGGACATCCGCGTCGGACCCGTCTGGGCCCAAAGGAAAAGAGGTATGAACGACAGAAAAAGAAGAACGTGCAGACGAATGCTTCGCAGCGAAATCATGGGGTTCCTGAAGAACGGATTGAAGAATTCAATGAAGTTGTGAATAACGGTAGCAGGTTGCGACGTGATCGTTGACCATGCCGACCGCCTGCATAAACGCATAACAGATTGTAGAGCCGACAAACCGGAATCCCCGCCGATTGAGATCTTTGCTCATCAGATCGGATTCCTTCGTTTTTGGCGGAATCTCTTTCAGCGACTTCCGTCGATTCCGGATCGGTGATCCACCGACGAACTGCCAGATGTATGCATCAAAACTGCCGAATTCCTTCTGCACGGCAAGGAATGCCTTGGCGTTCGAAATGGCAGCTTCAATCTTTAAGCGATTACGGACAATCCCTGCATCTGCAAGAAGCTGACGGCATTTGCGTGCATCGTACTTCGCAATCTTCCCGGCGTCGAATCGATCAAACGCTCTTCTATAATTGTGCCGCTTTTTCAGTATGGTAATCCAGCTCAATCCCGCTTGCGCACCTTCAAGGATCAGCATCTCGAACAGCCTGCGGTCGTTATGCACGGGCACGCCCCACTCTTCGTCATGGTACCGAACATACAGGGGATCGGAGATGGACCACTCGCAGCGCGTCACGATGCTCATTTCGGGCGGCCCGCCCCGATTGCAGCCTGAAGCTCGGCCTTGAGCTTTTCGGGAAGCTCATCCCACCGCGCGCCGAGAATGGCACCCTCCATCGCATACACCATGTTCATCGTCACATTGAAGCCGCGTTCTTTCATGAGCCAATAGGCGTGAATGGACCCAAGTCGCACCAGCTCGCTCCTGGTGTAAATACCGATAGCATTCAGCCACCGCCGGCTTGTCGGTTCAAAAGATGTGAGATCGGAAAGCTCGGAATGGCGCATATTCTGCCGCTGGCATACCTTGAAGTTCAATCCAAACGAGACTGCAGAGAAATGACACGTCAGGATGAGTGCGTCCGGTTTTTCGGGATCCCGAAGAACGCGCGCAGGCCGGCCCGCCGTGCGGCCCGCCCGAACGACCCGTCCGAACGGTACGGCCGGGCGGGCTTGGTCGGGTGGGTCTACCGGGCGCCCACGTGACGATTATTGTCGATATCCGGCTAGAGCCCGATCATCAGGGTGGCCCTGATCTGGATAGAATGAATAGAGCGTGAATTGTTGATAAAATGCTTGTCGTCGCCCGATTTGTACAGAGGATCCTTATCGTCATTCAGCGTGATGTAGGAATCGAGCCTCTGGTCCTGTGTGGGATAATCGTCCTCCCAGGCTTTTCCGCTGGCATTCATCAAGTCGTACGCCGCGCTCAAATCGAGCGTGGTAAAGCCCCCCACCTTCAGAACAACACCGCCGGTGAATCCGAAACCGATGCGTGAAGCCGACTTGAGGTCGTATGAAGCGCTTGGAAGTTTTGAAACGCCCTGAAATTTCACGGTCCCGCTGAAACGATTGAGAGAGAGGTTCGCGCCGAGGTAAGGTGCGATAGGCATTAGCGGGAGACCGAGGGAGAGTTCCGGCCCGATCTTCAGCGCCAGAACTTTATGCGCAATCTCAACACTTCCCTGGCCAGGGAGCGCCTCGCCTGTATTGCTGAACATCGAATAGTTGACTTCTCCCGCGGCGCGCAACCCAAGAATTCCTCCGCGTACTTTCGCGTTGAGTGTCAATCCGCTTTTGAGGCCATACTTGCCCCCGTTGTAGAAATCCACGGTGGTTCCGGAATAGTCGGATGCCGGCAGGGCGACACCTGCGCCGGCACCGACCTGAAATGTGATCTGCGATTGTGCCGGTGCCGCGAGAAGAGCAGCGATGGAGAGGATTCCAATGATCCGAGCCAACACGCTGTTTGTCATGCGCATAAGAGCCTCCTTGAAATGTTCAAGAATAGTTCAATCTAAGAAAGGGGGAAAGGAAAAGCAATCTGCTGAGTGAGGAAGTCGGGGCCGTGTGAGGCTCCGCACGCGCTCGTGACGAACCGGAGAATGCACGATGGCATGAAGACTGTTCAGTACATCTCCACCCAAGTCCTAAAGTGCATCATCGGTATCGGAAGTGTTGAGCTGTTCCGGCTGCGTTGGAGCCTTGGGCCGAAGTCCGGGCCGGGGTGGAAGAGGCTTTGGGGCCATCGAGGGAAGGAACTCGTCGCGCACATCAACGACGATGTAGTACGCTCCGAAGCCGATAGCGCCAAGAAGAGACAGAGTTCCGAGGAATGAAACCACCGCCGCAATGTCTCCCGCCGAATCAAGATTTCCCATGTAACCGCAGAGCCAGAGCCAGTCGTGCATCGCATAACGTGAGATGAGTGTCAGTTGCTGCTTGGGGGCGTCGTCGATGTACACGGCGACATCGATGAGGTTCTGCCCAAGCCAGAACAGAGTCGCCAGAAGCGTCCGCGGCCCGCTTGTGCGCAGTAATACGACAATGGCCGTGACGGGGAGGATTACTTGCATCAGGGAGCCGCCAAGGAAGTAGATGAACTGGCCAAACAGTTTAAAGATGCCATGGCCTCCTTCGTGGATGAAGAGATCAATCGTGTCGATGACCCAGATGAAAAAGGGCATATCGCGCCGCCCATGCGGCGTCTGAAAATCCGTCGCAAGATAGTACGCGTAGTATGCAAGGACAATAAGGACAAGCAGATTAACCGCAACCAGTATCTTTTTCATCAGAATAACATAGAAATAGGGGTGGCTTGGAACTACGTCAGGATTTCATTTCGATTTTGAAATGTCCATACAGAATCGGTGGGGAATTGTGTGGCCAATGTAGAGAACGACGAAAGTAAAGTCAATTCGCAAGGATGAGAAAGGCAACTTTTTGGAGATCCCGCCATCTCTCTCCATAAGAGGGTTGATAGTCAAACGGCGAGTGCTAACTTAGTAGACCAACCTCGAGCCACCAGCGAACGGTCACCATGCAACCGGCTACGGACGAACAACTCGTTGACCGCATCAGAAAAGAAGGGAGTCTGGCGTTTACGCCTCTCTATCATCGGTACAAGCACCGTGTCTATGCGTATTGCTACCGGCTCCTGAGGCACCCGCAGAATGCAGAAGACGCGGCACAGGAAACGTTTCTGAAGATCCATCGTTCTCTGCATCAGCTCGACAGCTCGGCGTCATTGCAGGCCTGGATCTTCACAATCGCACGAAATGAGGCGTTCACAATCCTGCGCCGTATGAAACCTTCGGAGGACCTTGAGAACATAACAGACGATGTCTGGGACGACGAGACGCCGCTCGAACGTGTTGTCGCCCGGGAGCGGTCAGAGATCTTGCAGCACTGCCTGGGACTTCTGCGGCCGGCATATAGAGAAATTTTGATCTTGCGTGAATATGAGCAGCTTTCTTATACGGAGATTGCCCGGGTGACAAACCTGAGTGAAAGTGCTGTGAAGTCTGCTCTGTTCAAGGCAAGAAAATCAATGGGGAAGAAGCTGGAAACGATTTTGAAAGGAAAGAACAATGAGCTGCGAGCAATTTGAGGAGCAGGTGAGCGCGTACATTGATCATGAGCTTCGTGATGAGGAAGCTGAGATATTGTTCAGACATCTCGGCAATTGCGTATCCTGCCGGAAAGCAATGACCGTTGCTCTCGATCTGCGATCCGGTCTGCGGGACCAGGCACCGCTCCTGGCGCCGGAAGAATTGGATGAAAAGGTAATGAGCATGGCACGGAGCCGACAATTATGGATGCCTGATCGGGTGGCTGTCCCAGTGACGATGTGGCAGCGACGAATTTCCATGCGGGTTCCCGCCGTGGCGGCTGCGATGTTCATATTGCTGTTCGGGGGTTTCTTTGCATCGTCGCTCTGGCTGGGACCAAATGACTCTGCTGCTAACGCGAAAGTTCAGACTGTGTACATTACTACACTACCGGCTGTCGAAGTGCGTGGGTATACGCCCTGAGTTAATTTTGAAAAACATAAGGAGATGAACATGAAGAAGACAAATTCCCTCGTGATGCTGCTGGTCCTTTGCATCATTATTCCGATGGTGTCAATGGCTCGGCAAACCAAAGAGGTGCCCGCGACACAGGTTATTGCTGTGAAGTCGGCAGCTGACGAATCGCCCAGCCTGACCGCGGGCAATCCTCCGCAGGATAAGCCAAAGCCCCCTTATGATCAGGCGCCGGAGGCGAAGACTACCATGCAGCCGAAGTACCCGGACATTGCAACGAAAGCAGGTATAGAGGGTACTGTATGGACGAATGTCTCGATTGATGAGACGGGGAAAGTGACAAAAGTGACGATTTCCAAAAGCGACGCAGAAATCTTCAACCAGGTTTCCATTGATGCTGCTATGCAATGGGCCTTCAAGCCGGCGCTGAAGGACGGCAAGCCCGTTGCCACGGAAGTCTCGATCCCATTTCGATTCAAATTGTCGAAGGGGTCAGAGATTACCGATTACTCTCAACCCGGCGGCATGCCCCCGCAGTTTGTGGCTGTAGTGCCACGCTCAGGGTACCGCGTAATGCGACAGCATCCATATCTGATCGGCCAATCTCCGACTTCGACGAACGATTGGTATCCAGAGTCGGCGCTCAAAGATAAATTCGAAGGAATTGTGAGACTAAAACTTACGGTCAATCTTTTCGGAAGAGTCGAGCGAGTTGAGATCATAAGTCATGCCCGCGAGGATCTGGACAGTGCCGCCGTTCACCTTGCAAGGACCTGGACATTTATCCCCGGTCAGGCGAACGGAATGCCGGAGAAAACCGTGATCCAGGTTCCTGTCGATTTCTATCTCGGTCGGCAGACGAAGTAGACCTTGATATTCATCGCAGACTTGACAGGTTTCCAAAGAATTCCAATGAAGCCTGTCAGGTTTAACATGTAGCCCGCCTGATCCCATGCCCGGCGGGCTTTTTGTTTCATGTCGGATTGCCCCACACCCCCGGACCTTCAAAAGGTCTGGGGAATTACCTGCGAACCTTCTGAAGGTGCGCAGGCATGATGCCCCCCACGCCTCATTTTCTCCCCCTTTTCGGGAACCGCCTAACTAAATAACGTGTTGTCTGTAATAACTTAATTTCTTTTTGTACACTCTCAGTATTACCTTACTATTTACCGTTTCGGAGCAAAATGAAGAAAATCGAAGCCATTATCCGCCCCCATAAACTCGATGAGGTCAGAGAAGCACTGCTGGAAGCCGGCTTTCGGGGGATGACAATACTCGAGGTAAAAGGCGTAGGCAGGCAAAAAGGGCACACGGAAGTCTACCGCGGTTCGGAATACCAGGTGGATTTCCTGCCAAAGATCAAACTTGAACTCGTCGTGACGGACAGCCGGCTTGACGATGCCCTCGGTATCATCCTGAAAGCCGCCAAGACCGGGCAGGTCGGCGACGGTAAGATCTTCGTGCTCCCGGCGGAAGAGGTCATCCGCGTGAGGACGGAGGAGTCGGGGGAGGACGCTTTATGAGATTGCAGATTGCGGATTGTGCGACACTTCGCCTTCGCTCAGTGCAGGCTTCGCTCACCACAAGTTGTGGATTGCGGAATGAAGTGGCGGTCAGCCCTCGGTTTTCAGCTACCCTCCCCGCCACGTTGAAACTTGAAAGATCAATCAATTTGACTTCTTAACAGTACATATAAACCTTAAACTTGAAACTCTAAACTCCAAACCGATTCTCATGAAAATCGACACCGGCGACACCTCCTGGCTTTTGTTCTCAACCGCGCTTGTGATGCTTATGACGCCAGGCCTGGCGCTCTTTTACGGCGGCATGGTTCGGCGTAAGAATGTGCTCGGCACGATCATGCAAAGTTTCGTTGCATTGGGAGTCGTATCGGTGCAGTGGATCGTCATCGGCTACAGCCTGGCCTTTGGACCCGATATCGGGCACGTTATCGGTGGACTGCAATGGATCGGGCTAAACGGCGTGGGGCTGGAGCCCAATCCCGACTACGCGGCAACAGTACCTCATCAGGCATTCATGATTTTCCAGATGATGTTTGCGGTGATCACGCCTGCACTCATCACCGGCGCGTTTGCTGAGCGGTTCAAATTCAGTACCTACGTGGTATTCCTTCTCCTCTGGTCGACGTTTGTCTACGCGCCGCTCGCGCACTGGGTATGGGGAGTCGGGGGATGGATTCGTAATCTCGGGGCGCTTGATTTCGCCGGAGGCCTCGTAGTGCATGTGAGTTCGGGCGTCTCGGCTCTGGCCGCAGCGTTCATCGTCGGCAAGCGGAAAGGCCACGGACATGATCACATGCCGCCGCACAATATGACCATGACGCTCCTTGGTGCATCGATTCTTTGGTTCGGATGGTTTGGATTCAATGGCGGCAGCGCCATCGCATCCGGCGCGCTCGCGACATCGGCATTCGTGGTTACGCATATCGCGGCTGCGAGCGCGGCATTATCGTGGCTGATGGTTGAATGGTTAAAGCGGGGAAAACCAACTATGTTGGGAGCTGCATCCGGCTGTGTCGCGGGGCTTGTGGCCATTACGCCCGCCTCGGGTTTCGTCGGACCGATGGCGGCGCTGCTCATCGGCATCGGAGCCGGGGCACTGTGCTATTATGGAGTGAATTTCAAAAACAAGTTTGGATTCGACGATTCCCTGGATGCGGTCGGCGTCCACGGCGTTGGTGGTACGTTTGGAGCAATAGCCACGGGAATATTTGCTTCAAAAGCGATTAACGCTTCCGGTGCCGATGGTCTTCTGCTTGGTAACGTGTCGTTGGTCGGAACACAACTGCTGAGTGTCGCCGTCGCAGCTGCTTTCTCATTTGTTATGACATGGCTGATTCTGAAAGTGCTTGAGCTTACCATGGGACTGCGCGTGGACGACGACCAGGAGGTCGAGGGGCTCGATCTCAGCCAGCACGGCGAAAGTGGATATATGTTCTGAGCCCCCCCCACCAGCGAACCTTCAGAAGCTCATGGGCAGTACCAACGCACCTTCTGAAGGTGCGCAGGTTTGCCCCCCACAGCAACTTTTTGCATCTGAGCGGGTCTTATGACAAATTAAGGCCGGCACCCCAGACCAAAAAGGCCCTTCTTGGATCTCCATTCAGACGAACAGCTTGTGATGGAACTGCGGAATGGCAGCGCTGATGCGTTCGAAGAACTCTACCATCGCTACAAGCGCCATATCTTCACATTCTGCCTGAAACTCACGGGTGACCGGTCTCTGGCCGAGGATGCAACGCACGACACATTTCTGAAGATGTACCACAACATCAGTGCACTCATCGACCCGCGCATCCTTCGTTCTTGGCTCTACAGTATTGCTCGCAACGGCGTCTACAGGCAATTACAGAGGAACCAAAGGAACGGTTCCCTGGATGAAGAGTCAGTGTGGACCGAAGAGACGCCGCTGATGCTGGCCGAACGCCGCGAAATCAAAGACATTATGACCACATGCCTTGATGCGCTGAAAGCGGAGTACAAAGAAGTTTTGTTTCTACGGGAGTACGAGCAGCATTCATATGAAGAAATCGCAGTGATCACCGGCGACTCGGTCAGCTCCGTGAAGTCACGGCTGTTTAAAGCGCGCAAGGCGCTCGCTGAAAAGTTGAAACCATTTTTCAAGGAATGATGACATGAACCATGCAGACTACCAGGAACAGGTCAGCCTTTACCTCGACGGTATGCTCGGCGATCGGGCGTCCGCAGGTCTGTTTTCGCATTTGGCGGACTGCGAAGAGTGCCGGTCGTTGCTCAAAGTGTCGATGAGTGTGCGCGAGTATGTGGCCGAGCAGGATATTGCAAATGTGCCCTCGTCGCTTGATCAACGAGTTCTCGGCAGCAATCTTTTCGGCGGTACGACCACGAGACAGTCGCCCTGGTACGCGCCTGTCTGGTTCACAAGAATCTCAGTTCCTCTTCCGGCTGCTGCTTCGATAGTGTTTCTGATCATTGTGGGTAGTCTGCTCTTCTCGCCGCTTCTCTCGCAAGGGCAAGTGAAAGAAGCAGAGATTCCAAAACCATTCGTTGATATGATTCCACCGGAACTGCAAAAGACACTTGATTACACTAGATGAAGAGCATGCCATGGAAAGAACATCAGTAACAATTGAAATCAAGCAGGAAGTCTCCGTTACGCTCTTGTGGATCGTAGCCGGAGTTGTAGTGGTGTCGGCCGCGTTCCTGCTTGCACCGCGATCTGCTGAGTTGTGGACCGCAATCAATTATGGCGGAGTTGCAGCCGTACTCTATCTGACCGCGCTCCTGATCTATGCGCTGCGTAAGCCGTTGGTAGCGAAACACAGGCTGTGGATGGGAGTATGTGCATTCATCGTGATTGGCCTCACCAGTTTTACCTGGATGCGGATGGAAAGCCAGGTTCACTGGCAAGCGGAGACCTTGATGCACATAAGAGGGGTCATCGGACGTGGAGTGATGAGGTATGAAATGTCGAGTGTGATGCTCAAGACTCTTGACGAATTCTACAAAGATGGATTTCACACGAAGGAATCCCTTGCAAACGTGTTTCGGCGGCAGAACCCCGGAGTCGTGGTTGGAACCAACATCCGTAAACCTAACTGGGACGGCGACGCATTGCAGGTTATTGTGACCAGGCTGGAGCCGGACCTCATCGAGATTGTATCGCAGGAAACATATGTGCCGGGGCGGGATCCGCAATTTAAGAACCGCAACGGGCGGCTCGGAATGATTCAGGAAAAACTTGTTTTGACCAATAGAGGAATGACTCATGTCATCGAAAACTGAGAATCTTGAATTCTCCCACGGCTTTCTGTGGCAGATAAGCCTTCTCACGG
>Ga0209211_10009918_pt1 | contig 12545 bp, 13 predicted proteins | sample RifGroA2_FD_183992 | JGI IMG/M metagenome (GOLD analysis project Ga0209211, IMG submission 183992) | Groundwater microbial communities from Rifle, Colorado, USA - Groundwater A2 (SPAdes) (version 2) | ecosystem: Environmental > Aquatic > Deep subsurface > Groundwater | place: Rifle, Colorado... | reverse complement strand
TTTGAGATTGAATGGAGGGGTTCAGACAAACGGTTCAGGTTCGTGGCGCGCGAAGTGCTGTCTGTTGACCCACTATCGTATGGCGGGGTCATCATTGACACCGGCTTTGTCGCGGTCGAGTCAACCTTCGCAACCAAGCTGAATATCGTACAGCTTCAGGCCGTGGGGGACTACGGCGCAGAGAAAGGGTTCTTCGACTCCATTGCCGCAGAACCCGTGCCCGCCGCTCCTCCGCCTTCACCTACCCCAACCAATACCCCTGTCCCAACCCCGACTCCAACCCCGACGCCAACGGCCACACCGGTACAGCCGACTCAAACACCAACGTCAGGCTGGCAACACATCTCAACTCCTGGCGGATCCGCATCCTGGACCGCTGTCGCCATGACCTCTGACTACAAGGGATACGGCCAGGTAGAGAAGAGATTCGCCGTTGTGTCAGGCATGCCATACTGCGTGTCGTTAGACGCTCAAGGCGATCTCTCATGGGCATACCTCGTGGTGAGCAAAGAAAGCAACGACACGGGAAGAGTCCTGCTCAACGACCACCTGAAGACAGGGCTCAACCAGACCTGCTTCACCAGCCCCGCGGACCAAGACTACGCGTATGTTCTCTTGGGCACGGGCGGGGGCACCTGGTGGACAGACACCATATCCTTGGAATCCCTTTCCGAACCCAAAACCACGGGAGAATCCGGAGAGCTCCTCCGCAACGGAACCTTTGAGTACGACACGCGGAGTTGGAACAAACTCTCCACGCTCGACGGCTTCGCCATGCGGGAGTCCGGGCGCCTCAAACTCGGATCTTCCGGCGTAAGCGGGAGCTACGGCCAGATAGAGCAGAGAATCTCGGTAGCCCGAGGAGCAGAGTACTGCTTATCTGTGAATGTGGAGGGAGACCTTGCGTGGGCCGCCCTTGCCGTGAGCACAGACACAGGCGGAAAAGGAACAGATCAGATTCTCCTCATTGACTTTCGGAGCGCAGGCGCAGGGCGACACGAACGATGCTTTGTTGCTCCGGAAAACAACATCTACGTCCTGCTGGTTTCGGGAGGCGGCACCTGGTACGCGGACAACGTATCCTTGCGTGGTCCTGTTCCGCTGTTTACTGACCCGCTAGCAAACACAGAGCCGACCGAGTCCATAACTCTGCAGATTGTGAGCCCCTCGTGGGGCCAAGTGCTCGCGGCAAAACCCGACGAAGCCTTCCGAGCGCTCATCCAGGTGGAAAAACCATCTGACGTAACAGTCTCCTTTGCGAGGAGGCAAGACTATCCTCCGGGGTCAGAACCCGCGCCTCCGGAGCTCACCGTCAACAGCTCCACCGGCGAAGTCCTCTGGACGCCTACCAGCGCCCACGAAGGCAAGACCTACGCGGTCACCGCGGAAGCCGCCTTCTCTGACGCAGACTCCAGAAGCGACAGAGTTACCTTCTTCGTGGAGGTGACCAACACCTCTCCCGCACCCGTGAACAACCAGGTGCTGGGGACGATCGTGGGAGGGGATTCGAGCGACACCCTCACCGACGAGGAACGCTGGCAGATCCAGCAGGAACTCAGCGAGATCGCAGCGACCTTAGGAGAAATCCAACTGGCTGTCAAGCAGCTCGAGGGCCAATCGACGCAATGCGCCACCTACTACACGGTCCAATCGGGAGACATGCTCTCTGCCATTGCGCTCCACTACTACGGGAACGCGAACAAATGGCCAGACATCTACGCCGTAAACAAGGGGGTGATTGGAAGCAACCCAGACTTCATCTTCCCAGGGCAGATGCTGTGCATCCCGGGAGAAGTGACTAGCACCCAGCCCATGCTCCAAGGGGAGAATGCGACGGCTCCAAAACTCCAGGCATCCCTTGAGGATTACACCATCCTCTGGGGACAGACTGATGCGTTAGAGCAGCTTTTCGCTCCTTTGGGAGAGGACGAACAATCTTTCTTCCTCACGGAATCCGTGAGCAAGTGGATTGATAAGGAAACCGGGGCTGTCTGCATCCGATGGGACCAGCAACGCGATGAGTGCAAACTCTGGTTCAGCGTTGCTCCCCATGGCGGAGGAGCTGCGCTTGGCAAAATCACCCTGAAACAGTTCCTCTCTCGGGTGACGGCACAGGAAGGGAAGAACTTCCTGCAAACCGTTCAGACAAGGCTTGCGGAACTTCCTTCCCTCGTGAAAGCAGCTCCGGCTACGGCGAAGCAGCGCTTTGGCGAGGCCGCGGCTCTTGCGCGGCTCATGCCCAAACTCAACAGAGAAGCTGCGGCATACCTTATCCAGCATCCGAGCGATGCCGCAAAGCTCGCAAGGATAGTGGACAAGCACGGCACGGAAGTGCTACAGTACATTCAACAGAAGGGGTTCGATCCGACGCTGCGGGCAAAACATTTCGCTGACCACGCTGCGAGGATGGGGATCCAAACCGAACTCGAGTACGAGCTTCTGGCAAAGATGTTCCTGAATCGCCCTGTTGGAGGCACGCTTCTCTCCAAGATACGTTCGAATGGAGACGTTGTCCGGTTTGACACCGTCACCGAACACTTCGGAGTGAAGGCTCCAGACGGACGAATCAGAACGTTCTACAAGCCAGAACGAGGCGTGGGACCAGACCAACATTCCTACCCCACGAATCTCGACTACTTCTTGGCTCAATAAGGAGGTACATGACTGAACAGCAAACACAACAAAAATACGTATGCCGCGTGTGCGGATACGTAAACAAGCGTCCGTTCTACGACGAGATGGGTCTCGCTTTGTTCGAGATCTGCCCTTGCTGCGGGTCAGAGTCTGGATACCATGACTTTGGGCCGGGCGCTGCAGAAAGGAACCGCCGCGGGTGGATCCAGAAAGGAGCTCCCTGGCACGCGGACGAATGGGTAGAAAAGGGAGTCAAGATCGATCAGTTTGACCTCAAGCCCGAGAACTGGGATCTCGCAGAACAGCTCCGCAGAATCGGAGTTGATCTGAAAAATTACCAGAACAACTAAATAACGCCAAGGTTCGCGAGAACCACACGCCCATCACAACCAGTGATGGGCTTTTCTTTTGCGCCGCGATCGCGTGTCGCTAATGCCAGCGATCGCTTGTATTAGCGACAAGTGGTGAACCCCTATTTACAACAACCCTGACAGCCGTTTAGATTGCGTGACGCATAGTCTACATACGCTGTAATGGCGATCGCCATCACAAGGTATCTTCACCGTCCAGAACAAAAGTACAAGGTACTACGAATTTCCGCATATACAAGATTATGTAGTTCTTCTTGTTTTGGCGAGAAGCACCCGTTTGCCCAAATAGAAAAATTTTGCCATACTGTACAGATGGACTATCGAGAATTTTTGGAAGAAACGCTCTGGCACGCAAAAAAGCAAGGAGCCCAGTATGCCGACTGCCGACTGGAGCCCGAAACCAAATCCGAAGAACTGAAACTCGAAAACGGACAGGTCTCCGCACTCAATTCATCTATGAGCGCGGGGTTTGGCGTTCGCATCCTCGCGCAAGGTGCCTGGGGGTTTTATGCCACTCCAATCGTAAACAGGGAAAAAATCAAAGAAGTGGTGAAACGCGCGATCCATTCTTCAAGCGTCAACGCGGCGTTGCAGAAAGAAAAAGTCGTGTTAGCTCCATTCCAAGCGCCCGATTCTAAAATCTATCAAACGAAAGTGGAGCAAGATCCCTTCGAAATTTCTGTTGAGCAGCGACTCATGCTTCTCGCCTCTGCCGATGAAGCAATGCGCCAAGCCTCCAAAAAAATCTTCTGGCGATTAGCCGAGCTCTCCGCGGTGAAAACGCACAAACTTTTTGCCTCGTCCGAGGGAGTATTTCTCGATCAGACAATTGTTGAAACCGGGGCTTCCGTTCAGGCCCATGCCATGAACCAACAGGGAGGCGACACACAACGGAGATCTTACCCGGACGCGCACGTATACTTTATGCAGGGCGGGCACGAAATGATTCAAAGGCTTGATCTTGTAAGGCACGCAGCTATTATGGCTCAAGAAGCAGAACAACTCCTTTCAGCCCCCCATGCGCCCGCAGGAAATAGGGGAGTAATCCTTTTACCCCAGCAACTCAATCTGCACGGACACGAAACCGCACATGGCTTCGAAGCAGACCGTGTATTGGGCACGGAATGGACTTTGGCAGGAGGAAGTTTTCTCACTCCGCTTTTATCGCAGATAGGGACATTCCGGTTTGGCTCTCCACAAGTCAATATTGTTGCGGACAGCTCCATAGAACATGGTGTAGGAACGTTTGGGGCAGACGACGAGGGCACAAAAGCTCAACGCGTTCACCTCGTGAAAGAAGGCCTATGGACCGGCCTCCTCACCTCGCGTCAAACCATTCCCCAGCTCAATCAAAAAATCGGGCGCGAATATTTTAAACATTCCTCGGGCGCCATGCGGGCAGATGGATATGGTAATTGGCCGGTCATTCGTATGGTCAATATTTTGTTGGAGCCCGGGGAAACCGACTTTGAAGAACTCAAAGAGCAGGTACCGAATGGCACTCTCATGCTCGGCACCAACAAAAGCTGGAGCATTGACGACGTACGGCGGCATTTTAGCTTTGGCACGGAAATCGCTTGGGAAAAAGTAAACGGCAAATGGGAACTGCGTAAAAATGCCAAGTACTACGGAGACAACCTGAATTTTTGGCGCAACTGCCATACGGTATGCTCGGAGAAAAGTTTCTGGCTCGGAGGCGTGGGCTCGTGCGGAAAGGGCGATCCTTTGCAAACAATGCACACAGGGCATGGATCTTCCCCTGCGTATTTTACAAATATTCAAGTAGGTTCTGTAGGATGAAATGAATACAAAAAACACCGCGCAAAACATATTACGCACAGCAAAGCGGCAAGGCGCAGAATTCGCAGAGGTATTGGTAATGCAAAACGAATTCTCTCTCAAGCGCATTCGGCAAGGACAGGTAGACCAGCCGCCCGCGGGCGAGCAATGGGGGATTGACCTTGCGCTCGTCAAAGGCAATCGGAGAAAAGCCATACGCTTTGACAATCCTGCTTTCGCTGAACGAATCATCAAAGAAACAATGGAACAAATGGATCTGGTGGCAGAACAGGAATTCGTTCTCCCCGCAGAACCCTTCGCCCCAGTGAGGCAGCCCGAAAACCTCTACGACGAAAAGACAGCGGAGCTTTTAGATGACCACCTCATTCAGATTGCGCGAGAAGTTGCGGCAGAACTTGCTGACCACAACCTATTTCTCTCGGGAAAGATTACGCAGGGTAGGGGAGAGGTATCGTACGAAAACTCCATTGGGACAAGCCAAGAAGCGCGGTTTACTCAAGCCGCGGCAGGACTTTATGCTTTTGACCGCGATAACCTTTATACGTCTGCATATGCGAGTTCTGGAGGCATCGCCATAGACCAAATCGAAAAGGCAAGGATCGCGAAGGAACTTGTTGAAAAATGTGAGCTTCAACAAGGGAAAGAAAAGATTGACTTATTCGCGGACAAAAAAGAGGGCGAGGAATTGAATATGGATGTAATTGTGGAACCCTACTTCCTTAGCACTATTTTCCAATGGCTTGGCTTTTTCGGATTCAATGGTCTGCTGGTGGAGCGTGGAGAAAGTTTTATCTCAAACAAACTCGGTTTGCAGGTCTGCGGAGCAAACATCACGATTAGCGATGATCCTTCAGATAGTAGGAATAGGGGAATGGGCTTTCCGTTCGACCTTGAGGGAAGACCACGTGAAAAAATAGCCCTCATAAAACAGGGTATCGCCACGCACGCCGTGTACGACGGCACTCTCGCGGCAAAGTGGGGGAAAGAAGCAACCGGTAACGCGCTTCCCCCTTCTGCTCGCTCTGAAGGGGCAGCGCCTTTTGATTTGGTAATAGAAGGAGGAAATACTTCTATTGAAGAAATGATTAAAAACTCCAAGGAACCTGCGCTCTGGATTACCAGACTCCATTATCCGGGGATGAAGCATTATCAAACCGCGACCATGACCGGCATTGCCCAGCACGGAGTATTTCTTATCGAAAACGGGAAGGTGCAAGCGCCCGTGGAAAACGTTCGCTTTGAAGAAAACATTCCCGAAGCCCTCAAAAGAGTGGAAGCACTGTCTGAATCGCGCCTTGTGTTCGACCCGCTTTCGCTTTCCCTTCCGAGCGGTATCGTGGCACCCGCGCTAAAAATTAAGAAATTCCGCTTTATTGGATCTACAACAAGAACAACGTAACTTTTAACAGTATGTTCGATAAACTCCAGCAACTCAAACAACTCCATGACCTCCAGCAAGAAATCAAAAAAGAAAAATACGACGCTGAAAAAAACGGCGTGAAGCTGGTAATGAACGGTGAGCTCGAACTGGAAGAAGTGCGGTTAAACCCCGCGCTTTCGCAAGAAGAACAGGAACGCACGCTCCGCGAAGCCTACAACGGACTCATCAAAAAAGTGCAAATGGCAATGGCGCAGAAGTTTCGTGGTATGATGTAGGAATTTTTTTGGAACACGCACAAAACATGTTATACTGTGAAAATCTGTGAGTCGGAGATGAAGCGATGATGGTGGGCGTTTCAACGACGGCAACAGTAATGTTTTCAATGCAGTGTCGGGTTCAATCCGCTGTCGCGTTTGCCATACAGGGGACACGCGCCAGAGAAATAGAGAACCCTGGGTTCACCCAGGAATTCGTCCACCACATACAAAGCACACTGAATGGATCGACAGAAGTCCCCAATGGGAGATGTCGGAACTTCTACATGATCCTTGATAAATATATTTCTCTGGGCGGGATACCCAGAGAGACGGCACTGCGGGAGGCCGTCGATTTCCTCACAACCGAAGGGCGGCTCCCATGAGCCGCCCCCTCTTTTTACTCTCCCTTTTCAATGCGGCGGACGTATTCGCCCTTTTCGGTATTTACCTCAATAATATCTCCTGTCTCTATAAACAGAGGCACATTGACAAGAACGCCTGTTTCAAGAGTTACTGCCTTGTTCCCACCTTGAGATCGGTCGCCTTTTACGCCAGGCGGAGCCTCTTTCACCCTAAGCTGCACCTTAATAGGAGGAGTAATATTAATAATCTTTTCTTGAAAGATAATGCCTTCCATTTCTTGATTTGACTTCAAAAACTTTGCGATATCTCCCACTTGCTCTTCAGAAAGCTCGAATCGTTTGCCTAGGCTATCTGCATACGAAAACACATATTTACCGCGATTGGCGTAAATAAACTTTGCCTGAAACTTTCGCAACTCCGCCTCCTCAAACGTATCAGATTGGTGGAAATTTTTCGAAAGAATTTTCCCATTTATCAAATTTCGAATTCTTGTTTGCGCCACCACGACATCCTGCGACTTTCCCATTTGGTGAAACTCCAACACCTCATAGGGCTGGCCCTCGTAAATAAACTGTACGCCTTTTCGTAGTTCGTAGTAACTAAGCATAAGGGAAATCTTTGTGGCCCAAAAGAAAATCGTGAAATGTTGTGGGTTTCTTACCTTCCATCTGCAACTCGTCAATCACGAGTTTTCCTCCCTCAACATGAACCTTCAGTATCTTTATCCGCTTTCCCTTCCAAATGGTGAATGCGCCGGGCCACGGAGTAAGTGCCCGTATCTGCCTTTCTCTATACTCCGCAGGCCGATTCCAGTCAATACGCCCATCTTCTCTTGTGAGTTTTTTTGTGTATGTTGCTTTGCTATGATCTTGCTCTTGTGGTTGAATTTCACCTCTTATCCATTTGGGTATCGTTTCCACGAGCAAATCTCCCCCAAGCTCCCAAAGGATTTGGCGTAGTTCAGATTTGGTAAGTTTTTTCTCTCCTATAAAAAACTTCTGCTGCGCCAGTATTGGCCCATGATCGACTTCTTCATCCATCTTGATAATAGTTACTCCTGCCTCGCTATCGCCATTCAAAATGGTGAAGAGTACTGGCGTGGGCCCTCGGTATTTTGGCAAAAGCGAGGGATGCACGTTGAGAGCACCGAATTTGGGTTTTTCAAGCATTTCTTTGCGCACAATCTCTCCCCAAAACCCAACCACGATCAAATCAATCTCCTCGCTTTCTGCATCAACAAGTTGGTATCCAGCTTCTTTCAGTTTGTCTCGAACAATGAGCCCAAACTCCCGCCCGAGAAAGTTAATTCGTATTAAATGATTTTCCATTCGATTGTATCCTCTTTATCGGCAAACTCGAGCCATTCGCCGTCGTCCCTTACCACATACCATTTTTTCTTTACTGCAGACCACACCAAGGGCATCCCCTGATAAAACGGCTTCTTCACCACCTCTTTGGGTTTCAAACGATCGAGCTCCAACCATTTTTTGAATACAGTTTCAATAGAATAATCGAGCTTCCGGGAATTTGCCCAGTCCGCCACTTTCGTGATAGCCTCCTTCGCTTTCTCTACGGAACCTGCCAATTCCAAAAGCTGCTTTGCGGGAGCAGCATATCTTCCATACACAATCTTATGCTTTTTTGCGCTCATCTTCAGGCGCGATAGGGGAATACCTTTGGTTTCAAAAAAATGCGTAATAATTTCCCGCAGGGCGGTTTTTTCTTTCAACTCCTCATAAAAGGGAATTTTCTTTTTGGAAAGATATTCTTCTATTTTGCCGGCAATGCTCTTGCCGACACCCTGAATCTTTTCAAGCCCTTTTACACCGTGCTCTTTGTACACATCCGCAATATCATGCGTAAGCTCTTCTACGGCCTTTGCCGCCTTTCTATAGGCGGCGGGCTTAAAAGGCACGCTATTGATATCCAGAAGATCTGCAATATGGTTGAAAATCGCTGCTATTTTTTTGTTGTTCGAGTTCCTCTCTTTTGTCATCGCACTTCAATTCTATCCATATCTATACTAAAATTCAATGATGAAGCTGCATCGAATTTTTATTGCGATAAACTTGCCAGAAGGAATAAAAACGAAACTCCTGGAATACAGAAATAAGTGGCCGGAATTGCCGGCGCGCTGGACAACGAAAGAAAACCTACACCTCACGCTTGCGTTCTTAGGGAATACATCAGATCGGGAACTTGCGGAAGTTTGCGCGTTGCTGAAGAGAGCAGGGGAGAGGCATAGTCCGTTTTCTTTAGCGTTTACAAAAATCGCTTACGGTCCCGACGCAAAAAGGCCGCAGATGATTTGGGCCATAGGGGAGAAGTCAGCAGAACTTTTAGCTCTGCAAAAAGATGTTGCATCGACACTTGAACGAACAGGCCAGCCGTTTTCGCCGCATCTCACGCTTGCTCGACTCAAATCGTTTGAATTTCAAAGGATAGAACCAGAGGAAATACCGGAAATAAACGAGGAAATTTCACTTTCGTTTGACGTAAAATCCCTTGAAGTTATGGAAAGCAGGCTTCGCCGTTCTGGCTCAGAATATACCATCCTTCAAAGTTTTGTGTTACAAAGTAAGTGAGCATGACAATACATTTTATTGGCATTGGAGGAATTAGAGTTCAAATACCATCAATAAAGGTAATTAAGCTGAACGTACTAATATAGACTGAATAAATCTTTAGATAGTACCGCTATTGACAACATCTTAACGACCTGCTACTATTACAGCAGGTCGTAGTTATTAAAAAGCAAAAATCTTATTTTTCTATTATTATGTCTGAATATAACTTCAAGAAGTTCACCAAAAGAGGATCAAAGTTAGGTAACTACTCAATTAGCGTGACTTCATCCTACTCGTTCGGATTAAACTCGGGCTTCTATAGCAAGGAGGTAATAAAACAGTATAAGAAGGTGGTTTTGTTTTATGATAAAGCAAAGAATGCAGTTGCGTTTCATTTCACTAACGATGAAGATGCTGAAGGAGCCTTTACTGTTGTCCACCATAATACTGGAACCACTGGATCCATAACGGCAAGATCATTCTTTATAGAAAATGAGATAAACAAGAAAGAGCTTGTTGGAAGAAAAATACCCCAAAAAATACAGGATGAGGAGTTTGGGCTGTTATATGTGATGCAGCTACTGGAACAAATTGCAAATAAACTATAGGCCTGCTATAATATTCGAATGAACAAAGCAGGGAATATAATTATCAAGAACTATGGCTTGCTTGCAATTGGTGACCAAAACTCCTCGTCACAATTTCCTCATCCTCAAGGCAAAAAGCCATGGTATACTCGATGGTGGGGACAAGTTTTAATTGGATCGATGGCCACGGTCGGCGGAGGGATAATTCTTGCGCTTGTCTTCTGAATCAAAAAATATGAAGGTTTACGAAACAAAAGTCAAAAAATTGGCAGGAACAGACTATCATGAAGTTCACTCGAGGGCACTGACTCTTTATAAAGATATAAAAAGAAAAACAAAAAGAAGACCTTATGTGAGGTCTGCTTATTTTAAAAAGGATAAGATATTTTTAGATTATTTCTGGCAACACTTATGGGGAAAGAACTGGCGGGATAGAGTTCGTAGACTTAAATACTATCCATGCGCGCTAGACTTAATCAAGAACTCAAGGGGAGACCCAACCTCAAAGCAAAACCCCAACAATTCTGCCGAAATTCTTCATCGCTTCGCTGGCATTACTCGCACGAAAGAATTGTTCTTTATCCAAATCAAGGAAGATAAGAAGACAGATCAAAAGTCTCTTATTTCTATTTTTCCTGAAAAGTAAATAAAAGAAAAAGACCTCCCGCTAGGTGTGGTATATGAACCACGGCCGAAAGCCTTTTTCAATTATGAGTATAACAAAATTGAATATATTGTCAATAGGAGAGAAATTCGTCATAATAGGAGTATGAAAATCCACTTTATCGGCATCGGGGGAATCGGAGTATCGGCCCTTGCGAGATACTATCTTGCAAGAGGACACACCGTGTCTGGCTCTGACCTTGTCGAAACGGAAATTACCCAAGCGCTCAAGGAAAAAGGCGCTATCATCTCGATTGGGCCGCACCAGGCGGGGAACGTACCTTTTAACGCCGACAGGGCGATCTACAGCCCCGCAGTCCAGCGGACAAACCCCGAGCGAGAAGAGGCAGAACGAATTGGAGAGCGAAGGTCAGGAGCGGCACGAGTAGACCTCTCCTCCGAATCAGAAAATCATTTCGCGGTATTGAGCTATCCAGAAGCGGTTGGCGAACTTACCAAATCCCACTATGTGGTTGCGGTTTCGGGCACGCACGGGAAAAGCACCACGACCGCGATGATTGGCCTTATCTTGGAAAGAGCAGGGCTCGACCCCACAGTAATTGTCGGAACTAAGGTAAGGGAGTTCGGCAACAGCAACTGCAGAATAGGAAACAACGGTTATCTTCGTAATGGAAAACCCATTTTAGTTCTTGAAGCAGACGAACATTTTGCCTCTTTTCTCAATTACTCCCCCGATCTCATTGTGCTCACTACCATTGAGGCGGATCATTTAGACTATTACAAGAATCTCACGAATATCCTGCGCGCGTTTCGCACATATATCCTGCGACTGCCGCAAGACGGTATCATTGTTGCCAATAAAGACGATAAAAATGTTTTCGACGTAGTCGCGTCTTCCAAACATCTCGTTCAATACTATTCTGCGAAATGGACGGCCGCAGAGGAACTCCGGAAAATTCTCCAGGTGCCGGGCGAATACAATGTGGCAAACGCGCACGCCGCGCTCACCGCCGCGCGTGCGCTTGGAGTGCAAGACAAAGTAAGCTTCCAAGCGCTTGGTGCATTTCGAGGCACGTGGCGCAGGTTTGAAACATTCGAGCTGGAGCAACCTGTTCGCTATACATTAGTAAGCGATTACGGCCACCATCCCACCGAAGTACGCGTTACGGTGGGAGCCGCGCGCGCCAAATGGCCCAAAAACGAACTGTGGCTTGTGTTCCAACTCCACCAATACCAACGCACCTATTTTTTCTTCCGCGACTTTGAAAGCATTCTTGCGCGCCTACCCGTAGACAAACTCATTCTCGCGGATATCTACGATGTTGTTGGAAGAGAAGAAGACGCGATCCGACAAAAAGTCTCCGCGGAAAAACTTGCGCAAGGAATTCAAAAGAGAAAAGGGAGAAAATTGGCGGAAACCGTACTGTGGATCCCCACTATTGATGGAATTTATGACTATCTTCAACAAAACCTCAAAGGAGAAGAAATTGTCATGGTAATGGGAGCTGGGGATATTTACAATCTCACCCTTCGCCTCACGCAGGGTAAATCTCGCACCCTTGAAGGAGAAATAACTTCTTGATATAGTTTGGGAACATCCCCCCCACAGAGAGGAGGTGAAAACGTGCAAATCGAGAATACGATATGCCCTGCCTGTTCCTCTCCCGTACAAATAGCGTGGGCTGGAGGGAAACCATACATCATCGTCCATGCCCTCGCCGCTTGCCCCGCGATGCCGCCCTCGCCTCGTGAACAGGAGCGCAACCGCGGTATCGTAATGGCAGCATAAGGCCGCTCTGCTTCGGCAGAGCGGCCTCTCATTTTTTCTCACGCGCAAATGATTTATAATAGGCAGATGAAAGAAAAAGTTGATCCTATTATCAAAAAAATGCTCGCACAAGGCGTAAGCAGGCAAACACGCGAGCTTTTGTTTTACCAAATCAATACAGGCGGGAAACGCC
>Ga0209211_10009917_pt1 | contig 12546 bp, 7 predicted proteins | sample RifGroA2_FD_183992 | JGI IMG/M metagenome (GOLD analysis project Ga0209211, IMG submission 183992) | Groundwater microbial communities from Rifle, Colorado, USA - Groundwater A2 (SPAdes) (version 2) | ecosystem: Environmental > Aquatic > Deep subsurface > Groundwater | place: Rifle, Colorado... | reverse complement strand
TCAATCAACGGCAAGAGTTTTATTTGTTGTTCCGTCAGAATTTCTTTACGCATATTTTTTGAAATAGAGATTGAAATAATTTTTGATTTTCGGCCGGTAATTGTTCCTTTTTTGGCTTATTTGTTTTTTGAAAATACCAGCGGCTTTTTTGATCCCCAAAATGGCAAACATTTTTTTAACATCGTCAAAATCGCCATAGTTTAAAATACTTTCCACGATGGTTTCTTCAGAGAGATTTTCGTAATTCTTGGTGCCCCAAACAAGATATGGTCTTTCTTTGATGAAATCTTGAATAATCATTAATTAATTATAACACTTTCAAATGTTCCATTCAATTTTTCCCCCTATCTTCCCGCCTGCTTCTTCAGCAACTCAATCAATTGCTGAAGAAGTTTTTTGAGAGTTTCTTGGAGCTGTTTGATTAGTTCTTGCCTCTGGGTTTCGGTTAAAGAGGAGTAAGGCGACTTCGGTGAGGTTGTTGAAGAGGCTTGCGGCGAGCTTGCCTGTCCCTGCCCGTCCGGCAGGCGGGCGGCGGAAGTCTGACCATATATTTCGTTCAATTTGGCTCGGGTTTTGAGGTCGATTGAGCCGGTGGCGGCCAGATTATGCTTCTTCTGGAATCTTTTGACGGCGGCTTGGGTCAGGGAGCCGTAGTAGCCGGTGGTTAATCCTTCCGGATATAGGGTCTTGTCTTTGGCCAGTTTTTCTTGAAGGGTCTTGACTTGGGCGGAGCGAGAGCCGATCTTGAGGTCTTGGGTGAAAATCGTTTGTATTTCCTGAGAACTGGAGCTGGCGCCGATAACGGAAACAATCGGAGTGGAAGACGAGGTTAAAGCTTTTTCCTTGGTGGAGGAAGCGATGGTTTTAAGGGTGGATTCGTAGGAAACAGGGGGGATGTAGATGCCACTACCTCCTCCGCCGCCACCTCCTCCACTTCCACCGATATTGCCGGTGGATGATTGGAAAGTTTGGGTCACATAGGAAGAGGAACTGGAAGATGAACCCGCCTCTCCGGCGGAAGAGCTGGAGGAAGATTGAACAACTTTCTCCAGATAATTCTCTACGCTCCAGCCGTCGGGAGCGGTGTCGTAATTCACGTTGTACCAGTTGTAGCCGCCGGAGGAAACGGGGCCGCTGACGATTGTTCCGGCTTGGTTTAAGGATTGAGAGCCCAAAGCGGTTCCGGTCAGAGAAGCGGTAGAGCGGACATTGAGGGTGTCGGTGGTTATTACCCTGTCGCCAATTATGAATTTGGCTGAAGAGACGGAAGAGGATTGGGCGGCGGAAGATTGGCTGGAGGAAGAAGGCGAAGAAACGGAGGATTGGGCGGATGAAGATTGGCTGGCGGCGGAAGAGCTGGATGATTGAGCTGTTCCCACGGTTTGAGAAGATAAGGTCAAGGTTCCGAAAGCGGAAGTGTCTTTGTAATTGGCGCCGGTGGTGGAGTTCCAGCCTTTGACTGATTGGACATTGCCGCCGGTGTCGTCGTCGTTCTGCTGGAGGTCAAAACCGAGAGTCATATTGGCTGACGGGGTGAGGCCGAGATTAGACCAAGGAATAGCCATTTCCACAGTGTAGCCTCCGGTGATGTTGGTCGTGTTATGGAGGACTCCGGTGCCGTTTTGCAGAGCGGCCAGAGTGGCGTCATTGTAACCTTGGACGAATTGGCGGTCATTGAGGTCGTAGGTTAGGGATTGTTCGTGGCCTCCGTCCAGATATATTTCCATACTGTCGTCCTGCCAAGGGTAGGTGGAGTCATTGATGAGGTTGGAGTCCAACACTTGGGCGGCGAGGTAGAGATAAGCGTCATCCCAGAGAGTGGAGAAAGTGGCGGTGTTATTGTTCACGCCGGAGATGGTTCGGTTGATTGGTTCGGTGAGGTTCCAGACGGATTCGGAGAGGTTGCCGTCTAGAGTGATGGGAGAGAGGGTTTTGTTGGCGAGAGTAGTGAGGGTGGGGAGAGGGGCGGAGGAAGAGCTGGAAGAAGTGGTGGTGGTTGTTCGGGTGATGGTCAGGGTGGCGGCGCTGGTGTTGCCGTTCGCGGAAGAATCTCGGGCGGTGATGACGATGGTGTTGGTTCCAAGGACAAGCGGAACATTGCTCACTGACCATGATGTGGTGCCGCTGACTGTTCCGCAAGAAGATCCGTTGACCGCGCAGGTGACGGAAGCGAGACCGGAGGAATCCGAGGCGGAACCGGAAAGAAAAACGGTGGAAGCGGTGGTGGAATAGGTGGTAGCGGAGGTCGGGGAAGAGATGGAGACGGCGGGAGGGGTGGTATCGGTCACGGCGACTGTACCGGGTGGGGGGAGTTTCCAGGTGCCGAATCCACCGCTGACGTAAACATATTTATTATGCGGGTTTATATAAACAGATGAAAGACTCATATTATTGAGGTTGCCTGAAATTTTCTCAAATGTCCCGCCGCCGTCAATTGAACGAAAAATTCCCTCCGACGCGCCATAACTTACGTAATAAGCTGCGTATATAACATTAGAATTTTCCGGATCAATGGCTAAATGATATGCGTGCAGTTGTTGGTCGCCAATTGCCGATTTTGCTAGTCCAAGTCCATACCCGATAGCTGAACCATCCAGAAGTTTTGTTTTCCCCGGTTCAAGTATATAAATTCCCTTACCCCGGACGGCTACATAGACCTTATTTGGATTGTTCGGATCCGCTATTATGTCACCAATATTATTACTATAGGTGACTGAAAGATCAGGAAACGGGTTGGTCCATGTTTTTCCCGCATCCACGGATTTGTATATTCTTGTTACATCGGCTGAAGGCGATCCCACGGAAAAAACAATATCGCCATTTTTGGGATACATCGTCACCACATGTCTGGAGAGTAATGTGTAAGTATTGTCATTTTGTATATTTGTGAATTTATACCTGCCGGCATAAACAATATTATTATTGGAAGGATGAAAAGCGATGAAAGGATAAAATCCATTGGTCTCAGTTATGTACTGCCACGCAGGCGTAATGGCATTGATGTTTCTGCCGATAGCAATAATTTGGTTCTCCCACCAACTTCCCACCGCCGTTACAATGATATTGGCGGCAGAGCCATATCCTACCGCTCCACCAATGGTGGTCTTAGCTTGTGTTTGGGGATTACGCAATACGTTAAAAGACCTGAAAGTTTTACCTCCGTCATCGGTAGAAAAAAATCCTGCATCCATAAGAAAGAAGAAAAACCTGTCGGGGTTATTCTTATCCCAAGCCATGGCCGAACCATTGGAATGGGATTGGCTAAACCCGACGGCTCCTCCAGTGTAGCCTGAACCGGAATATCTCCAATTGATCCCGCCGTCTATGGATTGTTTGATAGAGTTTTTCCCTTCAGCAATCACTATATTCTTATTGGTAGGATGAGCTGAAGGAACCTTATTGTAATAAGTAAAACCCGCGTCATAATCATCATTGGCCAACGATCCATCTACCCATCCATCTTTGTTTTGTTCGTCCGTGCTGTCTGGATAATACCAAGTGGCCCCGCCGTCGTGAGAATAGTAAAGTCCTCTGTTCCTCTCGTGCATTGCCGCATAAAGGTAATTATTGTCGGCCGGACTCATTTCAAAGAAATAATAATAATCTCCTCCCGCGCTACGAGACGCGCTGGGGAGGCCGCTGTTTCTAGGGGAAAAATTCTGGCCGCTGTCGATAGAGCGATAAACGCCAACTGTGTCAATGGTAACATAAACCGTATCATCGTCATAGTTGCTGTTTTGATTGCCGCTGACTGCTAGAGCAAGAGGCCTGCTGGACAGACCAGCGCCAATCTGGACAGTTGCCGCGCCTGCTCCCGTGACCTTATAAAGTTTTGCGTCAGTAACCGAAACGACAAAGATAATGGATTTATTGTCGGGATGCGCATACACATGAGAAATTTCATCGCCATTTAAGGCCGTTAAATTTAATTTGGTCCAACTTTTGCCGGCATCGGTGGATTTATAAAGGCCGTCGTTGTGAGTGCCGGCATAAACTGTGTTGGCATCGGTCCAGGAAAAAAGTTTGTTTCCGTATGCTCGGCGGTAATTAGCGTTGGAGTCTACTAATGTCCAGTTGTTGCCGCCGTCTTCGGTTCTCCATATGCCATGGGGGTGCCAGGATAAAGGTAAAGTCCTGCTAGTACCGTGAGTTGAGCCGGCCACAATAACAATGTCAGGATTAGCCGGGTTGACCGAGACAGAAACTCCGCCATTAGACCGGAACCCTTTATTTTTATGTTCCCAAGAAGTTCCACCGTCAACACTTTTCCAAACTGCCGAGACATCATTAACAAAATAAACGATATTACCGTTGGAGGGGGCGTACATTCTGTCAAATATCATTTGGAAACCCTCTCCTCCCGAAAGTCCGGCGGCCTGTTGGGCTTTGGTTAAAAGCGGCACCTTTTGCCACTGATTAGACGAAGTGGTTGTCGTCGTCCTCGTCACCGTCAAGGTGTCGGTGGAAGAATTGTTGGATGAGTCTCGGGCGGTAACGGTGATGGTATTGGTTCCGATTGCGAGAGGGACAGATGCAATTGACCAGCTGGTTGTGCCGGAGACTGTTCCGCAAGAAGAGCTGTTGTTTGTGCAGGTAACGGAGGTTACTCCGATATTGTCCGAAGCGGTGCCGGAGAGATCAACCGTTGAAGCTGATGTGGAATAGGCGGAGTTGGTGGTGGGCGAAGAAATAGAGATGATAGGCGGAGTGGTGTCGGTGGCGGTTAATGATGAAGATGATTGAGAAACAGAAGAGCTGGAAGATTGGGGCAATGTTCCGACGGTAGTGGCGGACAAGGTCAAGGTTCCGAAAGCGGAAGTGTTTTTGTAATTGGCGCCGGTGGTGGAGTTCCAGCCCATGGCGTTTTGGATATCTCCTCCGGTATCGTCGTCGTTCTGCTGGAGGTCAAAGCCGAGGATTTTGTTGGCTGCCGCTATGGCGTTGAGGTTGGTCCAAGGGATAGCCAGCTCCACGGTGTAGCCGCCAGTGATGTTGGTTGTGTTATGAAGGACGCCGGTGCCGTTTTGCGGAGCAGTTAAGGTGGTGTCATTGTAGCCTTTAATGAATTGGCGGTCGTAGGTATCGTAAGCGGTTGACTTGCTGTTGTCGGGATCAAGGTAAAGCTCCACGGAGTCGTCTTGATACGCATTGACGGAATCATTGATGAGGTTGGAGTCCAACACTTTGTAAGCCACATAGAGATAGTTGTCGTCCCAGAGAGTTTGGAAAGTGGTCGTGTTGTTGTTGGTGCCGGAGATGGTTCGGTTGATTGATTCGGTGAGGTTCCAGACGGATTCGGAAAGGTTGCCGTCTATGGTTATGGAAGAGAGGGTTTTCTTGGCAGAAGTGGAGAGGGCGGGCAAAGAGGCGGTGGTGGTGAAGGTTTGTTCCGTTCCGTAGGTTATTCCGGCGCTGCTTTGAGCGACAGCTCGGTAGTAATAGACGGTGTTGGAATCTAGGCCGGGGCCGGTGATGCTGGCAGTGATGGTTTGGTTGGCGGAGCCGGTTAAGGTTTGAGCGGGAGTGGTGTTGCCGTAGGCGGAAGTCAAGCCGTATTGAAAGTAGGCGGAGGTGGATTGGTTGTTGGGGTTGATTGTGCCGTTTAAAGTGGCAGAAGTGGAGGTGATTGAGGTGGCGGAGTTGGTGGTGACGATGGGAGGCAGAGCGTAAAGCTGGGCGATGTCGGCGGAAGTGAGGGCGCGGGAGTAGACGCGGACATCGTCGATCTTGCCTGGGAAAAATCTAGAGTAATTCTCGTCCCCATTGTTGCCTATGTTTAAATTGTAAGCGGAAACATCTTGTCTTGTCCCGGTTGAAGCTACTTGAAATAGGTAAACCACTTCCGCTCCATCTATATATATTCGCGCTTTTCTGTCGCCAGTGGCATCGTAAGTTACCGCCACATGTTTCCATGTGTTGAGAGGAATTGCATAACTAGCGGCGCTTTTTGAATCAACATCATCCCCTGAATATCTCCAATTAAATTTGAGTTGGCAAGAATCGCTTCCGAACCTAAAATTGCTATCGTAATCTGCTCCATGGGCAATAATGCTCCTATAAGGGCCTCCCGCAATAACATAACAATTACCGGTGCGATAAATCCACGCGCTATAGGTAACAGTTTCCATATTATCCAAAGAGGAGGGGCTTCCCATGGACACATAATCATTCACTCCGTCAAAACTTAGAGCGTTATTCAGCTTGCCTGTTGTCCAAATCGGACCGTTGGTCAGTGTGCCAGTGTTGGTTCCGAACGAATCCGTCGCCGCCGTTCCCGATGTTTCGTCCAGCTTGTAGTGGGAGACGAGACCGGTAGTGATGTCGGCGGAGGTTTGAGAGAAAGGAAGAAGGAAGAGAAGAGCGGCAAAGACGGAGAAAGACAAGACGAAAACGAATTTGAATTTGATCATTTTAATAATTATACATCAAATAAAATAAATTTTCATAATTTGCTTATTATAACATCTCAATGCAATTTTGCATTGAGATGTTTCATTTCCTCTATCATCTTCCCATATTATAGGGCATTTTGACTTTACTGGCGAAAACAATACGCAACGAAGGCCTTGTTTTCGTTCAATTGACGAAATCTAAATAATTTTCTTTATTTATTGTTTTAAACTCGGTATTCGGGTAAGCTTCCAAAAATTCTTTCGGCTGTTTGGCTTTATCGTTCCACTTAAACTCGTAGGCGAACAATTTTCCGTCTCTTTCTTCAATATAGTCAATTTCCTTTTGGTCGTATGTTCGCCAAAAGTACCGATTAGCGTATCTGTTTTTGTAAGAACCGCTTTTTATCATTTCCGTAAAAATAAAATTCTCCCATAAAGCGCCGATATCATCTCTGTTTTCAAGCCCGTTAAATTGAGATATGATGCCGTTTCTGACGCCGTTATCCAAAAAATAATATTTTCTCTTGCCTAAAATCTCGTTCCGCAAATTGCGCTTAAACGACCCGAGCGAAGATATTACGAAACTTTTTTCCAGTAAATTCAAATACTTTTCAACCGTATGGATGCTTACGCTTAACTGAGTGGACAATTCATTGAGCGAGACTTCGGAACCAACTTGAAATGCCAACAGTTTGACCAAATCAACAAGTTTTTTTGATTTTTTTATTTTATCAAGCGCCAAGATGTCTTTAAACAAGTAAGAATTGACCAACTCCTCCAAGGCTGTTATTTTTTTATTCTTGTCCCGCAACGAAACGATTTCCGGATAAGACCCGAAAATTAAAAATTCTTCCAGTCTTTGATTGAGGTCAAAGCGGTTTAAATCCAGCGACAGCTCCATCTGAGAAAGGGGGTAAAGAAAAAGTGTTGTTTTCCTGCCGGTCAAAGGTTCCCCTATTTTGTTCGCCAAATCAAAAGACGATGAACCTGTGGCAATCACCTTGATTCCGGGTATTTCATCAACAATAATTTTCAACCCCATACCGATATTGGGTATGTTTTGAGCTTCGTCAATGGCTATAAGTTCATAGCCGGATACATAATCTTTAATCTTAGAAAAATCTTGAGAACCAAGAATTTGCTGAAGCTGAATATTGTCTCCCGAATCAAGGCGGTATTTTAGTTTGGTTTCAGATAAAAACTTTTGCAAAATAGTGGTCTTTCCCGCTCGTCTTGGTCCATAAATCACCAAAACTTTATTTGGAGACAAAAACGACTCTAAATTGTCATAATAACGTTTAAACATAAATAATCAATTGAAATACTTAATATATCATATATTTTGCACAAAATATGCAGTATCTATTAACATAATCATCATATTTATAGTATATACAATACTCAAAATCAGTCCATCGTGAGAATTGTTAGTGTAAAATTCTCAAACAATTGAAAATTTCTTGATTAATAATTGATTGGAAATGATCTTTGGGGCTTCGATGATTCGCATTATATCAAAACTACAAATAAGACAAAGGGATAAACTTTACCAAAGTGCCTCCTATTTTTTCTTCCGCGGCAAAATCTTTCGTGAATATTACCGCCGTTCGCGGACTAAATTTATTGATAAAGCTGTATAAACTCTTGCCGATAATTTTTTTGGAAGAATATTTAACTTCAAAGGGATAAACTACTCCGTCCTTTTCAAGAATAAAATCAACTTCCGCCTTGCTTTTGGTCCGCCAATATTTTATCGGCGTTTGTGGATACTTGTCTCGCATAAGATTATAAGCGCAGTTTTCCATCACCGCTCCAAGATCGTTTCTATCGCTTAAATTTCTGAAGTCAGACAAAGAAAAATTCCTCAACCCAAGATCAAGAAAGTAAACCTTGGGATTTTTCGCCAGCTCAATTCTTTTGTTGGTAAAAAACGGTTTTATGAGAGAAACTATGTAGGTTTTTTCCAAAATATTGATATGTTTTTTCACCTCTTTGTAAGGTAAATCGGATGTGTTTGACAGCTCGTTGAATTTGACCATATTGCCTATCTTCTGTCTAAAAATGGCAAGATTTGGTTTTCCAATGTCCTGTGAATATACATAATAATAGCAGGGTTATTTATTAATATACTCTAATAATAGCAGGGTTATTTTCTGTGTCAAATGCTCTGCCAAACGAAATAGGATTTCGTTTGGCGTTTATTTGGCGGATGGATTTTGCTTGAAAATTGCTCATTGATGATTGATTGAAAGTTGATTATTGGAAATTTTTGTTTTTTCATTCCGCCTTGCCATTTTTCATTTTGATTTTTTATTTTTTCACTTTTATCATCTTCCCATATTGTAAAGCATTTTAATTTCCCCCGCCGACAACGCCCGGTTATAGACGCGGACATCGTCGATAGAGCCGTTAAAAGTCCTTTCAGCGGCAGCGTTACTATTTCCTATAAAAACACTTCTTAAATTATCATTGTCCATAGCGCCGGCAGGAGGCGATTGGTTTTCCGTCGTTGCCACAAGCGCTCCATTGATGTAAAAAACAGGGTCGTTGAGATAACTTGTCTTATCATAAGTCATCGCCACATGATACCAATTTCCAACAGTTATTGAATTGGTAGGCGAACTCCAAACGCCATAACTGCCTATACCGTGATGGAGATAGGCGATACTGCCAAGGTTGGTGGCAGCGGCATTGCCGACAAAAAAGTTCCATCCATCAGAATTGCCGTTTTCTTTATCAAAAACACGGCCGTAAGAAGTTTCCCCATAGCCATTCAACTTTATCCACGTGCTGATTGTTTTTACATTGATGTCAGTAAGAATTGCCGGATTGCCCGCATTCACATAATCATTCACCCCGTCAAAATTAAACCCCTGTCCTATCTTGCCATACGAATAAAAGGTGGAAGTGGCGATGTTCACAAGATTGCCATTGTTAGTCCCGCTAGAATCCAGCGCCACGCCATTGACCACATTCTTTCCGTCAAATGTCCAGTGGCCGACGAGGCTGTTCGTGATGGCGTTGGTCGGAGTTTTGTTAAATTTTGATACGCCTTGGTTGTAAAGATTTTTGACTTCCCCCGCCGACAACGCCCTGTTGTAAATACGGACATCGTCAATAATGCCGTCAAAATATCTGGTGTTTACACTCGCCACCCTAACCCCGATTTGTATTAAAGATGCGCTATTTACCATTGCGGATGTTTGCGACGCGCTGGCATCAACAACGCTATTTAAATAAAGATAACTGGTGTTTCCGTTTCCCCTTTGAACGGCGCACCCATGATACCAAGTGTTCGCTGTTAAAGCTGTATTGTAACCCATATTGTGAGTAACACCTCCTCCGGAATTCCAAGATATAAACTGCAGTGTTCCGCTGTCTATACTCATCGCCCATTCGCTCGTTCCGGCGGTGATTCCGCTTGAATTTCTCTTGCCCACTATGGTTTTGCCTGTTGTGCCAGTCATAACATCTGATTTAAACCACGCGCAAACTGTAAAGATATCGCTGTAAAATGTATCGCCTATGTTTACATAATCATTTGACCCGTCAAAATTAAACCCTTGCCCGATTTTGCCATACGAATAAAAGGTGGAAGTGGCGATGTTCACAAGATTGCCATTGTTAGTCCCGCTAGAATCCAGCGCCACGCCATTGACCACATTCTTTCCGTCAAATGTCCAGTGGCCGACGAGGCCAAGGTTGTGGGTGGAAGGGCGGGAGATGGTGAAAGAGGCGGAGGCGGTATTGTAGCCGGCAAGTAATAAAACGAACAGTATTGATAATTTTATTAGTTTGGGAAACATAATTTTAAAATTTCTAATTTCTAATGCCTAATTTCGGTCATTGGGATTTGGGTATTGGGTATTGGTATTAAGTTTTTTGATAATTGACTTGACATTATTTCTGGTATTGCTACATTATACACATAAACGGCTTCGGCCTCGATTCGCCGCAAGGCGAATCAGAAAATCAAAAAGCAGTCATAATTTACACAAATCTATGACTGCTTTTTGTATATCCAAATAATTATCTTTTGATATTACTCCCGCCTTATCAATTAGCCGTTTGGCATCTATCAATCGTAGTTGGGAAACGATAACAACCCGCGGCATATTGTCGCCCAGATTGGCTGTTTGGTAAAATTTCCCTTTTTTTATCCTAGTAGAAAGCGGGAGTGCCCAAAAAACTTCATTATTAAATTTCTTAAACACTAAAACTGGTCGAGTAAATTCTTCACCTTTGCCGTCTTGCTCAAAACCAACATTGACGCCAATCGAACACCACCACACCTCGCGTTCGTGGAAAAACAATCGCTTGGGCAAGTTTTCTATTTCTGTTTTTGCGTTATGCCATTTTTTAAAATCTTTTTTCATAAATCGCGATTATTGTTAGTATTATTTCTTTATCTTCTTTGTCCATAAATTTTATTATACCACTTTTAATTGAAGCCCCAGCTTTTTATTATCTCCTCCAACAACTTTGCGTCTTTGGCGGAAGCGGTGGCTTGGAAAAACAGTTTTCCGTCGGCAAACCACACTTCGGCGGTTGGACCGCCGAAAGCTTCATTCTCACTGAAGAAAGCTGCGCCCATGGCCTTGCCTCCCACTGCCACATCGGCGGAGTTGGAAAATGGCAAATCCGGTATGTCGCGCTTTACCCGCTCCGCGCTCACCGCAAAATCGGGGTCGTCGTAAGGAGTGATATAAATCTGGATAATCTGGTTCGTTTTAGAGTTTTGGATTGTCAGCGAAATCCCGCCTTCGTCTTCGGGAAATTCGCCCAAAATAAAACTTGCCGGATAGTTGAACGAAAAACCATATTGAGCATTTTCATATTTCTTAGTTTGCGCGGAAGCGGAATCGGGCGGCGCCAAAACAGATGAAACGGAAACCGTCTTTTCGCTTTTTTCTTCTTTAAAAATAGCCATTGAAGAACCTTGGCCTGCTGTTGTCTTGCCTTCATTTTTTGAGCCGTAGAAAAACCAAAGAATAACCGCAGCGGCAATGATAAAAAACAATGTCAGTATTTTTATCATTTTGTTTGAAAATTGATTATTGTTCATTGATTGAAAATTTATTCTGAAGCTCCCTCGCTAGACGAAGCGGAAGACTGTTCCGAAGAAGAACCTGGACTTAAAGAACTGGCAGCGTCTGCCTCGCCGGCAGGCAGGCTCGCTTCGCTGGATGATGATAAATCAGAAGAAGTTGAGGCCGCCGAGCTTGCCTGTTCGTTAGGCAGGCTTGAACTTTGCGAAGCGGCGGAAGAGGAAGAAGAAATCGCCGGCTGGGAACTTTCTGATGATGTTATTGATGAAGATGATGATTCAGACGAAGAAGACAAGCTGGATGAACTTCCATCATTCCCGACACTTGTGACTGAAGAAGATGCGGCAACACTTGAAGAGCTTGAACTTGAAGATGAAATGACGGACGAAAGGCTGGAGGAAGAGACTGATGACGATTGAGAATTCGCAAACACAGTTTTGAATTGTTCTTCGGTAACACAGGTTTCTCCGACGCAAATATTTTTCGCTTTGATCGTGTCTTTCTCAAATATAATCCCGAACACTTCGGCAAACTTGCTGACAAACCAAGAGAATAGACCGGAGGAAGGTTCAGTGGAAGCGATGGAAGTGGAGGCGACAGAAGCCTCTAAATCAATCACTTTGAGATTCAGTTCTTTAATCGCTTTGACCGCGACGGATAAAATAGCGCGATCATCAATACCGCTCATAACGGCGCCGTTGAATGTGGCAAAATGTTCGTCAACAATAGCGGCGTCATCCGCAATAAAACCGTAACGGATTCTGTCATCCCCATACTCTTCGTTATAGACAAAGGAAACGGGTTGAAGGGCATTAATGATATCAAGACCGGAAACGGTCAGATTTTCTATATTATGCTTGGTTGACCGCAAAGAAGAAAGGCAAGTATCAGCGGCATTGTATGTGACTTCATTGCTGGAAGAACGGCACAAAGAGCCGGCGCCTACGGCTACCGTTATGTTTTGAAGAGCCGCCGTGCCGTTAACCGAAAGCGTTCGCCAAGGAGTCGTCGTGCCGATGCCTATTCTTTGATTTTGAACACCGGCGGAGCCGTTAGATTCGCCATAGACAGTAAGGTTGGGGGTGGAACTGGCGGCAATGTTGAAT
>Ga0209211_10009908_pt1 | contig 12557 bp, 9 predicted proteins | sample RifGroA2_FD_183992 | JGI IMG/M metagenome (GOLD analysis project Ga0209211, IMG submission 183992) | Groundwater microbial communities from Rifle, Colorado, USA - Groundwater A2 (SPAdes) (version 2) | ecosystem: Environmental > Aquatic > Deep subsurface > Groundwater | place: Rifle, Colorado... | reverse complement strand
AAGCGGGCGAGCAGAACAGCATCATCTCGCTGAATGCCAGCAGCGCAGGCGACGGAACAACCATCATCAAGGTCGAACTGGCGCAGCCGCTGGCAAATGTCCCGGCAGGTTTTACCATCAATACCCCGCCGCGCATTGCTCTTGATTTCCCAAATACCACAAACGGACTGGGCAAATCGGTCCAGGATTTTGCCGAGGGAGATTTGCGCAGCGCCAATATCGTTCAGGCGGGAGCACGCACGCGTTTGGTGATCAACCTGACCCGGATGCTTGCCTATGACACCAGGATCGATGGCAACAGCTTGTTGATTACTTTGCAGGGCAAAACGGCAGATCAGGCAGCGGTTAGCAGCGTTTCGCGCTTTGCCGAGGCCAAACAGAGCGCGCAGAAGTATACTTTGCGCGATATTGATTTCCGCCGCGGCAATAATGGCGAGGGTCGTGTTCAAGTTGACCTTTCCGATCCCGGCATTGGCATCGACATCCGCCAGCAAGGGACTATGCTGCTCGTCGATTTCCTCAATACCAGCCTGCCGCGCAATCTGCAGCGCAAACTGGACGTGGTTGATTTCGCCACGCCTGTGCAAGGGGTGGATACCTTTGCGCAGGGCGACAACGTGCGCATGACGATCGAGCCAAAAGGAATGTGGGAGTACGCTGCCTATCAGACCGACAACAAGTTTATCGTCGAAGTGAAACCGGTTGTCGAAGATCCCAACAAGCTGTCGAAAAGCGGCCAGACGGGTTATGCGGGCGAGAAGCTGACGCTTAACTTTCAGAGGATTGATGTTCGTGAGGCGCTGAGCGTGATTGCCGATTTCACCGAATTGAATATGGTGATCAGTGATACCGTGAGTGGCAATATCACCCTGCGTTTGAAGGATGTCCCATGGGATCAGGCGCTGGATATCATTTTGCAGAGCCGCGGGCTGGATATGCGCAAAAACGGCAATGTGATTCAGGTCGCACCCCGTGAAGAAATTGCCGCCAAGGAAAAGATCAGTCTGGCTGCGCGCCAGGAAATTTCTGACCTGGAAGAATTACGCACGGAAAGTTTCCATCTGAGCTATCAGAAAGGCGATGCGATAGTTAATTTGTTGACCAATGACAAGCAACGCATTCTTTCCAAGCGTGGCAGCGCGGTGGTGGATCAGCGCACCAACACTTTATTCCTTCAGGACACGCCGTCACGTCTGGAAGAGGCGCGTAAACTGATCAAGCAGATTGATGTGCCGGTGCGTCAGGTGATGATTGAGGCGCGCTTTGTCTCGGCAACTGACGATTTCAACCGGACTTTGGGCGGCAAATTGGGCTACACCGCCCCTGCAGTGGCTGCGGGTACAGGTTTTGCTATTGGAGGGAATACGCCAACGGCAACGCGGGCAGCCATCGGAGGTAATGTGAATTTGCCGGGTGCCGCCACCGGGACGGGCGGGTTGACACTTTCGCTGTTTAATCCGGCGGCAACCAAGGTGCTGACGCTGGAGCTGACTGCATCAGAGCTGGACGGCAGAACCAAAAACATAGCCAGTCCCCGTGTAGTGACCGCCGATAAAACCCAGGCAAAAATCTCGGCGGGTACGCAGATACCGTATCAGCAGGCATCCAGCAGCGGCGCAACGGCCGTTGCGTTCAAGGACGCGACGCTGAGTCTGACGGTAACGCCGCAAATTTCGCCGGATGACAACATAGACATGAAGCTGGATGTTAATCAGGACACGGTAGGCGCCATATATGGCGGCGTGCCAAGCATCAATACCAAGCAGGTGAGTACGCAGGTGATGGTGGAAAATGGCGGCACGGTGGTAATTGGCGGTGTATTTACCCAGGATGTCTCGGATTCAACGCAGAAGGTTCCTCTGTTGGGCGATGTGCCCGTGCTTGGTTGGCTGTTCAAGAATAATGTCAAGAGCGACACCAAGTCCGAGTTGCTGATTTTTATTACACCCAAGATCATGAAAGATGCGCTGAATTTGCGTTAAACAGCCAGTTGCTTCCGCAAAAGCCCGGCAGAGTCCGGGCTTTTGTTTTTTATCGTTTACAATGCGCGGCATGCAAAGCAATCAAGCGAACAGTCGCAAATACCGGTCGGGCAACCTGATGCTGGTTGGCATGATGGGTTCGGGCAAAACCACCATCGGGCGGGCGCTGGCCATGCATCTGGGCAAGGTATTTGTGGATAGCGATGAAGAAATTCAGCAACGCACGGGCGTAACCATCACGCACATATTCGACATTGAAGGCGAGGCTGGTTTTCGCCAGCGCGAGGCTGCTGCCATTCGCGACCTGGTTGGACGCGATAATCTGGTTCTGGCGACGGGTGGCGGTGCGGTGCTGGAAGAGCAAAACCGGGCGATGCTGAAGCAGAATGGCATCGTTATTTACCTGAAGGCGAGTGTGCATGATTTATGGCAGCGTACCCGGCATGATCGCAGTCGCCCGTTGTTGCAAGCCGTTGACCCGCGTGCCAAGTTGACAGAGCTGCACCACCAGCGCGACCCGCTTTATCAGGAGGTCGCGGATATTGTCGTTCAGACCGGCAGGCAAAGCGCGCATGCCTTGATGCTGACACTGGCAAACGAAATTGAAATGTTCACAAAGAATAACGGAACGCAGGGGCACGGTGTGCCGCGCCCCCGCAGAATTGACTAAAAACTATGCAAACACTGACAGTTGGCCTGGAAGAACGCAGTTATCCGATTCATATCGGCAGCGGATTGCTCGGGCAGGCAAAATTATTGCAACCCTGTTTGCCGCGCAAGCGGGCGGCCATTGTGACCAATACGACGGTTGCACCGCTCTATCTGGACAGGCTCAGGCATACCTTGCAGCGCATCGACGTCAGCAGTGTGCCAATTATTCTGCCGGATGGCGAAGAATATAAAAATTCCGCTACGCTCAATCTGATTTATGACGCACTGCTGAGCAATCATTGTGAGCGCTCTACTCCATTGATTGCCCTCGGTGGTGGCGTGGTTGGTGACATGACCGGCTATGCGGCAGCGACCTACTTGCGCGGTGTGCCATTCATCCAGGTGCCAACCACGCTGTTGGCACAAGTGGATTCATCGGTGGGAGGCAAGACCGGTATCAATCATCCGCTCGGCAAAAACATGATTGGTGCGTTTTATCAGCCGCAACTGGTGCTGGCCGATACCGACACGCTGAATACCCTGCCCGACAATGAACTTTCGGCAGGTTTGGCCGAAGTTATCAAATATGGCCTGATTCGCGACCTGCCGTTTCTCGAATGGCTGGAGCAGAACATGGACAAACTGCTGGCGCGCGACAACGCCGCCCTGCAATATGCCATCGCACGCAGTTGCCGGAACAAGGCGGAAGTCGTGGCGGCCGACGAACGCGAGAGCGGCGAGCGTGCTCTGCTGAATCTCGGGCATACCTTCGGTCATGCCATCGAATCCGGCATGGGTTATGGCAACTGGCTGCATGGCGAAGGTGTGGCGGCGGGAATAGCCATGGCGGCCGACCTGTCGCAACGCCTGGGTTGGATCAGCGCGCAGGATGTGGCGCGCATTCGCAACTTGCTCAAGCAAGCCAGGTTGCCGGTAGTCGCCCCCGATCTGGGCACCGGCAAATATCTTGAGTTGATGGAACTGGACAAGAAAGTCGAAGACGGAAAAATGCGCTTCGTCCTGCTCAGGAAAGTCGGGCGCGCTGTGGTGTCTGGCGATGTGCCGCCGGAACTGTTACGGCAAACGCTGGAGGCATGTGTGCATGGCTGAGCTTGCGCCTTATGCAATCAGTGAGATTAACTCGCGTGGCCGGAAAATAGCGGAAGAAGCGCCGTGCGGGCGTAGCCAATTCCAGCGTGATCGGGATCGCATCATCCATTCCGGCGCATTCCGCCGCCTGGAATACAAGACGCAGGTGTTTGTGAATCACGAGGGAGACCTGTTCCGCACCCGCCTTACCCACAGCATCGAGGTTGCACAAATTGCACGTTCCATCGCACGGCGCTTGCGCCTGAATGAAGATCTCGTCGAGGCAATTTCCCTTGCGCATGACCTTGGGCACACGCCGTTCGGCCATGCCGGGCAGGACGCGCTGAATGCCTGTATGAAAGAGTACGGTGGCTTCGAGCATAACCTGCAATCGTTGCGCGTGGTGGACCTGCTGGAAGAGCGCTACGCCGCTTTTGACGGGTTGAATCTGTGTTTCGAAACACGCGAGGGCATCCTCAAACATTGCTCTGCAATCAACGCCGCAAAGCTGGAGAAACTGGGCGAACGCTTTCTGCACAATCGCCGCCCCTCGCTGGAAGCGCAAATTGCCAATCTTGCTGATGAAATCGCCTACAACAACCACGATGTGGACGACGGCATTCGTTCGGGCTTGATTGAACTGGAACAGCTAGCCACGGTGCCGCTGGTGGCAACGCATCTGCATGAGGTGCGTACCGCCTATCCCGATTTGCCCGAGCGGCGCGTGGTGCATGAAACCGTGCGGCGCATGATTAACACACTGGTGACCGATTTGATCCGGCAGAGCGAGCGCAACATCAGCGCGCAGGGCTTGTCGACCATCGAAGACGTACGCACCGCGCCGGCGATGATCGCCTTCAGCGCGGAGATGGTCGAGCAGCAGCGCGCACTTAAAAATTTTCTGCATACCCATTTATATCGCCACTACCGCGTGATGCGCATGAGCTCCAAGGCGCGACGCATCATCAGCGACCTGTTCGCTGTCTTCATGCAGGATGCCCGCCTGCTGCCGCCGCCATTCCAGCGCCAAGCAGAACAGGAACACGCGCGCGCGGTTGCCGATTACATCGCCGGCATGACCGACCGCTATGCCATCCGCGAGCATCGCCGGATATTCGCAGTGGATGAAGTGCTGGCGTAGTTTCTGAAACTGGCGTTAGTGCCAAATGCGTCAGAATGTGCGCTTTTCGATGATTTACGCATGATAAAATCTGCGCTCATTTTTCAGGCTACACCCCATGACCGGCAAGCTTCTCCCGATTGAGCAACTCCTGCAGCAGCGCATCCTGATTCTCGACGGCGCGATGGGCACGATGATCCAGCGTTACAAGCTGACCGAGGCGCACTATCGCGGAACGGAATTGTTTGGCGATTACAGCGGCGCGCGCCAGACTTTCGTCGACCATCCGATAGATGTGAAAGGCTGCAACGACCTGTTGCTGTTGACCCAGCCGCATATTGTCGGCGGCATCCACCGCCAGTACCTCGAAGCGGGTGCGGACATACTCGAGACCTGCACCTTCAATTCCACCTCGGTGTCGATGGCGGATTACGAGATGCAGCACCTAGTCTATGAGCTGAATGTCGCCGGGGCAAAGCTGGCGCGCGGACTGTGCGATAAATTTTCCACCAGGGACAAGCCGCGTTTCGTCGCGGGCGTGCTCGGCCCGACCGGGCGCACCGCGTCGATCTCGCCGGACGTGAACGATCCCGGCGCGCGCAACGTCAGCTTCGACGAACTGGTGGAAAGCTACGCCGAGGCGGTGCGCGGCCTGCTCGACGGCGGTGCAGACATCCTGATGGTCGAGACCATTTTCGACACGCTCAACGCCAAGGCCGCGCTGTTCGCCATCGAGCGCCATTTCGAGCAGCACGGCGTACGGGTTCCAATAATGATCTCCGGCACGATCACCGATGCTTCCGGGCGCACACTGTCCGGACAGACCACCGAAGCGTTCTACAACTCGCTCGCACATTCCAGGCCGCTGTCGATCGGCCTGAACTGCGCACTGGGCGCGGAACTGATGCGGCCCTACGTCGAGGAGATGTCGCGCGTCGCAAGCTGTTATGTCAGCGCGCATCCCAACGCCGGGCTGCCCAATCCATTATCCGAGACCGGCTACGACGAACTGCCGGAAAAGACCGCACGTCTGGTGAAGGAATTCGCCACCAGCGGCTTCCTTAACATCGCCGGGGGCTGCTGCGGCACGTCGCCCGCACACATCAAGGCGATCGCCGAGGCGCTGAAAGACGTGCCGCCGCGCAAGATTCCGCCCATCGAGAAAAAGCTGCGCCTGTCCGGGCTGGAGCCGTTCAACGTCGGCGACGACTCGCTGTTCGTCAACGTCGGCGAGCGCGCCAACGTCACCGGCTCGGCCAAGTTCAAGCGCCTGATCCTCGAAGGCAACTACGACGAGGCGCTGGACGTCGCCAAACAGCAGGTGGAAACAGGCGCGCAGGTGATCGACATCAACATGGACGAGGCGATGCTGGACGGCGAGGCCGCGATGGCGAAATTTCTCAACCTGATCGCGTCGGAGCCGGATATCTCCAAGGTGCCGCTGATGATCGACTCCTCCAAGTGGAGCATCATCGAGGCCGGGCTGAAGTGCGTGCAGGGCAAACCCATCGTCAACTCGATCTCGCTGAAGGAAGGCGAAGAGCTGTTCATCAAACACGCCACGCTGGTACGCCGCTATGGCGCGGTGGCGGTGGTGATGGCGTTCGACGAGCAGGGGCAGGCCGACACGTTCAAACGCAAGACCGAAATCTGCAAACGCAGCTACGACATCCTAGTGAACAAGGTCGGCTTCCCGCCGGAAGACATCATATTCGACCCGAACATCTTCGCGATCGCCACCGGCATCGAGGAGCACAATAACTATGCGGTGGATTTCATCGAGGCCACGGCGTGGATACGCAAGCATCTGCCGCTCGCCAAGATTTCCGGCGGTGTGTCCAATGTATCGTTCTCGTTTCGTGGCAACGAGCCGGTGCGCGAGGCGATCCACACCGTGTTCCTCTATCACGCCATCAATGCCGGTATGGGCATGGGCATCGTCAACGCCGGGCAGCTCGGCGTGTACGAGGAGATTTCAAAGGAGTTGCGCGACGCGGTGGAAGACGTCGTGCTGAACCGCAGCCCCGATGCAGGCGAGAAGCTGGTCAAACTGGCGGAGTCGGTCAAGGGCGGCGGCAAGGAGCAGATCGAGGACCTCGCATGGCGCAAGGGCACGGTGCAGGAGCGCATCACCCATGCGCTGGTGCGCGGCATCACCACCTTCATCGTCGAGGACACCGAGGAGGCACGCCAGCAGGCGCAGTTTCCGGTCGAGGTGATCGAAGGTCCGCTGATGACCGGCATGAACGTGGTCGGCGACCTGTTCGGCGCGGGCAAGATGTTCCTGCCGCAGGTGGTGAAGTCAGCGCGCGTGATGAAGCAGGCGGTGGCGCACCTGGTGCCCTACATCGAGGCGGAAAAATTGCGCACCGGCAACACCAGCGCCAAGGGCAAGATCGTCATGGCCACGGTCAAGGGCGATGTGCACGACATTGGCAAGAACATCGTCACCGTGGTGCTGCAGTGCAACAACTTTGAGGTGGTGAACATGGGCGTGATGGTGCCGTGCCAGCAGATCCTCGACGCCGCACGCGAACATAAGGCCGACATCATCGGCCTGTCCGGATTGATCACGCCGTCGCTGGAGGAAATGGCGCATGTCGCCAAGGAGATGCAGCGCCAGGGTTTCACCATCCCGCTGCTGATCGGCGGCGCGACCACGTCGCGCGTGCATACTGCGGTGAAGATCGCACCAAACTACCCGGGCGGCGCGACGGTATACGCCACCGATGCGTCGCGCGCGGTGGGCGTGTGCAGCAACCTGCTTTCCGACACGCTGCGCGACGCATACATCTCGGGCATCAAGGCGGACTATGCCGCGGCGCGCGAGCAACACGAAGGCCGGAAGAGCAAGGCCGTGCATGTCACGCTGAAAGAGGCGCGGGCACATGGCCTGAAGACCGATTGGCGAAATTACATGCCGCCCAGACCGTGGCTGACGGGCGTGCACAAGTTTGAGAACTATCCGCTCGACAAGATCGCCGAATACATCGACTGGACGCCGTTCTTCCATGCCTGGGAACTGTCCGGGCGCTACCCGAAGATATTGCAGGACAAAACGGTGGGCGAGGAGGCGCGCAAGCTGTTTGCCGACGCGCAGGCAATGCTGAACAAGATCATCGACGAGAAATGGCTCACCGCGAACGCGGTGTTCGGCCTGTTCCCGGCGAACACCATCAATAGCGACGACATCGAAATCTACACCGACGAATCGCGCAAAAAAGTGGCGATGACCTGGCACAACCTGCGCCAGCAGACCAGGAAGCCGGACGACATCCCGAACTACTGCCTCGCCGATTTCATCGCGCCGAAGGAAAGCAAGCTCAAGGACTACATCGGCGCGTTCGCGGTCACCGCGGGCCTCGGCATCGACGCGCGCGTGGCCGAATTCGAGAAGCACCACGACGACTACAACGCCATCCTGCTCAAGTCGCTGGCCGACCGCCTCGCCGAAGCCTTCGCCGAACACCTGCACCTGCGCGTGCGCCGCGAGTTCTGGGGCTATGCGGCGGACGAGGCTTTGGACAACGACGCGCTGATCGCCGAAAGTTACCGCGGCATCCGCCCCGCACCCGGCTATCCCGCCTGCCCCGACCACACCGGGAAGGGGCCATTATTCGAACTGCTGCAGGCGCCGCTCAACGCCGGCATCACGCTGACCGACAGCTACGCGATGTTGCCCACCGCGGCGGTAAGCGGCTTCTATTTTTCGCACCCGCAGGCGCAGTACTTCGCCACCGGCAATGTGGACAGGGATCAGGTGGCAGACTACGCACAGCGCAAGGGCTGGACGCTGGAAGAAGCGGAGCGCTGGCTGGCGCCGGTGCTAGGTTATTAGCCAAGGGTATGAGTGCCTATCTTTACACGTGGAATCCTGAACGCTGGGTTTGGAGTGATCAGCAAGATGCCATCTATCGTATTAACAATGGCGACCAATACGACATGCATTGGAGTTGTGGCAACACGAAACGAATAGAAGTTGGGAACTTGTTTTTTTTAATGCGACTAGGCGTTGAGCCCAAGGGCATTATCGGTTGCGGCTATATTTCTTCACGACCATATCCTTTGCCTCATTGGGATGAAGCGAAAGCAAATGAGGGTAAGACAGCATTAAGGACAGATTTGCTCTTTAAGGCTCTTTCCGAAGAGCCAATTTTCCCACTGGCATATTTGCAAGATAAATATTCAGATTACTCATGGACACCGCAAGCTGGGGGCATGCCTATCCCAGATGAAATTGCAGCAGAACTTTTTGCTCAGATTCAAAGCAACAACAAATTCAGTTTCAAGCCTTCCATAAAGAAAGAGATAGAGCTTTTTGCCGAAGGTAAGCAAAGAAGCGTCACATTCAAAACTTATGATAGAAGCCCTATGGCAAGACAGGTTTGCATAGAGCACTATGGTTACAATTGCAGTGTTTGTGGTTTCAATTTCGAGGCGGCTTATGGAAAGCTTGGCTCAAAATACATCGAGGTGCATCACTTAAAGCAAGTGGCCGATGTAGATGAAGAATACCTCATAGACCCAGTAAACGATTTAAGGCCTGTTTGCGCAAATTGTCACCGCATGCTTCACAAAACAAGGCCGCCTATTTCAATCGAAGAACTTAAATTGCAAAGCAAACAGCAAAAATTACATGTGAACACAAAATGAAACGCATCACTTTTTACTGCTGGCCTTGCTGCTGATGGCCGGCATTTTTCAACCACGACTTGCTCCGAGCAGCCGTATGTGAGAAGGTAAAATAAACGACGTAATGCAGCAAAATCTTCAAGGAGGTCAATGATGCAGCACGTGTAGGGCGCAATAACCAACGGGCATTGCGCCGAATGTTTAACCAGATAAATGGTGCAATGCGCTACGCTTATTGCACCCTACGATTACTGCTGATGGCCGGCATTTTTTAACCACGACTTGCTCCGAGTAGGTCCAAACACAAAAGGAAACAGGCATCATGACCGAACTGATCAAGACCGACATCAAACTGGGCGAAGGCACAGAAGCTACCGCAGGACACAATGTGTCGGTACATTACACCGGCTGGCTGTACGACGAGGCGGCTCCCGACCACAAAGGCAAGAAGTTCGACAGCTCGCGCGATCGCGGCATGCCTTTCGAATTCCCGCTCGGCGCGGGTCATGTGATCAAGGGCTGGGATCAGGGCGTGGAAGGCATGAAGGTCGGCGGGCAGCGTACGCTGGTCATTCCTTCCAACCTCGGCTACGGCGCGCGCGGCGCGGGCGGGGTGATCCCGCCGAATGCGGTGCTGGTGTTCGATGTTGAGCTGCTGGCGGTGCGTTAATTCGGCACACGCGCTGCACCCCCTAACCACTTGAATCTATATATGAGGAATATGAACATGATGAAACGCATTCTGTTTTTCCCGCTGGCCTTGCTGCTGGCTATGGGCATTTCTTTAACCACGGCATATGCCGAACAGTCAGCAGCCAGTGTGACCAAGCTGATTAAAATTGACATGAAGAAGGGCAAAGGCGAGAAAGCTACCGCGGGACGCGAGGTGGCCGTGCATTACACCGGCTGGCTGTACGATGTATCTGCCAAGGAAAATAAGGGCAAGAAGTTTGACAGCTCACTCGACCGCGGTGCACCGATTGAATTTCCGCTTGGTGCGGGAATGGTGATCGACGGGTGGGAACAGGGACTCGAAGGCATGAAGGTAGGCGGGCAACGCACGCTGATCATCCCGCCGCATCTCGGCTATGGCGCGCGTGGCGCACCAGGGGCGATTCCGCCGAATGCGACGCTGATCTTCGATGTGGAATTGATGGGCGTTCGTTGACAGCATGCTGCAAAACTACTGCGCTCGCCGGAACTGTGTTACTCAAGGATTCAGAATGCTCATTTACTCCTGTGTAAATTCCGCTTCTTCATCCTTTCGCGCCTTGTTCCAGCTTCGCTCGCTACGTTTTTCAACACGCTGTCCGGCGGCCTGCTGAAGGAAAAGCGAAGATGGGGCTGATCTCGCATCCACTGCTGGTCACGGCACTGATGCTCGCCGTGTCCAACCTGTTCATGACATTCGCGTGGTACGGGCACCTGAAGAACCTCGCGACATCGCCATGGTATATCGCGGCGCTGGTAAGCTGGGGCATCGCGCTGTTCGAATATCTGTTCCAGGTGCCGGCAAACCGCATCGGCTATACCGAACTCAGCCTCGGACAGCTGAAAATACTGCAGGAAGTCATTACGCTGTCGGTGTTCGTACCGTTCGCGGTGCTGTACATGAACCAGCCGTTGAAATGGGATTATCTGTATGCGGCGCTGTGCCTGATGGGGGCGGTGTATTTTATTTTCCGTAGTTGAGGCCTATGAGCAAACACATCCACATCTTGGGCATCTGCGGCACTTTCATGGGCGGCATTGCGGCCATCGCCAGGCAGGCGGGCTACCGCGTGACCGGTTGCGACGCCAACGTCTATCCGCCGATGAGCACGCAACTCGAGGCGCAGGGCATCGCACTGACCGAAGGCTTTGGCGTCGGGCAGCTCGAACTCAGACCGGATGTGTTCGTCATCGGCAACGTGGTGTCGCGCGGCAATCCGCTGATGGAGGAAATCCTCAACCTCAACCTGCCCTATGTTTCCGGCCCGCAATGGCTGGCCGATACCTTGTTGCGCGACAAGTGGGTGCTGGGCGTCGCGGGCACGCACGGCAAGACGTCGACATCCTCGATGCTGGCCTGGATACTGGAACACGCCGGACTGAACCCCGGCTTCCTGATCGGTGGCGTGCCGCAGAATTTCGGCGTCTCGGCACGGCTGACCGATTCGGCCTTCTTCGTCATCGAGGCTGACGAATATGACACCGCTTTCTTCGACAAGCGTTCCAAGTTCGTGCACTACCGCCCGCGTACCGCGATTCTCAACAACCTCGAATTCGACCATGCCGACATCTTCCCCGATCTCGCCAGCATCGAGACGCAGTTCCACCATCTGGTGCGCACCGTTCCCGGAAACGGGCTGGTGGTGTGCAACGGGCGCGAGGAATCATTGCGGCGCGTGCTGCAGCGCGGCTGCTGGACGCCGGTGGAAATGTTCGGCAGTGGCGAGGGCTGGAACATCGACGCCAACGACCGCGTGGTGCTGAACGGTGTATCTCAGGGCACGCTCGAATGGGACTTGCTCGGCGAGCACAACCGCATGAATGCGTTGGCCGCCTTGGCCGCGGCGCGCCATGCCGGTGTGCCGCTGGCGCAGGGTTTGGCAGCGTTGAGCGAATTTAAAAACGTGAAGCGGCGCATGGAAGTGCGCGGCACAGTCAACGGCATCACCGTGTACGACGACTTCGCCCACCACCCCACCGCGATCGACACCACCATCGCCGGGCTGCACCGCAAGGTCGGCTCTGCGCGTATCCTCGCCGTGCTCGAACCGCGCTCCAACACCATGAAGCTGGGCGTGATGAAGGATGCGCTGCCCGGCAGCCTGAAGGACGCCGACCTGGTGTTCTGCTACGGCGCGAACCTTGGCTGGGATGCGCGCGGCGCGCTGGCACCGTTGGGCGAGAAAGTCGTGGTGAAGGACGACCTCAACGAACTGATCGAAGCTATCGCCACCGCCGCGCGCTCAGGCGACCATGTGCTGGTGATGAGCAACGGCGGCTTTGGCGGGATACACGAGAAACTGTTGAACCGGCTGCAAAACTGATGTAGGAGCGGGCCATGCCCGCGATAAGGCGGTTCGCGGGCATGGCCC
>Ga0209211_10009902_pt1 | contig 12563 bp, 7 predicted proteins | sample RifGroA2_FD_183992 | JGI IMG/M metagenome (GOLD analysis project Ga0209211, IMG submission 183992) | Groundwater microbial communities from Rifle, Colorado, USA - Groundwater A2 (SPAdes) (version 2) | ecosystem: Environmental > Aquatic > Deep subsurface > Groundwater | place: Rifle, Colorado... | reverse complement strand
TTCATTAAACCTTGCAGAATCTGCTGTTGCAGCAGCACTTAGCGAAATAAAAACTTCTTACGGAGATAAATACGCACATAAAAGAACTTTTGTTACAAAAAGTAAAGGTGCTCAAGAAGCTCACGAAGCTATCAGACCAACATATTTGTCTAATAAAAAAATAACCGGACAATCAAACGAGCAAAGACTTTACGATTTAATTTGGAAGCGAACTCTTGCATCACAAATGAGCGATGCATTGTTTGAAAAAACAACGGCTAATATTAATATTTCTAATCAAAAAGAAAAATTTATAGCATCGGGTGAAGTATTAAAATTTGATGGATTTCTTAAAGTTTATCTTGAGTCAACTGACGATGAAAAAGAAGAAAATGACGAAACTCTTTTACCGGCATTATTAAAAGGCTCAGAATTAAACTGTAAAAAAATTATTGCAACCGAAAAATTTACTCACTATCCGGCAAGATATACCGAAGCCAGTCTTGTAAAAAAAATGGAAGAATTAGGAATTGGCAGACCATCCACTTATGCTCCAACTATTTCTACAATACAAAACCGTGGATATGTAATTAAAGAAGACAGAAAAGGTGTTGACCGTAATTTTAACACATTAACACTTACAGGAAAAACATTAAAAGAAGAAATTAAAGTAGAAATTGCAGGCAACGAAAAATCAAAACTATTCCCAACAGATATTGGAATAGTTGTTAATGATTTTCTTGTTGAACATTTTTCAGATATTTTAGATTATAATTTTACCGCTTCAGTTGAAGAGGAGTTTGATGAAATTGCATTAGGAAAATTGCAATGGCAAAAAATGATAGATAAGTTCTATAAGCCTTTTCATAACAAAGTTGAAACGACAAATACAGTTTCTGAAAAAGCTAAAGGAGAAAGAATACTCGGTGAAGATTCAACAGGAAAAACCGTTTATGCTAAAATTGGCAGATACGGTCCAATGGTTCAAATTGGTGAAAATAATGAAACTGAAAAGCCTAAATTTGCAAGCCTGCTGAAAGGACAATTAATACAAACTATAACATTAGAAGAAGCATTAAGCCTATTCAAATTACCAAGAGAAGTTGGAACATACAACGATAAAATCGTAACAATTGGTATCGGGCGATTTGGTCCTTATGCTAAATACGATAATGGCTTTTATTCGCTTGGAAAAGAAGACGACCCGATGACAATTACTATTGAAAGAACAATAGAAATAATTATCGAAAAAATGGAAAAGGCATCAAAGAAAACACTTCGCGAATTTTCTGAAAACGAAGACCTAAAAGTATTAGCAGGGAGGTGGGGTGCTTATATTTCTTACAAAAAGAAAAATTACAAAATTCCCAAAGAATTGAAAATTGAGGAAATTACTTATTCTCAATGCCTTGAGCTTATTGGACAAAAAGATAAATAGTCAAAATACCAAAAAATGATTTTATTAGAAGATTATTTCATTCCAACAGAGCCAAGTCTGTATAATCTTTTGCCTGATAATTCATTAGGAAATTCGATTGTTCAATTCGATAAAAATCCATCTGCTTTAAATGATTCAACTCTCGCAATAATTGGATTTAGTAACGACTTTTCCAGCGATGATTGTTTTGTTGTTGATTCAATTAGAAAACGGTTGTATTCATTAGTATATAACTTTACAAATATTAAAATAATAGATTTAGGAAATTTTCGAAATGGAAAAGCATTAAATGATACTCATATTGGAATTAGAGATGTTATAATATATTTATATGAGAAGAATATTATTCCAATTATTATAGGAGGAAACCAAAATGGAATATACGGTATTTACCTAGCATTCGATTACATAAAAAAATTCTTAAATATTGCTTCAATTGAAGCCGTAATACAAATTGCAGATAACGATGAATATAAACAATCGTATCTTTCCAGAATTATTGAATCGGGTAGTAAGTATTTATTTAATTATACAAACATTGGTTATCAGTCGTATTTTCAAAGTCAAAAAAGCCTAGAAGAACTTAGCAATTATTATTTTGATTATTTTCGATTAGGCATAATTAGAGCAAATATTAAAGAAATTGAACCAATACTTAGAGATGCCGAAATAATTAATTTCAGCATTAATGCTATAAAATCAAGTGATGTATCATTAAATACATTCTCATCTCCAAATGGATTTTCGGGAGATGAAGCTTGTCAAATAGCAAAATATGCAGGGTTAAGTGATAAATTATTAGCTTTTAATATTTACGATATAATAAAAGGTAAAGAGTATAACCAAACATATTTGCTTGTAGCTCAAATGATTTGGTATTTTGTAGAAGGAATATCACAAAAACAAGTAGAATTTCCTAGTTCAGAAAACTCAAATTATAAAAAATTTATCGTCCATATTAATAATGAATATACTGTGGTTTTTTATAAAAGTCTGAGAACAGATCGATGGTGGTTTGAAATTCCATACCAAAAAATTAAAGAACGAAATCTAATTGTTTCATGTTCATATAATGATTATATTAAAGCCTGTAACCACGAATTACCCGACAAATGGTGGCTAACATATCAAAAAATTAATTAAACTTTGGTAAACAAAAACACAGTGTTTATCAATAAAATTTATACTTTAGTAAAAAATAAATTGAAAAAAACATTTGACAAAACATAACTTTTTTTACTTATGCCTCGTATTAATGTTTAAATTTAGTTTGAACTTATTAACAGAAATTGTTAATAAAATTTGGTTATAAAGAATATATTTGTTTATTTTACGTGTTTTAAAATATGTTTTATATTGGATAAAAGCAAAAACAAATCGCTCAATATGAATAAATTAGCTACAATTTCAGCATTATTAATGTTGGCAATAACTACAATTGTATCTGCACAGCAGGATCCACAATTTAGTTATAATATGTATAATCAGTTGTATGTTAACCCTGGTTATGCAGGTAGTAATGAGGCAATTTGTCTTACTGCAATTAATAGACATCAATGGATGGGCTTTGATGGATATCCTTTGTCAACAGTATTTAATGTGGACGCACCATTAAAAATGATTAATAGCGGTGTCGGTTTATCAGTATTAAATGATAGAATTGGAAATGAAAAAAATGTTACAATTAAAGCAGCGTATGCTTATAGGTTCGATTTAGGTGATGGTAAACTAGGCGTTGGATTAAATCTAGGATTACTCAATAAATCTTATAATGTCGATAAATGGATAACACCTTCAGATTTAGCCGGAAGCGGAACAGGTACTAGTGATCCTTCAATACCTGCAACAAATGCAAGTCACATGGTATTCGATATGGCATTTGGAGCATTCTATAGAACGAACGATTTATATGTTGGATTGTCATCTACACATTTAACACAACCTAAAATGAGCTTCGATGTTACAAATAGCACCTTTTTAAAACGACATTATTATTTATCAGCAGGATATTTTTATCAATTACCAAATAATCCATTATTTGAAATTAGACCATCAATCTACATTAAATCAGATGGTTCAACCTCTCAGTTTGATGTTAATGCTTCAGTCATATACAATAAAATGATTTGGGGTGGCGTTTCATACAGACCAGGTGATGCAATAATTGGAATGTTAGGAATAGAATTAAAAAATGGAATTAAAGTTGGATACGCATTCGATATTGTAACTTCTAAAATTGGAAGTTATAATAGATTATCTCATGAATTTATGGCAGGATACTGCTTCAATATAAGTGTTGACAAGAAAAGAGGAAGCTATAAAAGTGTTAGATTTTTATAAAATAAATAATTTGAACTTTCTGTTTTTAATTTAAATAAGGAGGTATTATGAAAAAGTTACTAATATTATGTATTTCAATAGTTGCACTATTTAGTAGTTGTGGTTACATGGGTAGTGGTGAACTAGCCGGTGTTCCAAACCGCGAAGAGTGGTTTCCGCCAGATCCTTATGGAATGTTATTTATTCCAATGGGCAGCTATAATATGGGACCTGCTGATCAGGATGTCCCATATGCAATTACCACACAGTCAAAAACAGTTTCTGTTCAAGCTTTTTGGATGGACGAAACCGAAATAACAAATAATGAGTATCGACAATTTGTTTATTGGGTAAGGGATTCAATAGCATATAAAAAATTAGGAGAACAAATGCCCGAAGATTATTTAATTGAAGAAGATGAATTTGGAAATGCTTTTGAACCACCGTTTATTAATTGGGATAATGTAATTGATTGGTTAGGCGACGACCAAAGAGAAATTCTTGAAGATATGTATTTACCAGCACAAGAACGATTTTATAGAAGAAAAGAATTGGATACAAGAAAACTTATGTTTGAATATTTTTGGATAGACTTAAAGCAAGCAGCAAAGAAATTTTCTTATGACGGTATTAATGCAAGACACTCATATGATTTTGACGAACAAAAATATTCCGGTGATGTAATTAATTTTAGTGTTACTAGAAATGGTAATAAAATAGACAGAACCGGCGTAGGAAAAACTGTTCCAATCAAAGATAGATCTTCATATATAATGAAAGATGTAATTAATGTATATCCAGATACATTATGTTGGATTACAGACTTTACATACTCATTTAATGAACCAATGACTAATATGTATTTCTGGCATACAGCTTACGATAATTATCCTGTTGTTGGAGTTAATTGGAAACAAGCTACAGCATTTAGTATTTGGAGAACACAATTAATGAATGGATTTTTATCTGAAAATGGAGAAATTTTTGTTCAAGATTATAGATTACCTACCGAATCTGAGTGGGAATATGCTTCAAGAGGTGGATTAGCTTTATCAATGTATCCTTGGGGCGGGTATTACACAAGAAATTATACAGGTTGTTTTATTGCCAATTTTAAACCATTACGCGGTAATTATGTTGATGATGGAGGTTTTCATACTTTGATGGTAGCTAGTTACGACCCTAACGATTATGGGTTATATGATATGGGAGGAAATGTTTCAGAATGGACAGCAAATGCTTTTGATGAATCTGCTTTAAGTTTTACTGATGATTTGAATCCAGATTATACATATGATGCATTACCAGATGATCCACCGGTAAGAAAACGTAAAGTTTTAAGAGGCGGCTCATGGAAAGATATTGCTTATTATATGCAATGTGGAACCAGAACTTATGAATATCAGGATACCGCAAAATCTTATATTGGATTTAGATGTGTACAAACATTCTTAGGAAGAAGTAAACTAGATGTAGGATCATCTTCTCAAGTATATTAAAAAAAATTACATTACCTATTTAATTAGAAACTTTAAAAATTTAGAACTATGGGATTTAACATTTCGGAACTTGTTGAAAGTAAAGGCTGGAAAAAATTCATGGCCAAACTTTATGGATGGGGTGCATCTGTTGTTATTGTTGGTGCTCTTTTTAAAATCATGCACTGGCCAGGTGCAGGACCAATGCTTGTTGTAGGTCTTAGCGTTGAGGCTGTCATTTTCTTTTTCTCGGCGTTTGAACCATTACATGAAGAAATAGATTGGAGTTTAGTTTATCCAGAATTAGCCGGTATGCACGAAGAAGAATTATTAGATATTGTTCCAGAGAAAAAAGAACAAAAAAAATCTGCCTTAGAAAGATTTGAAGACTTAATTGGAACCGCTGATTTAAAACCAGATGTTTTTGAAAAACTTGGTAAAGGCTTTCAGTCTTTAAGTGATACAACTTCAAAAATGTCAGATATCTCTGGAGCTAGTTTAGCTACTCAGGAATATGTTACAAACATTAAAACAGCATCATCATCATTTGTTAATTTTAATGACTCATATTCTAAATCAACTTCAGAATTAAGCCATAATGCAAATGAATTATCAAATTCTTATTCAAAAGCTGCTGAATTAGTTTCTAAATCAGGAAGTAACGTTGCCGATATTTTAAACAACGTTGGAAATTCAGTTGCTGAAAAAGTTGCAAATTCTGGTAATACATTAGCTTCAAAAATAGTTGAAGCCGGTGAACAAATGAATATTATGGCTACAAAGTCAAGTAATTCTATTACTGATGCTTTAAGCAAAGTGAGTAATTCAATTTCCGAAAAAATTACAGCTTCCGGTAGCGAATTAGCTTCTAGTCTTACAGATGCAGGAAATCAGATTACAACAACTTATAAAACATTATCTGATTCATTACAATCAGGCTCATCATCAATAGTTGAAAACAATAAAACTTATGCAGAACAGTTAGAATTTATTACTAAAAATCTTTCCGCGCTGAATGCTGTTTATGAGCTTCAATTACATGGTACAAATGAACAATTAAAAGTTTCTGAACAATTGCATAGCGGTGTTAATGAAATGATGCAAAACTTAAAAGATTCTGTTGAAGATGTTAAGAAATATAAAGAAGAGGTTTCTAAGCTAGGCCAAAACCTTGCATCATTAAATACAATATATGGTAATATGTTGTCAGCAATGAACTTCCCAAGAGGAAATGCTTAATTCATTATAATTCATTTAATTTATAAAAAATAAACAAATAAGCTATGGGGCACGGTAAAGAAACACCTAGGCAGAAGATGATTGGTATGATGTATTTGGTACTAACAGCTCTTTTGGCACTAAATGTATCTAAAGACATATTAAATGCTTTTGTAATTGTTAATAATGGTTTACAAGTTACAAATGAGAATTTCAAAGGGAAAAATCAGGTTTTATATTCTGAATTTGAAAAACAATTAGGCGTTAATCCTTTAAAAGTTAAACCTTATTATGATGCTGCAATTCAAGTTCAAAAACTAACACAAATAGTTTGCGACTCAATTACTGAATTGAAATTAACATTAGTAGAACATGTAGAAGGGGAGTTTGACAAAGCTCCATCTAAAGAATTAATTGACCAAAATGGAGATGGAAAAATAACTAATGACGATAAAATTTTAAATTTAATGTATATTGATAGCAAAGATAATTATGACATTCCAACTCATTACATGTGCGGTTCAGATCCTGCTGGAAAGGGGGCTGCTGCCGAAAGGTTTAAAAATCAACTAATTAAGCACAAAGAAGATTTGTTAAATATTCTCAAAAACGAAAAACTTGCAATTCTAAATAGACCAATAATAGTTAAAGGCTATGAAGACTCTCAGTTTGGTTTGATAACAGACGACGAAAAAGCGGAAACAGAGGATCCAGCTGACAAGTTTTGGGAAACTAAAAACTTTTATCATCTACCATTAGTTGCGTGTATTACAATGCTTTCAAAAATCGAAAATGATGTAAGAAATGCTGAATCAGACGTTGTTTCAAATTTACTAGGTCAAATTGGAGCCGCTGATTTTAAATTTGACACACTTGCAGGAAAAGTTATACCAAAAGCAACTGTTGTTGTTCAAGGCGATAAATATTCAGCCGATTTGTTTGTTGCTGCTTTTAGCACTACATCCAATCCTTTAATTTATACAGGTGAAGGATATGATACTATTAAAGGCGAACTTACAGGAAAAATTGATTCTGTTGTAGTTGCAAAAGGTGTTGGTACTTTAGAAATACCAGCAAGTTCCGTTGGCGATAAAAAATTCTCGGCATTAATTAAAGTTAAAACTCCTACCGGTGATTATAAATCTTATCCAATAAAAGACATTAAATATAATGTTATGAAACCAATGGCTGTAGTTTCACCTACAAAAATGAATGTAATGTATATTGGTGTTGATAATCCTATGGATATTTCTGTTTCGGGTTTTACTGACGATAAAGTGTCTGCAGGAATATCTCAAGGTTCTTTAGTAAAAACCGGAACCGGATGGATTGCAAAAGTGAGTACAGCAGGAGAAGCAACAGTTAGTGTTTCTGCAAAAGATGACGAAGGAAAATCTAAACCAATGGGGCAATCAAAATTCAGAGTAAAAAGAGTTCCTGACCCTGTCGCTAAAGTTGCTGGAAAAAGAGAAGGTGTTATAGCAAAGAATTTATTAGTTGCTCAATCTGGAGTTATGGCAGATTTAGAGAATTTTGACTTTGATTTAAAATTTGTTGTTAAAGGATTTAGAGTTTCTGCAATGATTAAAGGATTTGAACAAACTAAAACATCTCCAAGTAATATATTAACTGCTGATCAAAAAGCTATTATAAATAATGCAGAAAAGGGACAAAAGGTGTTTTTTGAAGACATTAAAGCTGTTGGACCTGATGGCTCAGTTAGAAGCTTGTCTCCAATAATTTTTAAGTTAAATTAAAAACAAGTTTAATTATGAAAACAGTATTGTTCACACTCGTTATAACAGCAATGTTGATTAACTTCAATAAAGTTGTTGCACAAGATGTGCTTGATGGTATTTATGTAAAAGAACATGTTCCAGCTCGAAAATTTGTTCCATACTATCATTTACGTGAAGCAGATGTTATGTGGAGTAAAAAAATCTGGAGAATGTTAGATTTACGTGAGAAGATTAATCATCCATTATATTTTCCTAAAAAAAATGTTGATGATAGAATGAGTCTTATAAACCTACTTATTTATGGTATGGAAAAAGCAAATATGATTGTTTACGATGCTTCTGTTGACGATGAATTTAAGGTGCCGTTAACTCATGAGGGATTAATAGAAGTGTTTAATGCAAAAGACAAAACAATCATGGTTCCTGATGTTAATACTGGTGAATTGACTGAACAAATCCAAAAAGGGGAAATTGATGGTGCTGAAGTGATGAAATATTTAATGAAAGAAGTTTGGTTTTTCGATAAGCAAAAAGGACGATTAGATGTTAGAATAGTAGGAATGTGTCCTATAAGAATATATTATAAAGACGGCGATTTGGAAAAAACTGATCCTACACCCGTTAAAGTTTTTTGGGTTTATTTTCCTGCTGCACGTCCAATATTTGCTAATCATGAAGTATTTAATGTTAATAACGATGCTGAAAGACGTACTTTTGATGATATATTCTTTAAAAGACTTTTTAACAGTTATATTTTCCAAGAAACTAATGTTTATGATAACAGATTAATTAGTGAGTATATGACAGGTTTAGATGCTATACTTGAATCTGAAAAAATCAAAAATAAAATATTTGAATTAGAACACGATTTGTGGGAATATTAAAATAAATTGAAACCGCTCATTGAGCGGTTTTTTTTATTTGTAACACGACCTCTGGTTGGTAGAACTACATACAGAGAATTGTGTTACAGTATCACGAACCTCCGGTTCGTAATACTACAATCCAGAGGATTGTGTTACATTTGCAAACCGAATTACAGCTAATCAATAATTCTCTGCATAAAAATATATATCTGAAAACCACTTATTTTTTTAATAAAATCACTATTTTTAAAACTTATTAAAATATTTTTGTATTTTTTTAGTTATCAGTACTTGATAAAATTTAGAGTTTGAATAAAAGAAGTTACATATTCCCAACATTAATAATGTTGTTTTTATTTTATAGTTGTTCTACTAAAAAAAACACCGTAACTTCTCGTGCATATCACAATCTTACAGCACATTATAATTCGTACTTCAATGGAAAAGAAAGTTTAAAAGAAGGTGAAAAAAAAATTTCAACAAACTACAAAGATAACTTTAATCAAATTTTACCAGTTTTTACTTATAGCGATGCTTCTACAGCTCAATTAGCTACTGCCGAGATGGATAAAGCAATTAAAAAAGCCTCGAAAGTAATCACAATGCACTCATTAAAAGTAAAACCTAATAAAAAAAGAACCGCAAAGACAAAAAAACAAAAAGCCTTTATGAAAAAAAGTGATTATTGTAACTGGATCGACAATAGTTATCTTTTAATGGGAAAAGCAAACTTCTATAAACACGAATTTTATACTGCTGCCGAATCTTTTGAGTTTGTTATAAGCAAATTTAATTCCGAACCTTCTAAGTTTGAAGCCATGATGTGGCTTGCCAGAAACAATAATGAACTTGGAAAATACAGTAAATCAAAAGAAATACTTGACCAAATTGACGGTGAGCGAAAGTTTCCCAAAAAATATAAAGCCGAAGCTTCAGCTATTTTTGCTGACTATTTTTTAAAACAAAAAAAATATGACGATGCAATTCCACAGCTTTTAACAGCAATTGAAAAAGTGAAAAAGAAAAAAGTTAAAGCAAGATATAAATTTATACTCGCTCAACTGTATCAAAATGTTAATGAGAGTTCAAAAGCTACAAAGCTTTATTCCGAAGTTATTAAAATGAACCCTAATTACGAAATGGTTTTTAATGCTCAAATAAATCGTTCTGCATCTTTTGAATCTTCTTATGGAAATAGTAAGGAAATTAAGAAACAGCTTAATAAAATGATTCGCGACGATAAAAACATAGATTACCTCGACCAACTATATTATGCACTTGCAAACATTGAAAAAAAAGAAGGAAACGAGCCTAAAGCAATAGATTATTATAAGCTTTCAGCAGAAAAAAGCGTTTCAAACGATTATCAAAAAGCAATTTCATTTTTAGCCCTTGCTGACATATATTTTTCTAAACCAAAATATAAAGAAGCACAGGCTTATTATGATAGTACAATGACTTTTCTTCCAACAAGTCATCAAGACTATCCTAAAATATCACTATTATCCGCAAATCTTAATGAACTTATAACACATTCTAACACAATACAATTTCAAGATAGCGTTCAGGTAATAGCAAAAATGTCTGAAAAGGAGCGAAATAAACTCATTGATGGCATTATTGAAAAAATTAAAGAAGAAGAACGTCGTCAACAAGAAGAATTGCAACAGCAGCAGATTAACTCAATGATTTTTAATCAAAATCAACAAACTGCTAAAGTTAATCCAGGCAGTAGTGGCGGTAAGTGGTATTTCTACAATCAAGGTATGCTGGGAGTTGGAATGTCAGAATTTAAACGAAAATGGGGAACACGCAAACTTGAAGACAACTGGCGAAGAAAAAACAAATCTATTGTAATGTCTGACCCATTTGCCGAAAACGCAGATTCATCAGCAACTGATACAAAGAAAAAAATTTCAAATACCAAAAGTCGGGATTATTACTTAACCGAAGTTCCAATTACCGACTCAATGATGATGGCTTCAAATCAAAAAATAATAGACGCTTATTTTAATCTCGGAAAGGTTTATAAAGAAAAATTTCTTGATTATAAATTAGCAATTACAACATTTGAAGAATTTATAAAAAGATTTCCCGAAAATGAATACCTGCTTGATGTTTACTATTATTTATTTCAACTTAATATGATTGAAAAAAATCAATCTAAAGCAGAATATTATAAAAATTTAATTATTACTAAATATCCTGAATCTAAATATGCTAATGCACTTACAAATCCAAACTACACGAAAGAGCTTGAAGAAGCGTTATTAAAAATCAGTAATATATATGCTGAAACTTATGATGATTTCGAAAAAGCTAATTATTCAAAAGTACTAGAATCTTGTAATTATGTCGAAAATCAATATACTGATAATATATATTCACCAAAATTCCGTTTTCTAAAAGCAATTTCAAAAGGAAAAGTAAATGGACCCAGCGAAATGATTATTGAACTTAAATCGGTAATTAGCGATTTTCCTGACGATGGAGTATCCGAATATGCAAAAGAAGTTCTTTCTAAAATGAAAACACTTGGTATTAAAGATGAATCCGGAAATACTTTAGTAATTGAATCTGACAGCACTGCCGAGCAAATAGATTCTACCAAAGCTAAAGAACCAGAACTATATATTTTAAATGAAAACGAAACGCATTTCTATATGCTCGTTGCTATAAATAAAAAAATTGATGCAAACAGATTACAATTTAATATAATCAATTTTAATACAGATAAATTTCCAAAAATTGAATATAATACCAGCACTGTGGAGCTTAACGACAAATACAATATTATAACTGTTAAAAACTTTGATAATAAAGAATCGGCATTAAATTATTTCAAAAAAATTAACGAAGATATAAATGTGTTTAAAAACTTCAGTACCAATAATTACAGTCAATTTTTAATTTCGGCTTCAAATTTTGCAACATTCTTTAGCAATAAAGACATAGATAAATACAAAAACTTTTTCGATAATAATTATAAATGAGTGCACTCCGAAAAGTAATTAATTATAAAAATGCCACAAAGACACAAAGACGTACAAAGCTTTAAAAAACAACACATTATAATTGTTAAAGTTTTGTGTCTTGACGCCTTTGTGGCAAAAAAAAGACTTTTCGGAGGGGACTTATAAATAAAATATCAATTTTTTCGTTTAACTTGTGTCTTAAATAAAAATTCAAATGAAAAAAATTAAAATACTCTGGGTTGATGATGAAATTGACTTATTAAAACCGCATATTCTTTTTTTAGAACAAAAAGGATACGAGGTAATTACAACTAATAATGGCACAGATGCAATCGAAATTGTTGACAATGATACCTTCGATTTAATTTTTCTTGATGAAAATATGCCAGGTTTAAGCGGACTTCAAACATTGAGCGAAATAAAAAGAAAATATCCATCACTTCCTGTGGTTATGATAACTAAAAGTGAAGCAGAAAACATTATGGAACAAGCAATTGGTTCTAAAATTTCTGATTATTTAATAAAACCCGTAAACCCAAATCAAATTTTAC
>Ga0209211_10009897_pt1 | contig 12571 bp, 17 predicted proteins | sample RifGroA2_FD_183992 | JGI IMG/M metagenome (GOLD analysis project Ga0209211, IMG submission 183992) | Groundwater microbial communities from Rifle, Colorado, USA - Groundwater A2 (SPAdes) (version 2) | ecosystem: Environmental > Aquatic > Deep subsurface > Groundwater | place: Rifle, Colorado... | reverse complement strand
AAACCGCCCAAGCTCATTATCGGGGCGATGATGCGCAAACTTGTTCACGTCGCTTTCGGAGTGCTCAAGTCGGGTAAAACCTTCGACCCTGCGTTGCATGGATGTTGACAGGGATAACAGTATCTACGTTGATTGTGTAGCGATGAAGCTCAATCGTTTTTTTCAATTGCCATTGGCTGATCAGCGCGGTTATAATCCATCAGTCGAAAAATATTCACATCAACTCTAACTTCCGTTCGGAAACATCTGGAGTGCTTCTTCCGACAATCAATTAACTTCAAAGAGTTCCCTAACACTTGGCAACCTATTTGAGTTAAAACATCATCATAATAATAAAAAGAAAGAGACAAAATATGAATAACGACTTTATTTTTCTCGGTATAGCACCCAAGCTTAATAGACGCGGATTTATCAGCTACCGTGTTTCGTTGGACGATGCCGGGAATCAATACGTGCAATTTGTCAGGAACGACAAGAAGGGCACATTTTCAGACATTATTTATTCAGTAAAAAAGTACGCGCCCCTCCGCCACTCCAGCAGTTCAATCGGCTTTCCTCAAGGCTATTCCCTAGCCTGCACTGGATTAGTTGAAAGTAAAAATACCAATGACGGAGGCTTCTTGAAGGCTGTGCTGCGTCACCATCTGCACTTAACTACCACCAGCTAAAGCTGGTGGGTTAGCGCAGTCGGGATGCTGACGACTAAAGTCGTCAAAACCGCACCCGCCTAAACGCGCATGAGTCAACACCTGAAGATCAAAGTCACCGGCTAAAGCCGGTGGTTTTTACCAAGTGTGTTGATAATAACCCAGCGGCTTTGCTGCCCCTCGCGAATAATTATAGTGAGGGGCATCAGTTATCTGCACGGTCAAGTAAGGAGATCATTGGTGTTGCGCACCAGCAGATCACATCAACATGAGGATTAAAGGGTCGAAGAACACGCTTGCACCCGAATAGTAGGAATGTTAGGATGAATTCCTACTTTTCATTTCTAGCCTGAACCGGAGCCAGCCATGTCGCAAGTGCGCGTAAGACTCAAACACCAGATCACGATACCCACCCGCATTGCTGAAGCGGCGCACATCAAGCCCGACGACATGCTTGAGGTGGCTTACACAAACGGTGTGGTTACTCTGGTGCCCGTAAACCGCAAGAAGCGCAAAAAGTCGGCGATGGCCTACGCGGGTATCGCCCGGGGTCTTTGGGGTCAGACGACTGCCGAAATTGATGCTGACCTGAATAGCAATCGTGATTCATGGGAAAGATAGATGATGCCATCGCCCGCATGGCCGGGCATCGCGTCTATCTGGACACCAATGTTTTTGTGTATTTCCTGGATCGCAACCCGGACTATTTCCCGGTAGTCGCACCCATCATTGAAGCCATTGATTCGGGGATCATCATCGGCCACACCGGGGATGCCGCGATTGCCGAGACCTTGGTAAAGCCTTATCAAACCGGCAATCTGGCGCTGGTGGCGAGTTTCAAGGCATTTTTCAGCACGGAGGATTTTTTGTCTATCCAGCCGCATGATGCTGAAACCTTTGACCTGGCTGCGCAGTTGAGAGCAAAGCGTGGCTTGAAATTTATTGATGCACTGCATTACGCCACGGCCATTCAGGCGGGCTGCAAGTTTCTCGTGACCAACGATAGCGGAATTCAGTCAAGTGACGATCTTGAAGTTATCTCGGTAAAAATGTTGGCTGGATGAGGACTCGGGAACATGCCGGGTTAATCTGGCTACGCCCCCAATTGTTCCGTGTATCTCTTTTTGAGATACAATCACCGCATGCACATCATTACCCATCGCCGGATTGTGGCAGCACAGCAAGCGCATCCTCAATGTGCCAGTGCGCTGGATCAGTGGTATCGTCTTTGCAAGAAAGCCGCGTGGCGCAATTTTTCAGAATGGCGATCGCTTTTTCCCGGCACTGACAAAGTAGGCGATGTGTTCGTGTTCGACATCGGAGGAAACAAACTTCGCCTGATTGCTGCGATTCACTTCAACACGGGGCGATTATTCATCCGGGCAGTATTGACGCACAAAGAATATGACCGAGGAGGCTGGAAATGAACGCACGACTTAAAGCAGCAATACAACACTGGAGCTATGTCGCGCCACTGCTGCAACCCGCACGCAATGCCAAAGAATATGCCGATCTGGTCGAAGCACTCGATGCCGCACTGGATGCGGGAGGTGCTGATGAAACTCATCCACTTGCCCGGTTGGTGGATTACCTGGGCGAGTTGGTTGCTGAATATGAGGCAAAAGATAAGATGCCGCCAGCGGCGACAGGTGCTGAGGCTTTGCGTTACCTGATGCAGCGCGACGGCTTGCGCCAGATTGATCTGCCTGAACTGGGCAGTCAAGGTGTCGTATCTGAATTGCTATCTGGGCGACGCGATTTCAATGCTCGCCAAGCCAAAGTGATGGCGGCGCGTTTTGGCGTTTCGGCGGCGCTGTTTTTGTAACCAGTAACAGCTCATCCTGGTGAAACACTCATGGAAGAGTTTTTGCGCCCAATGGAAATCAGCCAAACCAAATTGGCTGATTCGATTGGCGTGCCCAGCGTCGTATCAAGCGTAGGTTTTTAGAGACACCCTCATGAAAATGATATACATTGCGATTATGTTTATCATAATCCGGGAGTAAATCATGCAAGTTGCAAAATGGGGTAATTCGTTGGCGGTCAGACTGCCTGCCAGCCTGGTGCAGGCGCTTGAGCTGCGCGAGGGCGAAGATATCGAGCTTCACGTTGTCGGTGCAAGAAGTTTTGAAGTTGAACGTCGGCCAGATACGGCAGAGCTGCTATCGCGACTGCGCCAACTCAGAGGCACCCTTCCTGCCGATTTTCACTTTGATCGGTTCGAAGCAAATAGCCGGGATTGATCAAATTGAGCCAGCCCTTCCTTGACAGTAATATTATCCTCTACCTGTTATCGGCAGATGCTGCCAAAGCGGATAAGGCGGAGGCGATTGTGGCTGGAGGCGGCATCATTAGTGTGCAAGTTCTCAACGAGGTAACGTCTGTTTGCCGACGCAAACTCAAAATGCCCTGGGGTGACATTGAGACCGTGTTGGCGGCTGTCAAGTCGGCTTGTAAAGTTGTTCCCCTCACGATCACCACGCACGAAACGGCGGTGGAGATTGCACAGCGGTATGGCGTTTCTTTTTATGATGCCAGTATTTGTGCGGCTGCTATTCTGTCGGGTGCGGAGTTGCTTGTTTCCGAAGACATGCAGCATGGCTTGCGCATTGATGGGGTCACCATTCAAAACCCTTTCCGTTGAAAAACAGAATTTTTAAGTCTGCGCAGGATTGCGTGGCGTGATTGGATGAAGCAATGACCACCACCACAGAACACGCCCAACTTTGCCCCGGCTGTTTCACCGCCAAAGGCAACGCCAGCATCTGCCCGCAGTGCGGCTATGACGAGAGCCTCAAGCGCGGGCCGCTGGTGCTGCCGCACCGCACCCTGCTGCACCACGGCCAATACCTGATCGGCAAAGTCCTGGGCAAACCCGGCGGCTTCGGCATCACCTACCTGGCACTCGACACCAAACTCGAAACCCGCGTCGCCATCAAGGAATACCTGCCGCGCGACCTGGCCGGACGGGATGCGGGTCACGCCACCATCAGCGCCCATTCCGCAGAGGATGGAGAGTTTTTCCGTTACGGCCTGACCCAGTTCCTGCAAGAAGCCCGCACCCTCGCCCAGTTCGACCACGCCAACATCGTGCGGGTGCGCAACTTCTTCGAAGAAAACGGCACCGGCTATCTGGTGATGGACTACTACGACGGCATCACCCTGGCCGACTACCTCGCGCAACAACCGCAAGGCAAACTCCCCGAGAAAACCGCCGTCGGCATTCTGATGCCGATCCTGGACGGTCTGCGCGAAGTCCATGCCAAAAACATCCTGCACCGCGACATCAAGCCGCAGAACATCTACCTCACCACCGCCAACCGTCCCATCCTGCTCGACTTTGGTGCCGCCCGGCAAGCCATGGGCGAACGCAGCCGCAGCCTCTCGGTCGTGCTCTCGGAAGGCTACGCCCCGTATGAGCAATACCACCGGCGCGGCGAACAAGGGCCATGGACGGACATCTACGCCTGCGCGGCAGTGCTGTATCACGCTGTTGCCGGAGAAGCACCACCGCCCGCGACCGAGCGCATGCACAAGGACGAACTGGACATCGCCGCGTTGGGTGTGTCGGCGGCACTGGCCGAAGCGCTCCGGTTGGGGTTGGCGGTAGATCACCACAAGCGACCGCAGCGGATGGCGGAGTTTCAGGCGTTGCTGCTGGGCGAGAAGGCAAATTCGCAGGCGGCGGTGGAGCATAAGCCAGTGCTGGCGGATATGCCCGCCACGGCTACGACAGGGGGAAGAACAAATTCCTCTGTTGAGCCAGCTCAAGGCAAAAAACCGAGCGGACTAAAGAAATGGTGGATGCCCGCATTGGCGTTGTTTTTCGCCATAGTGGTGCAGGCCATGTTTACCAAAGTTTTGCCAAAGGCGACTGGCTCATTGTCACAAAATGCCAGATTGATGAGCATCGAGTCCTCTGATCTTGAAGGTGACAAGACGCACGAAAACCAGATTACCCTGAATGCCTTGCTGCGCAATCGTGCGACCTACGCACAAGCCTTTCCCAATCTGGAACTCACTCTCAACGACAGTCAAGAAAAACCGGTGGCGCGCCGTGTATTTCTTCCGGCAGATTATTTGCCTCCATCAGAAAATGAAAAAATAGGCTTTCTTCCTAATCGAGAACTCAAAGTCAAATTGCACCTCAATACAGCTGATCTCATGCCGACTAGCTATAGATTATTTCTGTTTTATCCAAAGCAAGAAAAGGAGGCGGAGACAACATTATTGCCGACCATTTTATTGGCTACACCCGAAAATACACATGCACCCGTAGCGGCCGGAGCCGAAATTAAACCGGACAACGTGTTCAAGGACTGTCCAATCTGCCCCGAGATGGTCGTCATTCCGTCGGGCAGCTTCGAGATGGGCTCAAACAACGGCGATGCCGATGAAAAGCCCGTGCACCGCGTCACCATCAGCCGCGCATTTGCGCTGGGCAAGACCGAAATCACCCAAGATCAATGGCGTGTGATCATGGGCAGCAACCCCAGCCGTTTTGCGAACTGCGGTGGCAATTGTCCGGTAGAACAGGTGAGCTGGAATGATGCCAAGGAATTTATTCAGAAGCTTAACGCCAAGACGGGCAAACAATATCGCCTGCCGAGTGAAGCGGAATGGGAATACGCCTGCTACGGCGGCAGTCAGACAGAATACTGCGGTGGCAACGACCTCGATGCCGTGGGCTGGTACGGGAATAACGGAAGACCGGGAGGCAACAGCAACCAGACCACCCATCCTGTCGGTCAGAAACAAGCCAACGGCTACGGGCTGTACGACATGAGCGGCAACGTGTGGGAATGGATGGAAAATAAGTACGATAACGAACACGACTGGCTTACGCGTCGCGGCGGCTCGTGGGAGGACATACCGCAGGGCGTGAGCGCATCCTATCGGCTCATCGGCGGACCGGCGAGCCGGGGCAGCTCCCTCGGGTTTCGCCTCGCCAGGACGCTGCCGTAAGGCAGCATTACCCCTTGCTCCTTTGACCCTGGAGCCCGCGTAGGGTGCAATAAGCGTAGCGCATTGCACCGAATGAACACGCAACATGCGGCGCAATGCACCAGATGTAACGCGGTTGTATTGAAACGTGACAAAAGGTCCCAGAGGTTAAAAGGGGTCGTGTTCGCATTAATAGCTCGCGGGCGCAATCGTTATTGCGCGGAATGAAATGAAACACAGCATTTTCGACTGATAAGGTGACAGGCTTATTTGGAAATTGCCATGAGGGGCAGACAATGAGATTCGAAATAAATCGGAAAATCGAACCGCAGCAATCAGATGGCAATGCGCGCTGGTGGGAGTCATATTTGGTGCGGTACGCCATTGGTACTATCGTAGGCGCTCTGTGCGTATATGCTCTGCTGGATGCTATTGGGGACAGCGTCATGGCCAAGGTGTTAATGATGCCGTCCGTCAGTCAACAGCAACTCCAGGTATTGGCCAACGCATGTAAGGATGCCAACGCAAATGCATGTGTAGCGCAGTTGCAACTTTATCAGGACTTGTACGGGTTCAACCTGCCCCAACTCATTTTGCTGGGCATTTACGGATTGGGATTCTGCTATGTCGCCAGTTCTCCGGGGCTTGTGGTTCATGCAGTCAGACGTCAGCTTGTCTCTAGCGGTGACAAGGAGTCATCGCGGAGCACTTGGTGCACCTGTATCAAGTTTGTGGCCTGCTTCACAATGGCAATCATATTGATTACGCTGAGTGCCTTAATTTGTGCCGGTACTGACGCTGCGGCATGGGTAGTGCTAATGGCTGCGCTCATTTTTATCGTTTGGCAAATTGCACTCCTGTGTAGGGAGTATTACCAGGGAGATGAGCTTCTTGCGTTTTACGAGCAATTACATCGTGCTCGCAAATATCCAAAAATTGATTTGGATTCCTACCGCCACTTGCGTGAGCATGGTAATGCATTCTTCATCGTCATTCTTGAGTTGATGTTTTTCGCTTTCGCGATGTCGATGTTGAAAGTTTTTGGTTGTCATCCTTATTGGCCAGCATTACTTGCCTTGTGGGTTGTTCCAGGCGCCATGGTATATTTTCTTGGTCACCGTATAGAAGCGCTGTTGCGGGAAAAATACGGCTAATCTGATAATTCAAGCGCGTAGGTTAGTTGGATAAAATGAAGCCCAACATTTTCGACCGATAAGGCGACTGGCTTGTTTGGAATGTACTACGTTTGGCTCCACTGCGATAATGGGAAATATCACAGTTTTCCATAAAATCAGGAAATCATCATGAAGCGCAAAATCTACGTTGAAACGTCCATCATCAGTTATCTCACTGCCCGTCCAAGCAAGGAGATCATTGGCGCAGCGCATCAGCAGATCACATCAGCGTGGTGGGGGCATCGGCACGATTATGAGTTGCTGGTCTCTCGTACGGTCTGGGAGGAATGCGCCGCAGGCGACCGGGAGGCGGCTGAAAGGCGTTTGGCTGCCTTGACAGGGATGACTATGCTGGCGGTTACTGAGGATATGGTGCGCATGGCCGAGGATTTGATTGTTTCTCACATCGTTCCAGATAGAGCATTTGAAGACGCGCTGCACATTGCCATTGCCACTTTGCACCGAGTCGATTTCCTGCTGACGTGGAATTGTCGGCACATTGCCAACCCGATAATTCAAGAAAAAATTGCAGCCTACCTTGAACAGCGTGGGCTTTTCCTTCCTCTCATTTGTACGCCAGAGGAATTACTAGGAGGTATTGAAGATGAATGACGAAATTATTACTGAGGTACATGCCATCAAGGATGCTTTGTCAAAGCGATTTAAGGGTGATGCACGGGCTATTTTTGAGGACATAAAAAAAGGGGAAGAGGAGCTGCGTGCCTCCGGGTTCAAATTTGTCTCCCCACCAGAGAACCCCACCGAATTGCCTAGCTCGGCATTGCAGCGGAATCGCTTTTCACACCGATAAATTTAAAGATCAGATTTTTTCAGCCGTGCGCGCCCCAAAGGCCTTCCTCGATACAACCGTGCTCAAGTTCTCTGCAACCGAGTTGCCGAGATTGCAGCCACGCATTACGTCGATTAACTGGGGCGGGAAGAATATCGACGTTACAAATCATGATTTCGTTGATATAAACCCAAACGACTGCATCACAAACACCGAACTCAAAGCTGAAGCAGAGTTGCTGCCACGCCTCGCAGAAATCGGAAAGCTTGGTGCCATCGAGTACGTCATCAACATCGAGACGGAGCAGGAAAGCTGGGGCTTGCCAAACATGGATAGTAAAACTGGACTGTTCTACGGCGCGCCGATCAAGACAGTGAAAGCCCCGTTGGAGTATAGCCGCGTCGTGGCTGGCGGTGAGACCAAGGCCCGCGAAAGGCAGTATGATTTTCTCTGCTCAATCAAACACAAGAGATTCCTTGAGCTTCAGAAGATGACTGGTGCCTATCAAGGAAAGCAACCGCTGAACCACAATCAACTGCTCGACGCATTCCATCTATGGTGTGCTGAGCACAATGATTGTGAGTTCTTTCTCACGCTCGATTTCACAGTAATCAAAGTGTTGGGCCTGTCGCCAAAAAAATCGACTGTTCAAGCGGCTCGGCCTTCACAGCTATTGAGCATTCTTGAGCAACGCACACAGTGCAGCCACACATGAGGCGAAGCCTAACACTTGACCAAAGGTTCAGGAGTCGAATGACTCTTCAATACGACACGTCTTCATTCGCGACGCTGAGCGTCATAGGCTACATTCCAGCGCGGAGCGATGGAACGATTATAAAAAACAAAGTTGGGCTGAATCAACCCACCCTGCGAAACTTTAGGACAGCCCGTTGCTTATTATCCGAAGGAGACCAGCATGGGGAAGCACGACGTTATTGATATAGCTTTGCAGTTGAAGGCGGCAGAGCGCATCGCTCGGATTACTGGATAACATGAAATGACCCACCCCGAGCGCAAATACACCATCGGTCGTTCCCCGACCTGCGACATCGTGCTGGCGGATGACTCGGTAAGCCGCGTCCATGCGGAGCTTGCTTTTCTGGAAGACGGCAAGCTGCTGGTGACCGATTGCCGCAGCACTCAAGGCACCTCGCTGATGCCTCACGGTGGAAAAGTGCGCGCGATCCGGCAGGAGCTGGTATCGCCGCTGGATACGCTGCGCTTCGGCGATGTGTCTATGCCGGTCAAGGAATTGTTGCAGGCGATTCATCTGAAATATCCACCAGTGGTAAATGGAGGCACTGCCCGCAAGCAGGCTGCCCCGGTTGCCCCCATGCCACCGGAAGGCACGGGTTTGATGCGCTGCGAGTGCGGCGCGGTGAAGGTCAAAAATAATCGTTGCGAGGTGTGTGGGTTATGAAATCAATCTGGACTTTACCGCACCGGGGCTTGGTATTTGGCTTGTCGCTGCTGGCCGGCTGTTTATTTGTAGCTGTATGTACGGTCGCGCTGGGCAAGGGACAGGCGGGAATCATTTTGCTGGATGCTGCGACGACCACTTTCCCTTACCCATTGACCATCCAGAATGTGATGCACCTGTTCTTCTTCATTGGCATAGGCGAGCTCTTCGTGCGCTGGCGTGTGGCGGAGCGGGAATTTGCCTTTGTGGCACTGCGCCTGTTGCCGGAGGACAGTGAAACCGTGCTGCAATCGCGCGACTTGCCGGATATCCGCCGCAAGACCACTGGAAACTTTAACGGCGAGCATGGCTTTTTGCCTTATCTGGTCGATTTGTGCATCTTGCAGTTTCAGGCGAGCCGCTCGGTGGATCAAACCGTGAGCGTGCTCAACAGTTCGCTGGAATTGATCGCCCATCGGGTCGATTTACGTTATGCCATGGCGCGTTACATTGTCTGGGTCATCCCCACCATCGGCTTCATCGGCACGGTCGTCGGCATTGCTTTTGCCATGGAGCAGATCAACCCGGAGCAGGTTGACCTGAAAGCGTTGACATCCTCGCTGGGGGTGGCATTTTACACCACGCTTGTGGCATTGGTGCAAAGCGCGATGCTGGTGCTGATGTTGAATCTGGTGCAGGCGCGTGAAGAGCGCAGCGTCAATGAAGCAGGGCATTACACGCTGCGGAATCTCATCAACCGGTTGTATGTGGGGAGCGAATGATGCTGCTGAAAATGAGGTTTCAGTGGGGGCTGCTGGGTTTTGTCTTGATGGTTCAAACTGTGTTTGCCGCGCCCGATGCTGCACCAGTTAGCGCACCAGCCGCTACTCCAGCAGCCATCTCCGCTGTCGAGCCGACGGCTACACCGGATGCGGTGCCAGCCACCGCGCCTGCCACTGCCAGCAACTTTCGTATCAGTCAGGCTCGTGCGGCGATACCCGACGTTGCTGTTTATCTGGACATTCGCGCGGAGAATGGCACGGCAGTGGCAAATGTGCGCGCCGAACAGTTGCAGGCTGAAATTGGCCCTTATCCGGCCAACACCAAGTCCCTGCAACCCTTTTCAACCTCTGGCGAGGGTATTGCCTATATCTTTTTGGTGGATGTTTCCAAGTCGCTGAAACCGGATCAGTTTGCGCAGATTCGCAATGCGCTGTTGCAATGGGCAGAAAAAATGGAGGTGAAGGATCGCGCCGCCATCGTGACCTTTGGCGAATCGGTCAAGACCGCACAGGACTTTACTGCCGACAAGGCGGTGCTCAAGACAAAAATCGACGAACTGGCGCTGACTGATCCTCATACCCGCCTGCACGAAGGACTGGCACGCGCCCTCGATCTGGGGCGGCGCGGTGATGCCGACCTGCCGCGTCGTCGCGTGATTGTCACGCTGACCGATGGGATAGACGATGCTGCGGGTGGAAGCACCCGCGAGGACGCCATGGCACGAATCAAGGAGGAGCCGGTGCCGATTTACGCCATCGGCTTTGCCGCTGCTTCGGTTTCAGCAAGAGATAAGGATGCAGGCTTCAAGGCACTGGGAGCCTTCGCCCACGCCTCGGGTGGCGCATTCATCACTGCCGATGCCAAGCCCATGGACGAGATATTTGCCCTGCTCCACGAGGTTATCCGCGAGGCATATCTGCTGACGCTCGATTGCGCAACTTGTCCGGGCGATGGGCGTGCTTACCCGTTGCGCATCAAGCTTCAGGCTGATAACCGCATACTGACCGCTACCAGTGATGTGCGCCTGACTCCCGGCGCTATACCGCCGGTCGCCGCCCAGACTGCGCTCCACGAACCGGAACAGAAAGATAGCCTGCCGCTGTGGGTGTGGCTTGCCGGCGGGGTAAGCATCATCGCGGTGCTGGGCTTTATGTTGTCGCGTCGCAAAAAGATAGTGCCAGAGCCTCAGCCGGCAACACCAGAACCAACGCCGGAATTACATTTATCCCCTGCTATTAAAGCTCCCGATGAATTGGCTGTCACGGCCATGCCGGAAGCTCGCCCTGGCATTCCCATCCGGCTGACCGCCGTATCGGGTACGCACCGTGGTCGCGAATGGCTGACCGATGTCGGCAAAGAGGCAGTAATTGGCCGTTCTGCCAGTTGTGCCGTGGTGATTGACGACGATAGCGAGATATCTTCCCGTAACAGCGTTCTGTCTGCCGAAGGTGGCTTGCTTTTTGTCGATGACCTGGGTTCTACCAATGGCACTTCAGTCAATGGCTCACCAATCACAGGGCGGCGACGGGTGGGTGATGGCGACCTCATTTTGGTGGGCAGGACAGAATTGCGCCTGACCTTGCCCAAGAGAGCGGGATGATTGTTTGCCCCGGCAATTCTCAGCACATCGGCTCCCGCAGCAGCCAACAGGATGCTTTTGGCTTTAGCGACAAGGACGATCTTGCCTTTGTAGTTCACGGCGGGGTGCTGGCCGTGGTGGCCGATGGCATGGGAGGCATGGCCAACGGCGGCGAAGCCAGTCATTCGGCGGTGCGCGCTTTTCTTCGCGCCTATATGGCGAAGCAGGCCGACGAGGCTGTACTCGCAGCCATGTTGAGGGCGCTCAACGAGGCAAACCAGGCCGTCATTACCCTGGCGCAGCAGGTCGGCGAAGAAAATGTTGGCACCACACTGGTGGCGGCAGTGATTCACAGCGATGCGCTGCACTGGGTCTCTGCCGGTGACAGTCGTCTGTATTTGTGGCGCAGTGGGCAACTCACGCAGTTGAGCGAGGATCATACTTACGCCAGCGACCTCGACCGGGATGCCGCCAATGGAAGCATCAGCCCAGAGGAGGCAGAAAACCACCCGGAACGTCGTTCTCTCACCAGCTACTTGGGGCTGACCCCGTTGGAGTTGGTTGATTACAACCCGGAACCTTTTCAGGTATTCGCCGGAGATCGGTTGTTGCTTTGCAGTGATGGGCTCTACGCTGCGCTGGAAGAAATTGAAATCGCTCCGATCTTTGACCGCGAAGCCCAGCAAACGGCAGAAGACCTGGTTGCACTCGTTTTGGCGAAGGATCGCCAAAACCAGGACAATCTCACCGTTGCTATTCTTGCCTGTGAATCTGATTCGGTGTTGGCGATGAACCACACGCGCGAAATACCGCCTACCAATAGGTATCTGGGTTGGCTTGTGGGTGCCGCAATGGTTGGATTAGCGGTGGCCGGAGTTGCTTTCTGGTATCTTTTCATTGCGCCAACGCCAACGCCAACGCCAGCACCGGCATCCCCGGCAGCGTCCGCAGTCCCTCGTGCGGCAGCAGTAACTGCGAGCAATTTGTTTGTTGTGTCTGGGGTTGTATTTGAAAACGGTTGGCGGGTTGGCGGGTGCGAATTTATCCACACCGGCAATGGTTATGCGTAAAATTCGCGTCCGCAAATGCAGCACCATCACCCTACGCAATGCTTCATAACGGTCAACGCCCAAATTCATGTTGAAATCTCTTCCCATCCGCCTGCTCTGGCACAGTTTGAACTGGCTGACGCGACTTGCCATCGTCGCGTCGGCGGTGATGGCTGTGCTGACGGCGCTGGCGATCCTGATGTTG
>Ga0209211_10009891_pt1 | contig 12576 bp, 11 predicted proteins | sample RifGroA2_FD_183992 | JGI IMG/M metagenome (GOLD analysis project Ga0209211, IMG submission 183992) | Groundwater microbial communities from Rifle, Colorado, USA - Groundwater A2 (SPAdes) (version 2) | ecosystem: Environmental > Aquatic > Deep subsurface > Groundwater | place: Rifle, Colorado... | reverse complement strand
GAAATAATGGAATGGACGCCCACTACCCTAAACGGCATCAAAGTGCCAAAGTAGTGGTGCAGTAAAGCCCACTAACATAGAGAGGAGCGTCCGCCATGAAGATTACTACGATAGGAGTTGATTTGGCAAAGGAAGTGTTTCAGATTCACGGGGTAGATGCGCACGGGAAAGCCGTGCTGCGCAAACAACTGCGCCGTGGCGAGATGGCGAAGTTTTTCGCCAAACTGGAACCGTGTTTGATTGGCATGGAAGCTTGCGGTAGCTCGCACCACTGGGCAAGGAAGCTGGGCGAATTCGGGCATACGGTAAAGCTAATGGCACCCCAGTTCGTCAAACCCTACGTCAAGACAAACAAAAATGACATGGCGGATGCCGAAGCGATCTGCGAAGCGGTGGGTCGGCTCAACATGCGTTTCGTGCCGATCAAGAACATCGAGCAACAAGCGATTCTGTCCGTACACCGTGCCAGACAGGGATTTGTGAAGGCCAGAACCGCACAGGCGAACCAGATACGAGGTTTGCTCTCCGAGTTCGGCATCGTCATCCCTCAAGGCATCAAATCGATTGCCAAGCGCATGCCGGATATTCTGGAGGATGGCGAGAACAGCTTGCCAGGCACCATGCGTAACTTGTTGGAGAGGCTAAACGATAACCTCAAAGAAATGGATAGGCAGGCGACGGAACTGGAATTGCAAATCAAACAGTGGCATCACGGCAACGAGGCTAGCCGCAAACTGGAAGCGATCCCCGGCATCGGCCCGATCACCGCGAGCGCGATTGTAGCGACGGTGGGGAATGCGACCGAATTCAAGAACGGCAGGCAACTGGCCGCATGGCTTGGTCTGGTGCCGAAGCAACACTCCAGCGGCGGCAAGCAAATATTGCTGGGGATCAGCAAGCGCGGCGACACTTACCTGCGCACCTTGCTGATCCACGGAGCGCGATCGGTTATCCGCTTTGCCGAGAACAAGGCGGAGCCGAACCAATGGCTGTGCAAACTGATGGCGCGGCGCAACAAGAACGTGGCTGCCGTTGCGCTGGCCAACAAGAATGCCCGTATCATCTGGGCGCTGCTGGCAAAGGGCAAGATATACGAACGGGATTACGTATCGGTAGCCAAGGCGGCGGCGTGATCAGGTCGAATAAATAGGCGCGTATCGGTAACGGTACGTATTGACGGCGAGTTTAACGAGAAAGGCTTCCACCGATTGCACGGGCAATCATGAAATGATGGCGAGACTGGTCGGACCGTGAGTGGCTAAACCTGTTTATTCCAAAGCACCCGGAGTGCGTAGAAATGATGAGGTGCCATTCAGCGTATTCCATCAGGGACAGAGGCAATACGCCTCACACAAAGTCCGGATGTATGGCTGCAATCTTTACCTACTCTCAAAATTATTAACTGAAAGCTTGGCAAAAGTGGGCGTCCATGTATGGAATGAGACACACGGTTAGCCAAAGTGTTTTTGCTGGCCAGGTTAATCCGCCCCGCCACCGCATTCCCGATGAATTGTTTGCCTTCAGTCATGGCGCGATCTCGGCCATGAGCCTGTCGGTTCCCGCCTCAAACACATCCCCGCCGCGCCTGACACGGACGCGTAACTCCCAGTAGCCCTTGAGCGGCAGGCTGATATCGCCCCGATAGTTACCCGGCGACACTTCCCTGAAAACCGTGGTGAAGTCCTTGCTTGCGTCCGATGCGCGATAGGCTTCCACTTCCATGGTTCCACTGACCGGCATGCCTTCGCGATCCGCCACGCTGATCTCGTATTTTGCGGGCAAGCCCATGGCGATGCGCCTGGGTTTGTTGACGCTGATCTTCCACGCCAGCGCTTTCTGCTCCTGCAGGTCGCTTACCACGGCAGCGTTGGATTTGCGGTCTTTGGTGCTGTAATCCCGGTCCACCAATGTCGAGCGGCTGTGCGTGGCGAACCAGACGAATGCGCCGTTCACCCCCAGCACCAATACAATCAGCCCGATCATCCCGAGGAGCCAGGGATTGCGCAAACCTTTTTTGCTGTGCTGTGAAATCATTGCCAACTTGCTCCTGCGCGATCACGGCTTGGGGCCGTTGAATCTGGTCTTGTATTCCGCTGCGATCAACGGGTCTTCGACGCTCTGGATGCGGAACCCTATCGGCGTCACTTCCTTTTTGATATTTTCGCCGGGTGCCCTGACAAAGATGGTAAAGGAAGTGCCCCGGCCATGATGCGTCAGCAATGGTTTTTCGGCACCGAGAATGACTTGATCCTTCACGCCGCCCTCCGCCGTAACTGTCACGAAGAGGTCATGGCCGGTTTTGTTGAGCACCTTGAATTCATATTTGTTCTGGATCGAACCGTCGCTCATTCTGACAAACAATGGCTGGCGCTCCGAAATCACGTTCAGCGTCATCGAGCCCAGATGCGTCAGGCCGTAAACTATGCCGCCAAATGCCATCAGGATGATGCCGATGTACACCCATGTGCGCGGATGCTGGTACATCTTCTTGACCGGTTTGCCTTCCAGCTCATCCAGCGAGGCATAGCGTATCAGGCCATGCGGCTTGGCGACCTTGTCCATGATGGAATCGCAGGCATCCAGGCAGAGGCCGCAGGTGATGCAGCCCAACTGCTGCCCGTCGCGAATGTCCACGCCGGTCGGGCACACCTGCACGCATTGGTAGCAATCGATGCAGTCGCCTTGCGCCGTGCCCCCTTCGGCATCGGTCTTGCGTTGCAGCTTGCCGCGCGGCTCGCCGCGTTTATAGTCATAAGCGGGCAATATCGTTTGAGAATCCGTCATCACGCCCTGAATGCGGGCATAGGGGCACATCCACATGCACACCTGCTCCCGCAACAGCCCGGCCATGATATAGGTGCCAAAGAAAAATGTGATCAGCGTTACCCACCCGACCATGGGTAATTCGAGCCGGATCAGCGTACTCCAGTACCAGTAAGCATCCACGAACCAGATGGAGAAACTGATCCCGGTAAAGAGCGCGATCGCCATCCAGAGGAGATGCTTAATAACTTTTTTGCGGATTTTTTCCAGGTTCCAGGGTGCCGCATCCAGCTTGCGGCGCGCGTGCGGGGCGCCTTCGATCTTGTCTTCCAGCCAGACAAACCAGTCGGTCCATGCGGTCTGGAAGCAGAAGTATCCGCAGAACACGCGCGATGCCACCGAGGTCGCCGCAAACAAGGCCATCGCCAGCAATAGCAGCAGCAGCGATAACATCCAGATGTCCTGCGGAAGCACCGTCAGGCTGAAAAAGTTGAACTGGCGATGTTCGATGTCGAACAGGATGGCTTGTTTGCCGTTCCAGCGCAGATAGGGAACAAGGAAGAACAGCAGATAAAGCGCTTGGGTGTAATTCTTTATGGTGCGGAAAAAACCCGGCATGCGTTTGGCATGAACGGTCTTGTCGCCCATGTTCACATTCCAATGCTCGAGCTCATGGTAGATTCCCGTGACGGTACCGGCTTCTTTTTGTCCTGCTTCTTTATCCACGCTCTCGCTCCTGGCCTGCCTGATAGCCCGGCTGACAGGCTATTTCAAAATCAATAGACGAACATTGTAACCATTGTTTATCCCGTTCCGACCCAATACCATCTTGTTTTCGGAATAAAAAAGGAGGAGAGTCAAGCCTCCTCCTTTTCATGCAGGTCGGTAGGGGCGTGATTTATCGCGCCCTTTTTCTGATACATGAATAGATCAGGGCGCGATAAATCACGCCCCTACAATATTTCACTATTGATTGAAAAGTAGAATTACTTGGCGACTCCTGCTTCCGGTGCTTTGGAAGCGGCAGGCGCATCGGCCTGACCACCGCCAAATTTGTACACATATACCGCCAGCTTTTTAAGTTCTGCATCGCTCAGTTTGCCGGCTTCCTTGAAGTTCGGCATCACTGCCACACGGGCTTTCGGGTCGCCCGAATTCACACCGTAACTGATGGTGTATTTGATACCCTCGACGGAGCTATCAAAACGCCAGACCTTGTCGGTCAGGTTAGCCGAGCCCATGGCCTGAATGCCCTTGCCGTCCGGCCCGTGACAACCCGTGCAGCCTTTTTCGGCGAACAATGGTGTTGCATTGGGCTGGCCTTTCGCGACCGCGTTGGCCAAGGTATCGATCTCGGTGGCGGACAGCATGTCTTTGCCCGCCATCATCATGCCCTGGCGGCCATTTTCGATGGATGCATGGATTTCTTCGATCTTGCCGCCGTATAGCCAGTCGTCATCGTTCAGGATAGGCGCAAACAAACCCTGCTTGTCGTGTGTGCCGATACCGTTTTGGCCGTGGCAGGCAGCGCAGTTGTCGCCGAACAACACCTTGCCGGAGCGTTTTACATACTCGGTTAGTTCGCTGTCTGCCAGAATAGCCGCCGGTGTCAGGCCTTTGAGCCTAGTTTCAAATTTGCCGCGCACCGCATCCACTTCGCCCTTGTCGGCCTCCATTTCCTTGATCGCAGTCCAGCCGCCGATCCCTTTGGTGAAGCTGCCTGTGCTGGAAATGGGAAAGGACGGGTAGTAGATGAAATACACCACGCAGAACAATGCGCTGGCAGCCAAGCCCAGCATCCACCACTTGGGCGGCGGGTTGGTGAGATCCGCCAGATCGTCGTCCCATACATGTCCGGTCGTTGGGATGCCCGGTGCATCGTGTTTTTCGCTCATCTTTTTTCTCCCATATTGATATGGCCTTCGTCGTCCAGCGCCATGCCGCGCTGCGACTCAAACATGTCCTTGTTGGACGGGCGGAATACCATGACATAAACTGCCACCATGCCGATGAATGCCACCAGCGAAAGGCATACTCCGATCCAGTCGTTTGCGGACATGACGGCAACGTCCATGCCCAGGTATCCCAGCAGTTTAGTCACGGTAATTCACGCCTTCCTCGAACTTGATGTGGTTGCCCATGCCTTGCAAATAAGCAATCAATGCATCCAGGTCGGTCTTGCCCTCCAGTTGCGTTTTTGCATCGTTGATGTAGGCATCCGTATAGATGGTTTTAGACACCGGGTTGAACGGCATCATGGTCATAACCTTCAGGGTTTGCACGGTCTCGGCCACATTTACCGGCATTTTTTCCAGCCAGTAGTAGTTGGGCATGACCGACTCCGGCACCACTTCGCGCGGATATTTCAGGTGGCGGCGGTGCCACTCATCCGAATACTTGCCGCCGACGCGCGCCAGATCCGGGCCGGTACGCTTGGAGCCCCATTGGTAGGTATGGTCGTACATGGATTCTTCCGCAATCGAGTAATGGCCGTAGCGGTCTTTCTCGTCGCGGAACGGGCGGATCATCTGCGAGTGGCACAGGTAGCAGCCCTCGCGGATGTAAATCGCGCGTCCGGCCAGCTCCAGCGGCTTGTAGGGGCGTACGCCGTCGCCGGGTTGCCAGTCTTCCAGCGTCTTGTGCGCGGAAGTGGCCGGATTCCAGACAATCTTGTCCATCGAAACCACGTTGCCTTTGCCATCTTTGTGGACAGTGCGGTTAAAAGTGCCGTCTTTGCTATTCATTGCGGTATTCGGCAAATAGAACAGCGGAACGATTTCAACGATGCCGCCAACCGCAAGGACAATAGCGGTCACTATAAACATCAGGACGGTGCTGCGCTCGACTTTATCCTGGAATCTGGTCGAATAAATCTTGTCGTGATCGGACATTTCTCACCCCTTATGCGTTGGCAGGAACGGCGTTGGCATTGCGCACGGCACTTGCCTGGCGCACGGTCATAATGATGTTGTACAGGGCTATCCACGCGCCCAGATTGAAGATCAGCCCGCCGATAGCGCGCATCGCGTAGTACGGGTGCATGGCGGATACCGACTCGACAAAGGTATAGGACAGCGTGCCGTATTCGTCGTAGTCGCGCCACATCAGCCCCTGCATGATGCCGGACACCCACATCGCCACGATGTAAACCACCGTGCCGATCGTTGCCAGCCAGAAGTGCACATTCACCAGCTCCTCGGAGTACATCTTCTCGACGCCGTACAGTTTCTTGATCATGTGGTACATCGCGCCAAAGGAAACCATCGCTACCCAGCCCAATGCGCCGGAGTGCACATGACCAATCGTCCAGTCGGTGTAGTGCGACAAGGCATTCACGGTCTTGATCGACATCACCGGGCCTTCGAAAGTGGACATCGCATAGAACGCCAGGGAAACCACCAGGAAGCGCAGGATGTAGTCGGTGCGCAGCTTGTCCCATGCGCCGGACAGCGTCATCATGCCGTTCATCGCGCCCCCCCAGGACGGGATGATCATTGCCAGGGAAACAGCGGCACCCAGCGAGCCGGTCCAGTCAGGCAACGCGGTGTATTGCAGGTGGTGGGCGCCGAGCCATACATAGCCGAAGGTCAGCGCCCAGAAGTGCAACACCGACAGGCGATAGGAGAATACCGGGCGATTGGCCTGCTTGGGCACGAAGTAATACATGATTCCCAGGAAGCCGCCAGTCAGGAAAAAGCCCACCGCATTATGGCCCCACCACCACTGGATCATGGCATCTTGCACGCCGGCGTAGATGGAGTATGACGTAGTCAGACTAACCGGAATGGCGAGGCTGTTCACGACATGCAGGTAAGTAATCATCACAATCATGCCCATGGTGAACCAGTTGGACACATAGATATGCGATGTCTTGCGGATCGCGACGGTCATGATGTGGTTCAGGCCGAACGACAGCCAGACTATGGCGATCAGGATATCAATCGGCCAGGCCAACTCGGCATATTCCTTGCCTTGCGTCATCCCCAAAGGCAGCGTGATCACCGCCAATACGATGATCAGGTTCCAGCCCCAGAAGGTGAACCATGCCAGGCCGTTGCTCCATAGCCGGGTTGCGCCGGTGCGCTGCACCATGTAGAAGCCGGTTCCCATCAGCACGCATCCGCCGAACGCGAAAATCACCGCGTTGGTATGCAGCGGGCGCAACCGCCCAAAAGTGAGTTCGGAAATATCGAAGTTCAAAAACGGCCACGCCAATTCCGCCGCGATCCACACGCCGATCAGCGTACCCACCACAGCGTAGATGGCGGCCGCGATGGTGAACCATCGCACCACCTCCATATCGTATTTCACCGGTGTCGTTTGAGTTGCATCCACAATTTTCCCCTTCCTCGGAGCCTGGTTAAAAACAATGCGTCACTTGGTTCAAGCGCAACACGGAAAGTGCATCCCTTCTTGCATTCATAAAAAGCGCATGGAACTGCTATAGGGGATGCGGGTTCGCATCCCCATGTCGGTTACGGTTACTGAAACGGTTTGGGGCGCGGCGTCTTGTCCGTAGATGGTGGCAAAATCGGCAGCTTGAAATCAGGCTGTTTGCCGGTGAGCGTCTTCAGGAAGGCAACGATGTTGCCGATTTCATCCTTGCTGAAATTGCGGCCAACTTGCAGCCTTCCCATCGTCTCTACTGCCTCTTCCAGCGTCCAGACTGCGCCATCGTGGAAGTAGGGATAGGTCAATTCGACGTTGCGCAACACCGGTACCTTGAAATTCATGCGATCCGATTCTTGCTTGGTGACCGCGATCCGCCCTTGTGCTTTGCTGGCCGTTTTATAGTCCGCGTGCAAACCCATTTTCTGGAACGATCCTCCGCCTACGGCAGTCCCGTTGTGGCAGGCTACGCAACCGGCTTCCTTGAACAACTTGTAACCGGCCAGCTCGGTGTTGCTCAGGGCTTTTTTGTCACCCTTCAGCCATTTGTCGAAACGGGAATCGGGGGTAACCAGGGTTTCCTCAAAGGCGGCGATGGCATCGGTCACCATGCCGATCTTGACATCATCCGAGCCGAATACTTGTTTGAATTCGGCGCGATACTGCGGAATGGAACGCAATACCTCCACAGCCAGTTCGTGGGTGAAGGCCATTTCCCCCGGATTGGCGATGGGGCCGCCTGCCTGCTCTTTCAGATCCTTGGCGCGGCCATCCCAGAACTGCTTGATATTCATACTCGAGTTCAGCACGGTAGGCGCGTTGATCGGGCCTTGCTGCCAGTGGTCGCCGATGGATGTTTGCAAATTGTCCGTGCCGCCCAGGCTCAGGTTGTGGCAGGAATTGCAGGAAATGAAGCCGGATTTGGAAAGCCTGGTATCGAAGAAAAGTTTCTTGCCCAACTCCACCATCGCCTTGTTTTTGACGGACGCGGCAGGAATGGGCTGGATAGGTTCGCTGGCCACGGCCCATGAGGCCGAGATTGAAATAACTATCAGTGCTGCTGTCAAAGTGCCAAGTTTCATGATCATTCCTTTCGCAGGGTAATAAACAGAAGAACGGACTTAAACTTTGCAGTGCAACAACTAATCTCCGCGTAGTGTAGTGCACATTTTCCCAATAGGAAAGTCAATTCATGCCGAACATCCAATCAACCAGTTTAAGTGCTTTATTTATCCAAACAGGCCAATATGCGTCCAAAAAAAGGCCGTTTGCGACGGGGGGCGCCACAGACGGCCAACACAGGTGCACGTCAGAACGTGCAGGGAAGTAAACGGAGCCACAGCGTGTTCGATTTACTGGCTGCATTTTCTGCCTAAAAACCAGAAAAAACCCTGACGCACGTCAACCTTTCTGTTCGATATGCAAAAAAATGCAGAAAAATGCAGAAAAATACTGGTGCAAGGGTAGAGTGTGTGCAGCGAGGCGTTGCGAAATCCGGTCGGAGCACACAGGTTGGGCAAAGCTTAGCGTGCCCGACCTACGCGAAGACAATCTCCCATTTCTGGTTTCTGCCCGCCCGGCTAAAGAACAGAATCAGCGGGAATGCGGATTGCGCAGGAGCGGGATGACTTGGGCAGTAGTGGAATAAGATTCGCGCGCAAGGGCGCTCAGGCGTTCGAGATCATTCAGGATGATATGCCTGCGTTCGATGGCAACGACTCCCTCTTCCTGAAAACGGGTAAAAATACGGCTGACGGTTTCTTCGGCGATGCCCAGATAATTGCCGATGTCGCCGCGCGACATGCTTAAATTGAATGGGGTAGGAGAGTAGTTGCGCATGGCGAAACGCCGCGACAGCGACAGCAGATAGGTCGCCAGCCGCTCTTCGGCATTTTTTTTCCCGAGCAGCAGCATCAACCCCTGATTGTGCCTGATCTCCTTGCTCATCATCCTGAGCATCTGGTAATGCACCGACGGAATTTGCAGCGCCAGTTCCTCGAAGCAATCCACCGAGATTTCGCATACTGAGGTGGTTTCCAGCGCTGTTGCTTCGCCGTTATAGCGTTTTTCGTCTATGGCGTTCAACCCGAGCAATTCGCCCGGAACATGGAAGCCGGTAATTTGCAGGCGGCCATCATCGGTGGAAATATGGGTTTTGATCGATCCGCTACGGATAGCAAAGACGAAAGTGAATTTCTCGCCTGCACGGTAAAGCACTTCGCCGCGCTTGAACATACGCTTTCTTCTAACGTAGCGATCCAGCAGCGCCGTATCCGCACTATCCAGCCCCATGGGCAGGCAAAGCTGATAAAGGCCGCAGTTTTGACAGGATACTGCAATGCAGCCCGACTCTTGTACAGCTTGACGTACCATGGTTACTCCGCTTGGGTAAGAAAATTCCGTTGCGCAGATTCGCGATAAAGCGCAACAGCCAACAAGGGTTCTGGTACAGCGCCCCCGATGTCTGGAAAATATAACTCAAATAGGGTTTTATTCACAGGGTTTTGCGCGGCTGCCAGCCAGATAGCATTCGATATTATGATTCATAATATCCCCCATAGTGCTGCAATAGCTCAAGCATGGCGGATGCCTTGTCCAGCGTCTCCTGATATTCCGCCGCCATATCGGAATCGGCCACGATCCCGCCGCCAGCCCAGCAATGAATTTTATCGTCATCATGCACCAGCGTGCGGATGGCGATATTGCTGTCCATGTTGCCGTCGAAACCGGCATAGCCAATGGCCCCGCAATATACCCCACGCCTGTGAGGTTCCAATTGTTCGATGATCTGCATGGCGCGCAGCTTGGGGGCACCCGTAACGGAGCCGCCCGGAAAACAGTCGCGCAGCACATCCAGCGCGTCGTGCCCGCTTGCGAGTTGGCCTTCCACCATGCTGACCAGATGATGCACATTGGCAAAGCTTTCCACCTCGAATAATTTCGGTACACGCACCGAACCGGGCACACAATTCTTGCCCAGGTCGTTGCGCAATAAATCCACGATCATCAGGTTTTCCGCCCGGTCCTTGGGATGGCTGCGTAGTTCATCGGCAAGCAAGCGGTCTTGTTGCGCGTTGCTGCCGCGCGGGCGCGTGCCCTTGACAGGCTCGGTTTTCACCGTGCCGTTCTGCACGCTGACAAAGCGTTCCGGCGAATTGCACAATATCCTGCCTTGCGGCAAGTTGAGAAAAGCGGAATATGGCGCAGGGCTTGACCTGCGCAATGCAAGGTATGCGCCGAACGCATCACCGTCGGCCTTCGCGCTGAAGCGCTGCGCGAGATTGATCTGGTAGCAATCGCCCGCCCGCAAATAATCCTGCACTGAAGCAAACGCGGACGCATAACCGGCAGGCGTAAAATTGGAAACAATCCGGCCATGCACACGAAAAGTGTCGATTGGGAGCGTTATCTGGTTTTGCAGGCGAAGCAATATTTGCGGCAACAGATCCGCCGTTCCGGCAAATCGCCGATGCGATACCAGGCGCGCGGTACGCTGCCGGTGATCCAGCACTATCGCCCAATCGTAGATACCAACAGCCATGTCGGGCAACCGCCCGGTTTCCTGCGCGATGTCCGGCAAGGCCATCATGCAACGCGCCAGATCGTAGCCCCAGTAACCCAGTGCACCGCCGGCGAACGGCACATCCGCTATAGGCGCGGCTTGTTCACCCAACGCTGTGCGCAGCAATGCAAACGGATCGTTGCATGCCGTTTTTTCATCCAGCACCAGCGTTTGCTGCGGCGCGGCGGTCAGAATGTCGAAACGCGCCATCCCGCCACTGTCCAGCCACACCGCCCAAGGCAAATCCGCCAACGCGGCATAGTAGCGCGTGGCATCGGATTGGTAGGGCAATTCGACGCAATAGTAGCTCATCGTTTACTTGGGGGTGATTCCAGCGTCATCTGACCGGAGGAATCTGCGAAATACCGGGTATGCGACCATGAAGCGGCATACGCCACACTCTACAGCCTGTTATTGCAAAAAACTAGCGGGTTCTGGGCAACCGCTGTTTTTCGGCGCGCTCCAGCATTTTCTCATTGGCAATCTTCTGCAACCACTCGCGTATCTGCGGCAGCGCTGCAATGGCCGCATCCTCGCCGTTTTTGATCAGGAGCCGCTTGTTGGCTATATCTATTTCCGGTGTTTTCCCGATAGCGGGGCGTATCACGATCTGCGCCGCTTCAAGTTCGCGCGCCAGAATGGACTGGCGCATGATGCGTATGCTCTGGCTGAGCGTGTCGATGATGTCTTGCGGCACAGGATTATCCTTCGGCTGCTGCGAAATATCCACGGCAATCACAATGTCCGCGCCCATCTCCCGCGCGACACTGACCGGCACCGGCTTCTTCAGGTCACCATCCACATATTCCTCGCCATCGATCATGACGGGATGGAATACCCCGGGAATGCTGCTGGAGGCCCGAACCGCCATGCCGGTGTTTCCCCGATTGAACGCAACGGCATTGCCGCTGCCGAGTTGGGTGGCAATTGCAACAAAGGATTTGTTGAGTTGTTCGATAGAGCGGTTTTTCAATGCGCGGTTGATAAAGTCCTGCAACTGCTCACCGCGTATGTAGCCGCGTTTGGACAACTCAAAATCGTTGAGTCGATCCTGGTCAAGTTTGAGCGCAAGCTGCTCCAGCTCATCGCTCTTATAGCCGCCTGCGTACAACGCACCCACGACGCTTCCTGAACTGGTACCAACCACGATATCCACGCTGATATCGTTTGCCTCCAGAACCTTGATCACACCAATATGTGCGAAGCCTCTCTCTCCGCCGCTTCCCAGTGCCAATGCCACTATCGGCTTGTCAGACTGTGCGGGTTCAATTGAGACCGCCTTCGGCTGAACGACATTTTTGTACTGTATCGGCTGGGATACCGCGCATGCTGCCAGCCAGAACGGCAGCATAAACAAGATCCATTTTGAATGGGAACGCACAATGTCGGCAGTCACAAAATCGGGCAATTGAAGTCTGAGAGGGGAAGTGGACAATTGCAACCGATTATGGTTGCAACAAAAACAAAAAAACCGCGTCAACATTGCGTTAACGAGATAAAAGACATGCACACCTTGGCGTGCCAACAGCCAGTCTACTGCGGAAAGCCCCTTACTGCCGAGGCATCAGGGGCTGCCACCACAGCCAAAACCCTAATTAGTTCGGCTTGCCGATCCCTTGTGTAGGGAAAGGCCATGTTGCAGCCGGACGCACAGGTGCCGGTGCGGAAGGAGCCGGGGCTACCGGTTTCGCTACCGCAGGTGCTGCTGGCTTAGCTGCTGGTTTAGCTGCCGCCTTCTTGGCTGCCGGTTTAGCTGCCGCTTTCTTGGCTGCCGGTTTAGCTGCCGCCTTCTTGGCTGCCGGTTTAGCTGCCGCTTTCTTGGCTGCCGGTTTAGCTGCCGCTTTCTTGGCTGCCGGTTTAGC
>Ga0209211_10009890_pt1 | contig 12579 bp, 12 predicted proteins | sample RifGroA2_FD_183992 | JGI IMG/M metagenome (GOLD analysis project Ga0209211, IMG submission 183992) | Groundwater microbial communities from Rifle, Colorado, USA - Groundwater A2 (SPAdes) (version 2) | ecosystem: Environmental > Aquatic > Deep subsurface > Groundwater | place: Rifle, Colorado... | reverse complement strand
CTCGGTGTCATACACCAGGGTTCCAAACCGATTCTCTAGCTGGCTCTCCGGTATTATTGTATCTTCACTGTTCTCTTCATGGGATCATAATACAAGCCGATGTTTTTAGCGAAGATCCGCAGATCTTCGCTAGGGGTATCCGGTCGCGCGACTTTTTGCGCCTGTATGGCGCAATGTACAAATTCGGTCATGGGTTCGAGCCAACTCGAACCCCCGCCGTTGATTTTGGCTATCTTGTTTTCTAAATTTTGCTTGAGGGTAAACAGTTCGTTTTTCTTTTGCTTGTAAGTTTGAGAGTCGATAGTGCCATCAAGATAGCTATCAAGTAAGAGATTGAGTTTTCCATCGATAGTTTGTATTTCGAACTTGAGTTTGATTAGAAATTCCTGCGCAGATTGCTGATCCACAAGTTTGTCTCGCTCCAGCCAGTTGAGCCAGTCTTTTCTCCATGCTTGGGGAAGTGTGGCAGAAGAAACAAATCCGATCAGTTGATCTTTCAATTTTGTTTCTTCTAAGTACGGCTGAAAACAGGGTTTGAGTTTTTTAGTGCAACGATAGTATTTGAATGTCTGGCTTTTGCCATTTTTATATCTTTTGGTGTGTGTCTCAGCCGTAATGGAGGCGCCACACTCTCCACAACGCATAAGACCGGAAAAAGCAAAGTCGTGACAGTGAGGTTTCGAGCTAGTTTTATGTTCGAGTTTATTTTGTACTCTATTAAAGAGTTGGCGATCTAAAAATTGTTTGTGTTTGCCTTCGAAATATTCTCCGTTATACGACATAATACCGATGTAGAACTGGTTGGTGAGCATTTTGTGGACTTGGCTAACGCCAACCGACTTACCACTTCTTTTGTGAATTCCGCCTTTGGCTAAAAGAAGTGAAACATCGGTGAAGGAAATTTTTTCTTTTGAAAAGATTTCGAATGCTTTCCTGACGACTTTGTATTTTTCCGGGTCTAGCTCAATGCCTCGAGTTAATTTGTTATTAATGTAGCCATAGGGAGCTTGAGATGGCCAGACGCCATTCCTGATTTTCTGGCGGAGACCTCGTTTGACATTCTCCGAGAGGTTATCGACGTAGTATTTACTTTGACCGAAAGCAAGGTTGAGCATAAATTTTCCTTGCGGAGTGTTATCAAACCAGAAGGAAGGAAACTTGAGGTCAAGGAGCTTGCCCGTGTCGAGAAGATAGATGAGGTATCCGCCATCGATGGAGTTCCTGGCCAGTCTATCGGGGTGCCAGGAAAGAATGGCGTCTGCTTCGCCATTTTCGATTTTGGTGAGCACCTCTTTGAAAATTGGTCGTCCGGGTGACTTAGCAGATCTTGATTCTGAGAAAGTGGCGACTATCTCAAGGCCCTCCCTTATGGCGAACTCATGTAGTTCAGTAATCTGGGCTTCTACGGACAAGACTTGTTTGTCTTTTTCATCCGTACTCTTTCGACAATACAGAATGTATTTCACTACATTCATTTAACCATATATTTCCCGAAAGAGTACGAAAAACAAACAATGTCTTGTTCCCCGTTTTGCGTTGGCGGTTCTTTTTCTTTTTGAAAGTAATACAACTTAAAAGACCTGAGCATCGCTCCGTGCGTGGGCGGGCGCACGGGCGATATCCCAGAAACTGGGCGAAATTTATTTAAGGTGAGGTGTTATAACGAAATTCGAACTTATTTTCGGGACCATTACTAGTTATTGGCTCACCGCTCGGCAAAACTTGCCTCGCGGTTCGCCAACCCCGCCTGCCGTAAATATCGGCTCGAACCGCACCACCGCAGTGGTGCAAAAAGAACCGCTAACGCAAAACACGTTATTATCTTATATATTATTTATTCTGCTGCTTCAATTCTCCTTCTTCTTTCGTCTAGCGATTCTCCATCGAACATCCAGTAGTCAGGCCCAGCGACTCCATAGTTATAGCCAAGCAGTTTTTGGGCTGACATTGAAAGACTAGTTTTCTCTCCGTTTAATTCGATTGAGCGATTATCTATAACTTTTGCTTTGACCTCTTCATTTCTACTAAAATATATTTCTGATCCGACTGGAATATCAGCCGCTTTAAAACTAAAATCAGCTCTGCGTTTTCTAGCCTGAGTTAGGGCTTTTTGATCTGCCTTGGAATCAACATAATCTTTCTTAGGGGTGATATCTTGAATTTCAACTAATTTTAAGGCAGCAACCACACGTTCCGGAGCAATTTGAAAAAATTCCCTTTTAGGATTAATTCTATTGTTGTCAAAAGCGTCGTGTAGTTGGTGTTCCACAAAGTTCATATTTTCAACAGTACAAGCATAAAAACAGGTAAAGGGTATTGGAACACTTGTCGATGCACTCAACTCACGGATCCGTTGCTCCAGGTTGGTTGAAGTTTTACCAATCTTTACATACCCAGGCATTGCTTCATTGGTTAGGATATAGATTATTTCAGTCATTGTTTATTATTAATGATTTTTACCGATTACCTTTTGCTCTGTTGTGAGTTTTACATAACATCTGACAGTTTTTGACTGAAGTTGCACCGCCCTTACTCCACGCAGCTACATGATCTGCGTCCATTTCATCGAACTTCCACCGCTTATCTTTATTCGAATCGTGGCCGATCGCGCACAATGGACAATTTGACTTATTTTTAGATTCGGCTTTTGCTGTTTGTGTTGAATAGACTGACTTTTTTGTTGCCTCATCAAAGACTCTAACCTCGAGCAGTTTTGTATCGATGGAACCGCCGAGAATGAACTCATATATTCCCTTTCGATTTTTGACATACGGGTCACCATAAAGTTTACGAACTTCTGCGGACACTCTTCCAGAGTCATATGCTGTTTTGTGATATTCTTCAAACAGTCTTCCCCACTCTAAACCGCGCATTTCACTTTCAACATCTGCAAACACACTAGAGATCCATTCGATAACGCTATCGAAGTATGTTTTTAACTCGGTAATATTTTTGTCGTTGCGGTGTCGACTCATGTAGTTGTCGATATCTCTCCTGCTTACCCAGTCTATTGCGCGTTCCAGAAATTCTTGTCGGTTAGCGCTACCGGATACATAGGCGCTCCATTTTTGGATGTTGGAATTCTGGCTATTGCTAAATTCTTCTTTAGCGAGTGTTACAAATGGCCCAGAATAAATGGCGTTTAGAAGTTCTTGGTTATTAAGTGGAACTCCAGCGGTGTTTATCGTCTTAAACCATTCTTTTATTTCACTTTCTGTTCCCTCACATTCATAGATTAGTAACTTTGTTTTCAAGATTTTAGTTTGTTTGTCAGTAGCAATCCCGCCAAAATATTGCTCCATACCATTTTCGTCTTTAATCGCAAATTTATCAGTTACAAAACGCCCAATACTAGTGATACGTTGCTGTCCATCCAATATTTCAAAATTGCTGTCACTAACTTTATTGAAATATATTAGTCCTATTGGGTATTCTTTGAGGACAGAGTCAATGACTGCCACTTCTTTTTTACCACCATCTTGAGAGTAAATATAATTTCTTTGATACTCTGGCTGAATTGTTAATTTGCCCGATAAACCAAAAAGCCCCTTACCCTCTAGTTCATTGTAAACAAAACCTTCGCATACCTCCCTAACAGTTATTTCAGTTTTTAAAGTTGTTTTCATACTATTTATCTTTATGTCTTATAAATATTCTTTGATAAGCAGATTGAACTATTCTACCTTCATGATTAATAAAGTAGTTCTTTTTCCCATCATTCCCAACTAAATTAGCATTTTCATTTGTTTTTCCGCCAGATGCACCCGTTTTCTTACCATCCTGTCTAACTTCCCAATAATCATCGTATTTTTTTATATCTGGAACCTCATCATGACAGCCTCTTTGAGTTGCTCCTAAAATTTCAAACTGGTCTGGATTGTATTTATCTAAGAAACTAATTGGCACACCCATAACACCTTCATAATCGCTTGGAATTGCATCTGTGAAAGATACATCTATTGCGTCATAGTTGTCATAGTGATTATAGGAATCCTTACCTCTTATTTCTTTGTGTCTACTATATTTCAAGTTATCCTCCATCGTCATTAGTGGTAGTGGTTTGTGACGTCTTCCGTGATCAAGGTTTGTAAACCAGCATGAGTTTCCGAGTCTTGTATAGTCGCCCACGTATCCAAGACGAGCCGCCTTCTGCCTATCACCATCTGCGATATCAGCGCCGTTTGGAACTGCGAAAACCATATCACTTCCGTTTCCGGTGGCTCCAAGCCATAGTCTATTTGCTTTTATTAATGGAAAAATTTCTTTGTATGTGATCGCGTTCATGTTGGCTATGATAACAAACTTTTTATTGTGATCAAAAATCTGTTTAACATATTCGCGAAACAGGCTGAATGGTGGGTTTGTCACCACGACGTCTGATTGTTTAAGTAGATTTATACATTCGCTACTTCGAAAGTCACCATCGACGTCTAGAGGTGTCCATTCGTTGTGTTTGTTTGCTTTTAACTGACTGGCAATGTCTTTCAAGTTGAACTCACCATCGCCGTCAATATCGTGTACATCGTTGATAATAAATTTATTGGCATTTATTTTAGGAAGGCCTTTTAATTTATTGAGAGTATTATCATCGCCATACAGTCCTAATTGTGTATTGGCTACGGGCGAGGGCTTGTAGCTGGTAGTGATAAGCTGTTTTAATCCTAGCTTGTTGAAATTAAGGACGAAATATCGAAAAAAGTTACTCTCGAAAGGATCGTCACAATTGCAATATACCACCCTACTACGGAACGTATTGGAGTTGTATTCCAAATACGCTTCAATTTCTTTTTGAATATCGCTGAACTGAGTATAAAACTCGTCATTTCTTGCTTTTTTTGCGTTAGAAAGATTGCTGTTTGGCATGCCTGATTCTATTTTACTCTAGATTTTGTATCTAAAGTGATTTGTGAGACTCACGCCAGAAGCAGAGACCGAAAAATAATTGGTAGTTATTGGAGTATATGAATAAGCTGATGGTAGTACTGAGGATTCAATGTTCGTCTGAAGATACGGAAAACAATCCAAGTTTGCAAGGCGACAGGTTTCTTCGATATAAGCTAAAAGCACAGTGACAATAATAGGTGTTAATATCAGGATTGTATAGCAACCTCAAAACAAAACGTCAGATTTTGTAATCAAAAACTCTGTTGGTGATTGAGGCTAGGAAATCTTGTTTAATTTCCAAAAAAGGATATTCGTGTCGATTAGATATTTTACTTTTGGCATACTGCCAAACATGTTCGATGGGGTTGTGTGTTGGTGCGTAGGGTGGGAAGCTAATGAGATGTAACCTCTCAAGACTCTTGTCTTTAGAAAGATTAAATCTCAGTAGTTTTCCTTTGTGCCACTTGGCATTGTCCCAAACCACACAAACTCTTTTGTCTGGATATTGATTGACTAGACTCTTTAATACTTTGATTGTTTCAACTTGATTACCCCTATCAATTTCAAACACTTGGCAAGTACCATATTTTTGATCTAGAAAACCTAGGTAGTTTTGATGTTCATCACTCCGTTCTGTTTTGACGATGGTTCTCTTACCCTTAACGAGCCAAGCTCGTCTAATTTCTGCTTCTAGTTGAATTCTTGTTTCATCAGCGGCAAGTACTACCCAATCTGGATCAGATATTAGAGGAGAGATCTCTTCTCGTATTTCTTTGATTCGTTTTTCAATCATGACTTCATCTCTTCGGGGACTAAGCTTGTCTGGGTACTTGAAACTTAAGTTACTGAACCTGAGTAAGTAGTGGTAACTTTGATCGCTTTCGTACTCCACTCCAAAGACAGCTGACAGATATTCTTTTAGCTTGGGTACATTCCAGAACTCAACAGGTAAGCCTTGTTCACTTGGAGGCTGAGAAAGTGTTTCTCTAATTTCTTGCTTTTGTTCACGAGTGAGTTTGCTGGCATTTTCATTGTCGACATGACCAGAGAAGAGACTGGACTCTCGGTGATTAGAAAAATCTTTGAGCCATCTGGTGACAACTCTCTTTGATCGGAAAACTAATTCAGAGATATCCTCAAGCTTCATCTTCTTGTTTCGCATTAAAACAGCGTGAGATCGTAACCTAACTGATTTTAGTGGAGATGATTCTGCATGGCTCCCGAGTATCTCTTTCTCGGGCAGAGTGAGAGAGATTAAATGCACTACCAACAACTATATCAAAACCGTCATTTTGTTTTGAGGTTGCTATATCTTCGTAGGTTCGGAGCATATTTGGATCATTTAGAATTCGATCAATACTGGCTTGTTCTGATTGACCTAGAAATTTTCTCAATACCTCGTCCGTGATTGAGGTCGTTGGTTTGGGTTGAACCGTTGGGGTGGGAATAACCTTTTTTACTGTGGGTGATAGGGTGGCTACTGTAGGTTCTAAAGTAGGACTAACTTCTGCTGATATAGAGGCTGATTGAGAGGGTTGTAGTGGTTTGGGAGGGTGTACCACTCCCCCAACAAAACTAGCTATTGAAATATATATTGAAAGAAGAAATGCTCTCACAGCCAAATTTTACACCCAAGAGACCGCTTTGATCGAATAGAGCCTAATTCTAGTTTGGGCAACTATTTTTAATTAGCTGTAGTTCAAGAATGTCTTTGCTCGCATCTCTCCATTTTGTACTGTGATTTATGGGGTTAACTCCTTCGTAGTATGTCACTTTTTGTTCAGAAATGGGGAGGTATTCTTTTATATCGTCAAAGTCTACAAAACCAATCAGTCTGGAATCATCACTATTTTTTCTGTTATCTCCCAAAACAAATAATTTATGTTCAGGAATGGTGACTTTTTGGCAGTTTTTAAGGAAAAGACCATCAATAGCCAGTTTTTTCATTGAAGCGTACTTTCCATCAAGTGCGTAGGTAGAGTTTGCCTCGAGAATATATGGTTCTACAACAAGCTCATTATTGACATAAGTTGCTCCATTCTTCATCTCAAAAGTATCTCCGGGCAAAGCAATCACTCTCTTGAAGAAGAAATAATTCTCGAGACCTGATTTTGCTATCGCTTCAGTTGTAATTTCATTTGAAAAAGCTATTACATCTCCTCTTTGGAATTTGTAGGCGTTGTCTTTGTTTATTTTATAAAAGATATTTTTGTATGGGTAGTATTTATGAATACTGTTTGGAGGAAAAGATGGAGACATTGAATCCATACTATTTATGGTTGCTATCTGGTATCGTGTACCAAGGAGAGCCTCATCCGTTGATACGAAGTAAGTAACCACATATGCCAGTACCCAAACGGGAGCAATAATCAGGAGATTTACTCCAACAACTAACCATCTAATATCCTTAACTTTTGGTTTTTTGGATATGAAGGATTTAACCAACATTATAAGTAGATATATTGGGAACACCGGAGCCAATAGGAGAAACAGAATTATTGACTTAAAAATGTTTCTCTCCTTTTTGTCTCCACTACCGATACTAAGTCCAATAAATTGCCACATTAAATGTATAAACGAAATACCACCGACGAGGATGCTACCCAACAAAGAAAACATGGCAATTGTTTTTATAGGTGTGGTGTTTTCATTAAACGGACCGTTTTGAATTCCACCAACATAGAGGCTAATAGCAAAAACAATCAGGCAAATAACCCAGATTGCTAAGTTTTTCTTAATGTTTTTTCCCATATTACCCATATATTAGAAATTATAGAACAAAATATACTGCGAATTTTATTTCAATATAGTTCTTTGGATATAGCTGTAGATATTTATGGAGTATTGTGCTAATGTATTTCTAAACTGCCCAGTAATAAAAATATTATGGGCAATACCCTCCAAAAAGTTGAGCATCTCCAAGAAAAAATTCTTCAATTTGAAGAAGTGTTTAAGCGTGGAAGAGCGGTTGCCGTTTTGATTGAAAAATACCAAAGACGATTCGAAAAACTCAAAACCACTCTAGGTGCTGGTGAGGACTCGTTAAAGGCAACCATTGAGAATTCCAAAAATATTTTTCTTGAGATAAAACTGAACCAAAAAGCGACAACGGAATTACTGGAAGAAGTAAACGGTATTTACGAACAAGCAAGAACTCTCCTGGAGAGCAGGTCAAAGCTTGAGGCTGACATAGCAGAAACAAGAAGCAGTCTACAAGTCTCAAATAACGAGATTGCTGAGAGAGATCAACTGGGAAAGGAAGCCCTTGTAAAAATAAACGAACTAAGTCAATTGTCGGCATCGAAATACTCTGAAATTGAAACCAAGCTTAACGATATTTCGGTTTTAGAAACACAATACAAAGAGATACTAGTGAGGCTCAACGATCCTGAGAACGGTATTGATGCCAATCTATCACAATCAAAAAAGACTAGAGATGAGTTAAGTGCCGTAAAAGATGAGGCCTCCAAGCTTCACGCAAATATAAGCCAGCTGAGAGACGATGCCTTAAAATTTAAAGAAAATATCGTAGAGGCTGAAAAAACCTCCCTTTTAAATAGAGACAAGATTGAAGCCTATCTAAATGAAAGTGAAAAACAGAAAGTAATTATTTCTGATATTGTGGGACTGGTTAGCGACTCTAGCTTAGCTGCTGCTTTCAAAGAACGAAAAAACGAACTAAATAAATCAGTTAATCTGTGGCTTTTCATACTGGTTATATCAGTAATTCTTGTGTCCATTCCTCTGTTCTGGGACTACTATACAGGAAGCCACACCATAACTACTCCTAGCGATTGGTGGGTGTTGCCACTCAGGTTTTTTGTTTCATCACCACTAGCATTACTCGCCATTTTTGCCGGCAAACAATATTCAACAGAAAGACTTCTACAAGAGAAATATGCTTTCAAAGAAACTACTTCACGAGTACACAAATCACACGTACTTTTCTTGATGGAGAAATTCCCAGAAAAGGCCGAGGAAATCTTCTTTTTTACAAAAAATACTGTTGAAAGCATCTTGACTATTCCCTTTGAAAATAAAAAAACAAAAATAAAGTTTGGAGTTGGAAGTAAGTGGTTTGGAGACTTTTTTAACTTTAGCGGAGAGGCTGAAGACATACCAGCTCTTGCGAATGAGTTTTTAGATAAAACCTCAGCAAAGAGATTACCGCTAAAAAGTTTTAAAAAGGATAAGCCTAAAGGACTAAAAACTAAATAAAATAAAGACAATAATTTATTGTGATACTGCTCGGAGTGTGATCGAAGTGCCTCAATCTATGATCATCATATTGTCTTCTTTTTTATTTACAGTTCGGGGACTTGATAAAACCTGCTTTGATTGCTTCTTGCTCGGTACAAAACCATTGCTCGCCTAGGTATTTTTCTACAACCACTGAGTCGTAATAAGCACAACTTGGTTTTAGATAAAATTTCTGATCCGGATCTTTTTCACTCAAGTTTCCTTTGATTTTACATTTTGGATTTTCTGGCTCGGTTTGGAAACAGGCGGGGCTAAATACACCTAGTTTATTTTGACGAGCATAATCTCCTGCTTCTTTCATTTGAGTAATGTTATGATCGTAAGCTCTTACATAGGCAACATAACCATTCTTGACCATGTGTAGATTTACATATGTTCCATCTTCCAGAAACACATCGGCGACTACCCTACCGTAACGATCTGTCTGCAAACCTGTCAAGTGTACTTCTTTGCCTAGAATCATTTTTGTTAGTTCGTCTTTAGATTCTTCGCTATAACAATTTCCAAGTTCCGGAGCATTGACACCGTAAAGACGGATAGGCTGACGATTTTGAATGAAGAATGTATCTCCATCCACGACTTCAACCACTTTGTCGTAAATAATTGCTGAACCTCGATTGGAAAAGAAAAAGAATGATCCAAGAAGCAGAAAGATCAATAGAAGGATAAGATATGACTTCCAATGCAGGTTTTTGGTTTTGACCACTAATATAAGTATAATCTCAACTCTGTAAGATATGGTCGGGGATTGAGTCTGACTATTAACATTTAAGGGTAGAATATGAAAATATTAAAATCTGGAGGAGGTCTAAAAGCTTGTTTTTCAGCAAAAGAGATTGCTGTTCTACTTGTTTCAAGATTTTTTAACAAGCTCTTTTCAGAAAAAAGTTTGAAGGATGAACCTTACGACTCAGATGCAATATCAGACTATGTAAAAAAACTTGCTAAGGACTCTGTGGATTCGAAGGACTACGAGTTATTTGCCTTAATTATGGATTTATATCACCAATTTGAAAAAGATTGTGAGTTTTGTTTTAACCTGAAGCCGTCCTATGACCCCAATAAAGACAAAATTCTAAATGTTGATGATCTGCGCAAGTACACTGATGATCCACCTGATGTGATTGTTATCCACAAAGGAAATTATTATGAATTTGAACTAAAAAGATATAGAGGAGAAGTGACATATGAGGCACTGTATTCTTTTATCAAGAAAAAAATAATATTACATTACTCTGGTAAGTCAAATTATCTTGTAATACTCCAGCCTCGTCCTTTCTCTACCATATCCCCCGAAATATTCAGTAAGCTTCATGAGAGCCTTATAAAAGAGAAGAATCAACCGGGACACATAGGACTTACCCTTAATGTAAATAATAAGGATATTTATCTTGTCCGTGTTTTACCCAAACTTGAACAATCTAAAAGAAACTACGACACTGAGGCAGATATATTTTCCGAGATATTAAACTCGTAACGAAATACCTGCCTCATATACAGAGTCAAATGTGTCTTGCGCCCGCGAAGCAGGCACTTGGCCGGTAGGCCAATGCTGTCTCAATCACTAGATGCCCATTGATAAAATGGTTTCTCAGTCAATGGGTATTTTATGGCGAGATTGTTAATTTGAACAAATCTTGGGAATATCCACAGTCATAAAAGAGACAAGTTGGCTGAGCTTTAGGTTAGTTTTTACACCTTCCATTCCAACGGAACCTAATTCTTTCGTCAATCTTATGTATTCTTCATATCCGTATTTTTCTATGATTTTGTCAAAAGAACACTGACACCTACTCTCCGAAGCTCCGTTGGCTGTGCACCCAGAAACGTAAGTTTTTCGACTCTCACTGAAGTTCGTACTTTTAAGCCCTGTCTTTACAATTACTCCTGCGAGACTAGTAAGAAATACAAAGGCGACTATTGCCACGATTTTTTTCATAAGATAATTATACTTTTTTCTAAACCGATCTCCACTTCCCTATTTTTCCGTTTATTCAAATATTCTTTGGAAAAGCCTAAGTGTTGTCCCTACGAACCAATTAAGTACAAGGTACTTTGTGAAATCATTCTGAATGTCACGGGGTTTTTTACAAAGCAAGAGGTGTAAAATCTTCTTATGATCTACTTAAGAGACGTGATCACTGTTTTAGACAAAAAGTTCATTTTATTTGGCATGATTTTTGGAATCCTTGGTCTGTTTCCAGAAATATCTAACATAAAGATTTATTTCATTCCATTGTCCGTGCCCCTTTATCTTTTATCTACAATATCTTTCTTATACTCCAGCAGGAATGTAAAGGTATTTAATGGAGTTTTTAAAGACAAGGTGACACTGGATGAATCTTTCCATGCGGTTCTAAGAAATAAAGATGGGGAAATAATTACTGTGAGGAGAAAGTAATCCCTCAAAAAATTAGTTTTTTTCTCGATATGTTCTTGCTCCCACAATTCTTACGACGTCCTCTTTGGTTAGTTGGTGAGGTTTACTACTATTCTTCCATTCTTTCAACATTCGCCTGTAAATACCAAGCATGAGACTATGACTATTGAAGTCTCCCTTTCTCGACTCTTCAAACCTGCCACCATCAGACTCACAGAAGTATCTTGCGTAAGCCATGTAACTACTCTCAAGAGTATCGTTTCCGTCAAATCCTTCTAGAACGGTTTCTCTTTCCTCTACTCCACTCTTATCTTTTGCGTCATGAAGGGCTCTAAACATACTGAGTATGTCAACCACTTCTCTACATTGCCCCTCTGTTAAACAGTCTTTGTCATCGTAAATATGCTGAGATATTGAGTCATATTCGGCTTCGTAACCACTTTCTATAGCCTCTCGTCTTTCTGCCAAATTCTTTTTCTCTTGTGGATATAGTGCCTCCAAAATCCTATATTGATTAGATATTATCCATCTTTCTGTTTTGGTTAGTTTCATGGCTCTTATTATACTCTTGTGGTGCAAGTTTTTACTTTGTCTGGTCCTGAATGTTGCCTGCGAAGCAGGTACTTGGCCGGTAGGCCAATGCTGTCTCAATTCTTAAATATCAGATAGTAAAATGATCTCCTAACTAGATGATATTTATATGGCGAGGAAGGGCAATCTATATAGATTGCTTCGTCATTACATTTCTCGCAATGACGAATTTGACGAGCCATATATTGAGAACAGCTTCGCCACAATCGCTTAATGCGAAGTTGTGGCAAATATATTTGATGGAGTGAGATTGCCACAGCTCGAGTACGAGATTCGCAATGACGAGAGATGTGGCAAATTCATCCCGACCGCAGTCGGGATACAATATTGGTATCGCGCGCAAGTGGTTACGCCGGAAGGCGGTGGCGAACCGCGAGACACGAAGTGTTGAGCGGTGAGCCAATAGATTAGTAATGGTCCCGAAAATAAGTTCGAATTTCGTTATAACAGACAACACTTCGGGA
>Ga0209211_10009889_pt1 | contig 12579 bp, 11 predicted proteins | sample RifGroA2_FD_183992 | JGI IMG/M metagenome (GOLD analysis project Ga0209211, IMG submission 183992) | Groundwater microbial communities from Rifle, Colorado, USA - Groundwater A2 (SPAdes) (version 2) | ecosystem: Environmental > Aquatic > Deep subsurface > Groundwater | place: Rifle, Colorado... | reverse complement strand
GTGACTGGTAGTGACGTTGCCACAATAAGTGAGTTCGATTAGAAATTAGGGTAATTAGGATAATTACGATGTTTATTATAGGATATTAAAATTCAAAAAAATAACATGCGTTAATTCTGGGATACCCTTTTTATTTAGATATAAAAATACCCTAATTACATTAATTACCATAATCGTGAAGAGTTGATGATAAATATCGTAACTGAACAACTTAATGTAGCTCTTAATCCTATATACACGAGACGCAAAGGCACTCTATTGGATGACTATTACAGGGTTGTATGTAGTCGTGGTAGTATAACAAGAAGGGCATCGCAGGTTATATTGTTTTACCTTGAAAATCAGGGCTTGATAAGGATAAATTGGCACTCGCCACATGGAGCTACTATGTACCCTATATCCAAGTGTAAGCTATGCTTTCTGTAATTCATTACATTCAGGACATCTTATGAACTGATAACGAGCCTTGAAGCCACATTTTTGACATTTAACTTCATCTCTTGTTGGTGGAGTTCTTTCCTCAGCAGCTTTGCCTTCCATTCTATCCTTCATGCTCATTGTGGCTATCCGTTTTCTTTGTTTCCAACTATCGCCTTTTGCTACTACGCCCATAGTAATCATCTAATTATTCCATTCATGATATCCTAATATCATTTGATTTAGTTCTTCTTTATATTTTTGCCACTGAGGTAAAAATGAGCTTAATAAATATTTAAATTTATCACCATGTTTCGTTTCTAAGAAATGCACCATTTCATGAACCAGTACATATTCTAAACAGTTTAACGGTTTCTTCACAAGTTCTAAATTAATCCATATACGCTGACAGTCCGGGTTTGATGTACCCCATTTAGTTTTCATTTTCTTTATTCTAAGTTCCTTGACTTGTATTCCTATTGTTTTTTCCCATTTTTTGATAAGAGGTAAAGAACATTTTCTAAGTTCAGACCGATAAAAGTCTTCTAAAAGTTTCTCCCTCTTTTTACTAGAAGTTCCAGATTTCACATGTAAGTTTATTATGTTCTTTCGATTTATTTCGACTCTAGGTTTTGAATCATCATAAATGATATTAAGAATATATCTACTTCCCATAAAATAATGGCTTTCTCCAGAGACGTACTCTCTTTTTGTTTGACGCTCTTGTTTAATGAATCTTAATTGCTGTTTTTTGATCCATGGGATTTTTGATATTATAAGCAATCTCAACGAATCGTCATTGATTTTCAGAGGTGCAGCGACTCTAACTCTACCGTTCGGAGGATAGACTCCTATATGTATATTTTTTATGTCTTTCTTGACAGTTTTTACTTCTAGGTTGCTTACTCTAACGATATTCTTTTTAGTACTCATTTTGATTTTTCACCAGATCAAAAATCTTTTTGATTTCGTTTTCCTCTGTGATATCGGAGTCTTCTAAAGATTTTCTTATTGCAATCTCGACCTGCCTTTCCTTGATTCTGTTGCCTCTCCATTCATCAGATTTATTTTCTCTTATATTATTATCAATTTTTAATGCCAGCTCTTCATTATTACCTAAATTGTCGTAAAGAGCTTTTTTCGCGTGAGTGTTGATTGATTTAGGATACGATACGTCACTTGATGAATTCTTTACTTTCTTTGTCAATTCCACAATATCCCTGAGGTATTTCGCGTAATTCAACGCCTTTTGTCTCCTATTCTTTATTATCTCATCGAGAAGAACGGACATTTTCTCATAGTATTTAGGATTAGTTGGTCTCTCCTCGATAATTAGCCTTCGTACGTTGTTTTCAATCAGTTCTGCAACGGCTTCCTTATTTTTCCTTAAATTTTTTGGTAGGCTATCCGCAGCATAAACACCATGCTTGATTATAAGGTCGATTATTGTAAGCTTGTCAAATGCCGATACAATTTTGCTTTCTTCTGCATCTATATACGAGTCTATCAAGTGGCGCATTGAATGTTCGTAAGACTTTAGGTCTATGTAGTCACCGCTTGCTAGTTTAATCTCACTTCGTACATTTTCGTAATATTTAACCTCGGCTTTTATCTTTTCATTTTCTTTCTGTGTATATCCAGCCTCTTTCATTTCGTTTGCTATATTGGCATAAGCTCTGATTAGTTTTGATACCAATTTGTAAAGCGTAACCCTTTTTTGCTCGTTATTTTTCAAATCGTCTGGTTTTTCTGTATCACCGCAGAAATATTCGATGAACTCCAGCGTTTCTCTGGGTGGCTTTACAGGCTCGCACAATGTTTTGACACTTTCTAATGCAGAGTCCAGATTTTCCCTGCATGTTTTGATTCGGTCCTTGAGCAAGCCTTTGACATCATCTTTATCAAAGCTGTCAAATGCATCTGTAGTATAGTCTTTTACTGCCTTGTTAAGGCTCTTGAAAAGGTCTTTGTAGTCTATTATGTAACCGTAATCCTTGTCTTCTCCATCGAGACGATTCACTCTACAAATTGCCTGAAATAGACCGTGATCCTGCATACTTTTATCGATATAGAGATAAGTCGCCGGTGGTGCGTCAAAGCCCGTCAATAGTTTGTCAACAACAATTAACAACTTCATTTGCCCCGGTTCTTTAACGAATTTGTCCTTTATTACTTCGTCGAATCCCTTCGTCTTTATCTCTGGGTAGATTTTTTCATAGTATTCTAGCATCCTCTGGTAAATTTCATATTTCTGCAAATTATCTGTATCCTCGTCAGGATCGGAAGTTTCCCCTTTGATAGAACTAGCATCTGGATTGTATGAGGTCACTATAGCGCATTTTTTCAGTCCATGCGTCTGGAATAGCTCATAATATTTACATGCCTCGTAAATACTCCCAGCAATAAGGATTGCATTGCCCCTGCCGCTCTTTAGTCTGTCCTTTGTCTCCATGTCGAGCATGATATCCGCAACAATTCGATTTAGGCGTGATTGGGAGCTGAGAACTTTTTGCATTGTGCCCCAACGTTTTTTCAATTCAGCCTTCGCGACATCGTTTAACCCCTTTGTCTTGGCTTCAAACCACTGATCAATTTTACTCTGAGAAGTAATCTTTTGGTCTATCTCTCTTGCCTCGTATTGTAAATCTAATACTACGTTATCATCAACAGCTTCATCGTATTTGTATGTATGAATATACTTACCGAATATCTCTTTGCTCTGCTTCTTGTCCTTTTTCAGGATGGGCGTCCCTGTAAACCCTATAAAGACCGCATCTGGCAGAATTTCCTTCATTGCTTTGTGTAATTTTCCGGATTGGGTTCTATGGCATTCATCAACAAAAACGTAGATATCTCCTTTTGCCCGGAAATTCTTGGGAAGGTTAGATTTGATCTCCTGCAAATAGTCTTCGTAATCCCCTTCTTGACGTCCGAACTTGTGAACTAATGAACAGATAAGGGACTTTTCTTTTTCGTTCAACTTATTCAGCAAGTCCTTTCCGCTTCTTGTTCTGTATATTTTTTCATCTACTCCCATGAAAAACTTTTCTATCTGATTGTCCAATTCCTCCCTGTCAGTTATAATGAGAACTCGCGAATCATCTATGTTTTCGCGTATCCATTTGGCGAGCCATATCATAGTTAGGCTTTTACCGCTTCCTTGGGTATGCCAGATTATTCCACCCTCTCTCTTAGTTAGATAATTCTGGGACGCTTTTACGCCGAAATATTGATTATGTCTGCATATCTTTTTCGTACCGCTATCAAAAACGATGAAGTCGTGCAATATTTCTAGTATTCTGTCCTTCTTGCAAAGCGCATACAGATGCCTATCGAATTTGTGCTTTATGTCTATGTCTTCTTTCCATTTCAGATAATACTTCTCTGGAGTGTTGATCACCGCATATCTTAGCCCTTCCGTATCGTTTCCTGCCATAATTAGTTGTATTGTTGCGAAGAACTGACCGATAAACATTTCCTTTTGATTATCGAGATTCTGCCTTATCCCTTCCGAAACGGATATGGTACTGCGTTTCAATTCAATGACTGCGATAGCAATTCCATTGATATACAGGACAATATCGGGGCGTTTATTGTTTTTGCCTTTTACAGTGACCTCTTCGGCAATGTAAAAATCGTTTTCCAAAGGCTTGTCCCAATTGATTATATGGACTGTTTGCCGGTTTTCACCAACAGTTTCCTTCACTTTCACTCCGTATCGAAGAAGTGAATAGACTTCTTTGTTTATGTCATACAGGCTTTTGTTCTGGTTTGATGAAACTTTCTTTAATTCATCAACCGCTTTCTTTATCAGGACATCGCTATATTTTTGTCTCTTGAGAAACTTTATGAGAAGTTCTTCTTCTAGGTTACTATTTTCCCTCTCTTCCCAGTTACCCAGATATGTATAATCGAGCTTGTCCTTGAACAACTTGACTATCCTATCTTGTGTTTTCTTCTCTTTCTGTCCGACAGTTAATCCTTCTTCCATTTTAATCGTATGCTCCCTGTTAATAACTGTTGCATCATGCCTTCCTTAATCATTTTGTACTTGTCTCTTTTCTGTTCTAATTCTTCAATCTCCGTATCCATGTCAGAAAGAATCTGTGATATTGAGGATTGCTCTTCCTTTGTCTTTGGAATAGAAATTTTTATCTCTGAAATATCTCCAAGATTAATTTTTTTAGGAATTGCCCACTGAAGAGATCTTATTTCTGTTTCTATTTTGAAATTATTGGTTTTTGAATATTGATAAATGTAATCAGAAGAAATGTCTTTTCTTATTTTTAAAAGAGCTAAACTAACATAAAAACTAGCATTAACATCCCAATTAATTAGTTTACAATCGCCAATTGAACCAATTCTAGTCATTAAAATATCTCCACTCTCAATCTTATAATTTTTTGTAAGAATTTTATGTTCCCTTTCAGAAATAAATTTAGTATTTGTAAAATTATCGTTCGTTATATTCTCTACACTAAAAAACTGTATCCCATCATCGACATATTTAGGTGTTTGGTGTGTACCATCGAATATTTTTGCAATTTCGCCTAATTTTTTAACTTCCCATTCTCCTTTGAATCCAGGCAGTCGTTTCTTTCCCGTCAAAAGTTCCTGCATATCTCCCTGTTTGATGTTCTTCTTCTTTTCTATGAGTTTGTCGAGAGATTCAATAAGTGAGTCGACGTCTAATAAGATTTGCGCGATAGCAAATTGCTCATGTGTAGTTGGTGGTAGAGGTATAAGTAAATTTTTTATTATTGTCAAATTAAGACCTCCTCTTCCTCCACCGCCCGTTGACAAATTTCTAAGTTCATAATATCTAGAGTCAAGATTATAGTATAGATAGAGGGGTTCGAATGAACTATTTGGCAATATTGCCCCGATTGACTGATTTGTACATAGATCAACAAAGTTTATTGCTACTGTACCTCTTGTTTTTCCTTGCCCAGCTAAACCAATTAGAACACACTTTGAAGGTATTAATCGTGTAGCGGAATTTTTTAAACCTTCTTCAGTTATTCTACCTTCAACATCGTATATATTTTTATTATTAAGTTCCCCAGAATTCATCCATCTAATTTTACCACCCCAATATCTTGGAATGAATGTGCTTGGTGTACCACCAGTGGTTGCATTTGTAAATTCTTTGACTTGTTTAACTTCCCAATCTTCTGGTATAACTCCTAATTCTGTTTGCTTGTATCCTGGTTTTACTATAATTGTTTGAATTTGTTCTACCATTTGAAACCCATCTCTTTCAGATGTTCGTCAACTTTGCTAGATAATTTATCAACATGAGAAGTCAATTGAGGCAACGGTGTTTCATAACGTTCTGCAAGCTCCTTAATACGTCCTGCAAGCTTATGAGAAACACTCTCTATCTCTGAGTTTATAGAATCACGCAAAGCAGTCATCCACTTGTCTTCAACAACTAATGTTTTGATTTCGTCTTCGCTGAGATGTTTATATTTTTCAAGAAGAATCCTGTCTAGATTCTTTTGAGCATCCTTTATCTTGATCTTTATATTAGATTCTTTTTCCGACAGGTCAAGATACTCCTGCAATACTTTGAGTTCGTCAAAAAAGTCCTTATTGTTCCTTATCTTATTGATTCTTTTAGAGACATCAGTCTTGGATATTTTTCCCGATTCGTTTCTTACTTCCGAAAACATGTCTTCCTCACCTGAGTTCTCTTCGTCGAGGGTTTGCATTCTTTCTAATATTTGACTTATTTCAGACTCTAACTTGTCCAATAGGTCTTGTTCTTTTGAGAAATATTTCATTATAATAATACTCTTCGGTACAAGTTCACAATCCCATCCTATTTCTTTATCCTTCTTGTTCTTTATGGCAGAGAGTTCGGCTTTCCACCCATTGACTGCGATCAGATAAATATCATCCTGCATTATTTCCGACCAATAAGTCATTAAATTCTGGTAAATATCGTATTTGTCTATCAAATCGCTTTTGGAAAACGTGGTAAGTAAGGCTTCTGATATTTGTGTAATGATTTCCTTGGGCTTGTCGCCTAACCTTATTTTCTTTAATATTTTTTTGCTGTTTTCTGACCATTCGTCGAACAATTTGACGACTCTTTTCGAATAGCTGGAGAATTCTGGATGGCTAAAAATTGTCGCTTTTATGTCCTGATGTTGTATTTTCAAATCAAAATATCCTGCACGTTTTCCTGTGGAGAATAAAGTATTTTTCAGGTCTGGGCAAATATTCCAGTAAGCTTTCAAGTCTTGTACGTCCTTATTTGGTATACCGCCTCTCAAATGGGCTTCTATATCCTGCAAATCTTCCTCTTCTTGACTGTCTATATATCGTGGTATGTTAAGGTTGTAGTTATTTTTTGGGTTGCTTATTTCTGAGATCGAAACCATACGCGAATACTTAGGGATATCAGTTTGCTTGCTGAATACATCGACAATTTTATGTATGTCTTGATCTCTTAGTCTGTTTTTATTTCCGTCTTTGGAGTAACCTTTGCTTGCATCAATCACGAATATGCCTTTTCTAACTTCAGCATTTTCCTTATCTACAACTATTATACATGCAGGTATTCCTGTTCCGTAGAATAAGTTAGAAGGAAGACCTATGATGCCCTTGATGTAACCTCTCTTTATTATATTTTCTCGTATTTCAGCTTCTCCGCCACCTCTGAATAAAACACCATGAGGTAAAATAATAGCGCTCTTTCCAGTACTTTTCAAAGATTTAATTAAATGCAATAAGAAAACATAATCCCCATTCTTAGCCGGAGGTATGCCGAAGCCATCGAATCTTTTGTATTCGTCATTTTGTGGATCAATTCCATTCTGCCAATTTTTGTTCGAGAAAGGTGGATTGGCAACAGCAAAATCAAATCTTTTGAGAGATCCATCTCTTTCCTTAAACTGAGGAGCTGATATAGTATTCTCTCTTCGAATATCTGCAGTGGGGTGATTGTGCAAAATCATATTCATTTTAGCAAGAGCTCTTGTTGCTACATCATTTTCCTGACCGTAAATTGTAATACCGTGTTCTGTCTCATCCGCGGCTTTTAGTAGCAAAGATCCAGAACCACAAGTTGGATCATAAACTGTCTGATCCTGTCGTTTAGCCTCATGTATACCTATTAATTTTGCCATTATCCTTGAAACTTCTGCGGGTGTGTAGAACTGTCCTTTGCTTTTTCCTGACTCTGTAGCAAAATGTCTCATGAGATACTCATAAGCATCTCCTAAAATATCGTCTCCTTCTGCTTTATTCTTACTAAAATCTAGCTCAGGGTTTTCGAAAATTGCTATAAGGTTAGATAACCTATCTTGCATGTCTTTGCCCTTGCCTAGTTTATCCGAGTCGTTGAAGTCTGCAACATCAATAACGCCTTTTAGGTCATTAGCTTCAGCAAGCTTTGCAATAATTTTGTTAATTCTATCTCCAATATCAGGTTTACCCTTTAAGGATATCATGTCTTTGAAGCTTCCCCCTTGAGGAATCTCAATTAGGGCATCTTTTTTTCCAGAATATTTATCAGAAACATATTTGACAAACAATAGAGCTAGAACATAGTCTTTATACTGGGATGCATCCATCCCGCCTCTTAATTCATCACAGCTTTTCCAAAGAGAACCATATAACTCGCTTTTCTTAATTGCCATTATTCACATACCCCTCACATATTTACAAGTCTCGTACTCAGATTTACTATGTTATTGTCCGCGTTATTTGCAGCAATATTAAGGATATTAAATCCACTCTTTTAATCCCTTAAAATCCGACTATTCCTATGTCCACTCCCAAAGAAATTGGTACTGTAATTACCCTTATCAAGAAAGAGGTCAAACGCTTCGAAAACCCTATAGTAACAGAAATAGGCGAAAAGACCAGAAACCCTTATCAAGTCCTTATATCCTGTCTTCTTAGCCTACGAACACGAGATTCGACTACAGCTAAAGCCTCTATGTGTCTATTCTCATTAGCCAAAACACCCCAAAAGATGGTTAATTTATCAACAAAACAGATAGAGAAAGCCATATATCCGGTTGGCTTTTATCGGGTTAAAGCAAAACGAATCAAGGCGATAAGCCAAACCCTGTTAGAGGATTATAGGGGTAAAGTACCGGATAGCTTGGAGGAACTGCTTAAGCTGAAAGGAGTAGGCAGAAAGACAGCAAATATAGTCATTGTATATGGGTTTCACAAAGAGGGTATGCCCATAGACATTCATTGTCATAGAATACCTAACAGAATAGGATGGATCGATACAAAAACACCTGAAAAGACTGAAACGGCACTGAGAGAGCTGCTTCCTAAGAAATATTGGCATGATTTTAACGATACTTTCGTTACTTTCGGTCAGAACATTTGTAAGCCAGTAAGACCCCTTTGTTCAAAGTGTCCTGTTTCTAGGTACTGTAGGTATTATAAAGAGGTTTATTCGAAGTGACTAAAATACTGATAAACTTCTTTTAATAGATCTAGGTACTGCTTCCTCTATAATTTGAAATGCATCCTTGCTTCCTAAAAAATCACGTTGTCCAGAATCAGTGCCGTAGTATTTTGATTTTTTGTATTTTTCATATGCAATATCCAAAATGTTCTTTATCGTTTTTTCATTTATTTTTGCTGTGTCATCTTCTATTTTTCCTAATAATCCATTTAGTTTTGTGCGGTTTTTAAGATTTGGATTAAGCATATAAATGAGTTTTAAAATATAATACGAACACATTTGATGAAATCTCTTTCTATTTTCTCTTCCATGTTTACTCCCTATTTTGTATATTTTTTTCTGGATTAAATATGGTAAAAGATACTCCAAGCATGTTTTATCTTCTATAAACACTTCATCAAAACGAGTCGAAAATAAAATATCTTCCTTATCTTTAATTGCGAAATGAGGTTCTTTTTCGGCAGCTAAGTTAGCCTTAACTAAGTCTCTATTGTCTATTTTATAAAGTCTTTCGATTTTCTTGTTACGTCGTTTTTCTTGTTTATATTCTTTCTGTTTTCTTTCATAATAATATCCAAAATTCTCTAATTTTGATTGAAGTCTAATTTGAAGAGGGTGGTTAGATTTCAAAATCCTTTCGTCTATTGGATTTTGCCTATTATTAGCTTCTATGAGGTCATCAATAAAATCTTGATTAATTAAATCATCTTTGATTTCAATTAGTTTAGCTGTCAAAATTGCATCTGATTTACGTGTATCTCCTATTACAGAAATAGTTTGACATCCATTGATAACTTGCGGATTTTTTAAGGAAAATTCATTATCAGAATTATTTTCTGTAATTTCCTCCGCAAGAATAGTTATGCCATTGTTAAAATACCAGAAATTATGTGGCTTATCTTTAAGAGTATCTTTAATAGCTTTATTTGGCTTAGTGCCTTCCTGGAATACCCTGACATTAGCTGAAAATAATTTTTGTTTAAATCTAAGATAAAGTTTTCTTAGTTCATCAGATTCTACATTAACAACATATGATTTTGGACTGCCTGGAGGTCCTTTTAAAAATCCTTTATGATTTATTTTTATAAGCCCAAGGTCTGGTCTTTGACCATGTTTCCATCTCTCGGATTTCTTTTTCAGGTCATTTGAAGATATAATCTCTAGGGGTATTTCTTTATCTATGTAAACATTTTGATTTGGATTTTCTTTATGGTTAGTTATAAAATATAGTTGAATGCCAAAACTGTGTTGTAATAGAAAACGAATTGCTACATCTAGTTTTGTTTTTAAATCGATATTTATATAATCTCTAAGTGTATTGTATTCGCATGCTCCGGTTAGAAAATCGTATATTTTATTAGTTTTAAGTATGTCATCCTTTTTGAAAGGCGTTTCGCCAAAATTAGAAGTGAATTTAGACTGAAAAACTTTGATGATACCAGAAGATGTATCTACGAATACACCATCACACCCACCATCTCTGCTTTTATCAACAGAAATTATTTCTTCTATTGTATCGTCAGAAATTTGTTCGGAGTTTTTGATATACCAAAAAAGAAATGCCTTTGATTTAGGAAAACCTTTCTTAATGGCAATCTCTTCAAGTTCTTCCATAATATCTTCTTTCCAGTTCATGAAAAACAGTTGAATTTGCAAGTTTTTATATCAATGAAAAGAATTGTATTTTTATGGATATTGACATAAGCCAAATGCCGGAATATGAAGAAAAAGCAAGAAAACTCTTACATATTCGATTTGATGAGTTTCTCACAAAATCTGGGATTTCAGAAGAAATGAAAGGTAAGATAGACGAGAAAGGTATGTTTGAGGGACTTTATAGTCAATATTGGGGTATAATGTCTCTTTTGCTATCTGCTGATAAACAGGAAAATAAGGACACTTCTCTGAGAGAAAATGTTGAGAGGCTTGAAGCTGAATTGAAAGAGATAAAGAGGCAACTGAGTTAATTTCTGCATTTTTATTACCATTCAACAGATATTTCTGTTAATTTACCATCTATATCACATTTAACGCATTTTTCAGATTTGCCATGTAGATAGAATTTTTTGAGAATTTCTATATCGTTTTTACAATAAGATTTTACCTCGTCATGTTTGCCTTCTTTCCATAATCTAGGCATATCCATAGCATTACCGGTTTTGGTTACTCCTAGAGTGTGCCTGACTAGGGCATCTAATCCAAGAAACCTTTTAACACGCTTGTCAATTTCGAGCATTGTATCTATCGTATTTGGTTGGAGTGTAGAAGGAACGTCAAAATCTGTGTAAGGGTTCAAAACAAGATAATCAAATCTCATTATGTTATGACCTATTACAAGATCTGCTGACCTAAGTAATTCAAGAAGTTCTTTGACTTCGTTTTCAGTAAAAAACTCTATAGACTCATCATTTGTTATAACACCTGCAACAGATAACCCCAATTTTTCAGCATTTTTTTCTGGGTATCTACCACCCACCTCACTAAATAATCGCTGAGTTTCTAAGTCAAAATAGCAGATTTTCATATATTTTACACACCCAATGAGCTAGAATTTCTTCCTTTAAGATATGGTAGTATCAGAAGTAGAATACCAAATCCTATAGGTACTACACCGGCTAATTGAAAAGCCAAATTAAGGCTATTCAAACCCTGTTGAGCAACACCCTTAGCTATAGGTTTCAAAGACTCTAAAAAGGCATTACCAAAGATGAAATATATAACTTCTTCAATTAAGCCTATTACCATTAGAGTCAACCCTGCAAATATCCTATCCATGCTCTAAGTATAGAATTAAACTTCTAAAACTATTGTTGCGGAACTCTTTTTGCTATTTCGTCTATTAGGTCAGCAAACCAAATTACACTTAAAGAGTGTGGTACTTCAGTAGCATCTGGTAATTTCCATATAGGTTGACCTGAGTATATACCTACTAGTCTCAATACCCAAGATCCCAATTTAATGCTTCCAGATTTTGTGTAAAAGTTATGAATTTTCATAAAAACAGGAGAGCCACTCATTCCGCGGTGAGTTTCAACATCTCCTAACATGTAAGAATTACCCTGAAAACCTACCATAAATGGACTGCTCAAATGTCCTACCCTGACTATAGGGAGATTATGTAATCCGTCATACCATGCATAAGGGTATCCTATAACAAATATACGTTCTGCAACATCGACCTTTATATCACTCCAATCAAAAATGTCTTTTGTAACTTTAACTAAGAGGTAAAGTGAAATATCAATTTCAATAGGAATCAAAACGACATCGATAGCAGGATTTTCATGCTCAATCCATACAGGCTTTCCATCTTTTAATAGATTTAATTCACATTCCTTGTTTTCTCTTAAATTTGCTTTATTTGTATGCAATATAATGACCATTTTATCAATTTCTGGGACAGCTCCTGGGATGCTGTAATTATCTCCATAAATTACATGTTTATTGGTTACAAGAAATAGTCTAGAATTATCCTCGTAAAAGAACCCTGTAGCACACCCTATAGTTGAACTGCCTCTAATTCTACGAATAATTGTTGTTGTCAGATATAATTCATTAACTTCTACGTCATTCATAAGTTATCATATATGATAAATCATAATAAACTTGATATACGAAGCGAATATAATTATTATTGTCAATCCGATGTAAAAATTAAACGATCGTAATTTTTGTCTTGTAATAGTTGACGGGACGGATGATAGCTGATAATTTTTTGAGTG
>Ga0209211_10009888_pt1 | contig 12584 bp, 2 predicted proteins | sample RifGroA2_FD_183992 | JGI IMG/M metagenome (GOLD analysis project Ga0209211, IMG submission 183992) | Groundwater microbial communities from Rifle, Colorado, USA - Groundwater A2 (SPAdes) (version 2) | ecosystem: Environmental > Aquatic > Deep subsurface > Groundwater | place: Rifle, Colorado... | reverse complement strand
TCGGACAAGAACTTAAGATCCCCCCAGTCTCCGGCATCGTCCATAAAGTGAAAGACGGAGAAACAGTTCAAAGTATTGCGAAGAAGTATAAAACCGAATCACAAAAGATCGTCAACTTTCCTTTTAACGATTTTGCAGACTTGGACACGTTTGCATTAAACGTCGGGCAGACGCTGGTCGTCCCCGACGGCGTACAGCCGGAAGCTCCGGCCATTGCGCGGCCACTTCCACCTACATTTGCCGGAGGTACCGGGCAGTTTTTGTGGCCGGCGGGGGGCATCATCACTCAGTATCCGGTTTGGTATCATAACGCCTTGGATATCGCCAATCCGGCGGCGCCCGGTATCGCTGCCGGTGACAACGGTATGGTGACGTTAGTGGAATATTTGCGTTATGGATACGGATTTTATGTCATCATCGATCACGGCGGCGGACTGTCTACCCTTTATGCTCATATGGCGGAGATTTATGTAAAACCCGGGGATAAGGTGACGCGTGGACAGATCCTCGGGCGGATGGGCTCTACCGGCCGTTCGACCGGCACGCACGTTCACTTTGAAGTCCGGAAAAATGGGATCATCGTCAATCCGCTGCCGTTTCTAAAATGACCATGAGACTCATAAGTCTCATTTGACACATGAGTCTCATGAAGATAATCTACGCTCATATCCGGGCCCGTAGTATACCGGTAGAATGACTCCATGGCATGGAGTAGGAAGGGGTTCGATTCCCCTCGGGTCCACCAGTCACCCGCGCCCATTTCGGTACTCAGCGCGTTTTTTAAAGAGGTTCTCCCGAAAACCACCCTCACGGATAAAGCGGTTTTTGATTCCTTCCAGAAACCGATCCATGAGAAAACCCTGTTTTATACACAAGGTCATCATGAGATTGGCAAAGCCTTCCGGTGCATCAAAATGGATTCCATGCCACTCATGAGACCCATGAGACACATGAGGCTCATGAGTATCGATGAGAATTTTTCGAAGCCGAAGCACCCGAGGATCGTTTTTATCCCAGACCGGTAATCCTTTTTTGAAAAGAAAATCTTTGTAATCCTCCACGAGCTCTCCATAACTTGCGCGTGAGACGCCGGAGAGCTTGAGATTACTTTCAACCGAGTTTTCTAAGCTACCTTCGACGAGATTTTGCTTGCCGGAACGGTTTGCCTGTTCCATTTGATCAAAGGTTCGACTCGTGCGCGGGATATAGCGGGTTATGAAGATATGGTTGAGGTGGGATATTTCCTGTGCAAGCCAGTAGACGAGGGTGCTCTCTATGCCGCCGGTAGTTTGTGGTTTTATCATGAAACTCATGTGCCCCATGAAACCCATTAGTCTCATGGAAGTTCTGGTGGACCCGATCGGATTCGAACCGACCACCCCTGCAATGCGAATGCAGTGCTCTACCAAATGAGCTACGGGCCCGGAAATACTGATAGCTTACCGTCATGAGACTCATGTGTCAAATGAGACTCATGTGTCTCATGTGACAAGCGGAGGTTATTTTTGGGTAGAGGCGCCGGCCACCTGGGGCGTACTCTGATTGAGCTGCTGGTTGATAAAATTACCCATCATCGCCCCCAACCCCAGCATCATGGCAAAGGCGACGAGGAACATCCATGAGCGAACGACCACGAGATAGTGGTGGGATGCGGCTTTGTGTTTTCTACGGGCAAGCTTTCTCTTCATGTAATTCTAGTGTTGCCATTTTTCTTCTGATTGTCAATACCCCAAACATGTGCTTGCCCCGTACCAGAACTTCGTTCGGTACGGGACTGCGCCTGCTACCTGTTTCTGCGTATCTTTCTTGTTCCCAACGTAGACTACTTTGTCATCGTTCGTGGTTCGGGGCTTGACACGTTCCTTACGCGCGCGTCATTATAGATATAATAACGCGTTTCACCCTGTACCGTCCGCCGGATGGCGGACTGGTGCGGGGTTGTGCTGAAGGTTTTCGTTGGGTTTGAAACAGTCGGCACCCGTTACGTTCATGCCAGGACACCAGTCCAGGAATTTTACTAATCGCGGATTCGTTCAACTTCTCCCACTCATCCTTCTTGCGGCTTTTGCCCTGACCACCTTCGTCATCGTCGGCAAAGTGCAGAAGGACCAGCAGGACGACCGGAGCCGTGCTGCTGTGGATGGACCGTATCCGGCAAATTATGCGCTGTGTCTCAAAAACGTCGATAACCCGGCAGAATGTGATTCACTCAAGCCCACTGGTGCAGCCGCCTCCCAACCGGCAGCGACGACTCCACCAACGACCCCAACAACGGTGACGACAGGCCAGACTGCCTACGATCAATGTATCCAAAGTGAAGGCAATTCTCCTGATGGGAGAGATTTGTGCAAGGGTTTGGAAGGCGCCCCCACAATCGCTATCACCCAACCACCAGCGACGATTGCAATCACCGCAGTGCCAACGACAGCCGCGACCGAGGCTCCCCGTGGCGGAGCGCCCGTCGTAATACCCACGGTGACGAAAGCTCCGGTCGTGACGAGGGCACCGATAATTTATGATGCGGAAGATGCCCGCGCGCGGGAGCTCGCGAGCCAAAAACCAACGATTACCCAAGCGCCCACGATTACCCAGCAGCCCACCCGCCCACCGCCTGTCGCCACGAATCCGCCCGCCCCGACCGTCACGCGCGCTCCCACTCCTTCCGTTGCACCCACGGCCAAGAAGCTCGACGCGCGTGGATGCCAAACCGGCTGCAGCGACCGTCCGGACAAAGCAGCCTGTTACAGCCAGTGTCTGGCAAGCGGCGCCCTCCCGCCGGAGGGGAAGCCCACCGCCGCGCCGCCCGCGACGACGCCCAAGCCCGTGCCCACAGGTTTTAGCGCTCTTACCGGTAGGACTGCTGGCACTTCATTACCATCAGGTGCCAGTACCGCCCCGGCAGTTTTCGATGACGGTGTTTCGTGGGACACCATCCCGCAGAAAGACCGTAATACGTTCATCAGCGCCTACGGATCCGAAGAAGCCGCCCGTGCTCAATGGAACTGGGAGAGGGAGTTGTATCGGCAGACCGGGCTCTGGGGCGGGTCGGAAGACCCGGCTGCGCGGGAAAAGTTTTGGGAGGTGCGGGAAGAGCAGGAGCAGGCGGCTGCCCAAGGTCAAGGAGGAGCCAGCGTGGCAGGGACGGGCGAGCTGGTCATATCCGATGCGGCCAAAGCGCTCCGGGCAGCCCAAACCAAACGATGCGCTAAAGACCTGGGCCTTTGCCCGATGATCGACCCCACGACGCTTACGGTCGTGGGCTGGGTGCCGGCTTCAGAAGCCGTCTTCGGCACGTTTCAGGATGCCAAACTCGCGCGGCTGAACGTCTCCATCGGCTCGCTTCGGGATGAGGGGCCGGAAGGAACCGGTCTTTTTATTCGGGACCCCGATGCGTGGAAAAAGGCTTTAAATGACGCGCTCAAGATAGATATTTTTCGTATCCAGAGCGCCACGGAAAAAAACCAGATCCAGGTGGGCCCCGACGGCGTCGTGGTCTACGATGAAAAAGGAGACATAAAGCTCAAATCCGGCAAAACGCTCTCCCGCGACGAGCTGGTCAAGCGCGAAAACGCGTTTGTTGAAGAGCAGAACAAAGCCGTCAACGATTTCATCGCGACTACCTTCACTTCCGAGAAAGTAGGCGACTACCAGGATGCCTGCGCCAAAAAGAAGAATCGTCCCTGTACGCCCGATGAGCTCAACGCGTACATTGTAGAAACGACAAAAGCGGCGCTTCTGCCCCCCGATGCGTTTGTTCAGGTGCAGAGCTACGTGGCTGATGCGGTGCTCATAGACGCGTACCAGTATAACAACTTGGACGCCATGCGCAGAATCTGCCGCGAGCGGCAGAAAGCGCAGGGCGCGGGGGGGTTTAGCCGGTATCTTCCGGGGGAGGAACGCGGGGCAACCTGTGGCACGATGACGACGGACCAGCTTGCCGCCTCTATTTTTGCGGCCATCTCGCCGGACAACCAAAAAGCCGCTCAAGCAAACCGCGATAGCGTCCTGGATCTTTCCCGCCGTATTGACATACAGGTGCGGTACGAGACGTATATCGCATGTAGAGAAGCCGGAGGCACGGAGCCTTCCTGTAAAACGCAATCTCTTGACGGGCTGCCCCGTGACATCGCAACGCTTGTATGGGAGCGCATTGCCGATACTCTCGCCGGCGCCCTTGCTCAATCGGCAGAAGTTTACGAAACGGAGCTTGCCATCGATGCCGCCGGACGGGCGCAGGCCGAGTGCGACAAAGCCCGGAGAGAAGGGAGAGCAAGTGCTTCATGCGCGACCGCCGCGAAGCTTTTGTTTGACCTTGGTCCGGCAGCCCGGCCGGCCGTCACAGAGACAGCCCGCCGGTACTCTGAAGGTTTTGCGCTTCAACGCATGCAAGAACTTTCCCTGACGCCTGATGATGAGAAGCTTCGCGCGCAGTGCCTTGCCCAGCTCAAAGACGTTTCTTCCTCTGCCGCCGCTGGCGCGTGTGACCCAAAGACGTATCGGCAGACTCTCGCCAACGAAGTCGCCGCCGCCATCACTGACCCGGTCGACCGCCAGGATTTCCTTGAGCAGGTGGCGCTTCGGGAGACAATCGCCGCTAAACAGAATGAATGTGCGAATCGATTAAGTGGTTCCCACTATGACAGTGCAAGTAATACATGTATCAAAGGAACGCAGCCGGATGCGCTCCCGCAAGTAGTCGGATTGGGAACAGGGAATAAGCCTCTTGTTCTTTTTGACGGGTTTTCGTTCGCGAAACCGGTTTGTCCGGCGTTTGGAGAACACTATGATCGCTCAAGCGGTGGTTGTGTCCGAAACGACGTGAGTGCCTTGGGTGATGTAGTCGGAGAATGTCGAGGGGTGGGGGTAGGGAGTGTCGGGAAATGCGCGAGCGGATTTCGTTGCCAACAGGGAGGAACTGCGCTTCTTCCAGGCGTGGCGAGTCAATGTGTTCCCGAACTTCCGCAGACGGCGAGAAGCAACTTTTTTGAAAAAGCCTGGAATGAGCGCATCGTTGATAATCTCAGCCTTGATCAATCGAGACTTAATGTAGGAAAGGTGTTGACTGCAGGGGGACAAGCAGTTGGCGGAGTATACGCGAATATGTGCGCCGATTCCGGTGATACTAGTGGCCTTTGTGGCCGTGCTGATTATCGGCCTGTTGAAACAAAGATAGGCCTCGTTTCACAAGCAAACCTCCAATACGTTGATAAAGCAGTGAAAAATGCAGAAGTATATGCGGCATACGATATATTTCAGGCGGGAGCAGAGCAATATATTGGTTCAGACGGAACCATAGATCAAACAAAATTGACTCCAGCCCAAATACAGGAAATAGATCGTCGCGCAAAGCTATTTATAGAAACGAATACGAGCAATACCGGAGGAGGGGGCAGGATGACTTTTGAGAACTTCGCCACAGACGTGAGTTGGCTTACGGCATTTAAAGATGCAAACTGGCAGGACGCAACCCTGAACGGAAACACCTATTTACCAAATAAAATCGTCGTTGACGGGAAGATCATCGATCTTGCTGATCAGGTAGGAGACGGCGTTCGCAAACAAGCTATAGCAAATGGTATTGGCGGTGTGTTTACGCAGCCGTCAGTTGCTGCAGCTGCGCTTCTTTCTATTGGAGGGTTGGGTGATGAAGTACTCCTTGGAGTCATGCGGGCACGCAACACCTACTTGGATCCGGGGACAGAAGCATACCAGCGAAATAGTGTCGTCGGTGATGGGCCCAACAGTATCAAAGGAACACTTGGGCTTGCGGGTATTGCGCCGGACCTCGTCAATACAAAATATTCTGACTTGGAGCCCGACCAAAAGAAACTATTTGATTATGCAAGTCAAGATGTCCAGTCATACACCAATGTAGCTCAAAATAATGCGATTTACCGATATGGATACGCGGCTCAAAATGCCGGAGCTTTTGCAATTGGCTTTGGGTTAGGTATTGCAACGGGAGGTACGTCTCTCGCTATTCAAATTCCCGTTGATCTTGCATATGACACCATAACCACGGCCCTTCTTGATGGCGCAATCTACTCGGCACAAGAGCGTTTTGTGGATCGGCTAGCTAGTCAGTATGGTGCGAATTCCGAACTTGCTCAAGCTACCCGGGCAAATCTCAATAGCGCCAAGACCGTTGAGTACGCGACGCTTATCGCCGCAGATATCAGCTTTAACGTTTTGGGTGAGGCGTTCGGCAGTTCGATGGCGCGCAAAGCACTTGCCAAATCGTTCACACCGGCGGTGGAAGCAAGTTTGGGGAAGACGGTAGCAAGGGAGACTGCGGAGCAGGCACTCGGCACGGGTGCTGGTGTTTTCTTCAAAAACGATGCCGGGCAGGTTGTGGAGATTACGACGCGGAAAGGACTTGCCGATGTTTTAAGCAGGCAAGGGACGTTTGTCGTGACTGACGCAGCCGAGCGCGCAGCAGCCAGGCAGGCAGTAGAGCGGGGTATTGCCGCGGCACGGCCGGGATTTATCAAAGGGTTGTATAGAAACTTCTCCGATAAAGATGCAGTCAGTGCCATCGCGCGTAACCTTGAAGCACTGCCGACCAATGGCGCAGCAGCGCGAGCGGTCTTTGAGCAAACTGCGACTGCAAGAAATATTCTGGATGCAAAGACACCCATCGAGCGCCTCGCCGCCCGGTTTGGGGGAGAGAGTACACGATCAACTGCTGATCGGGGAACTGCCGTTCCAATCCGTTTGAATTCTCCCGACAGCCCAAGGATTGCCGGTTCAGGCGACATAATTACCGATGTTAACGGCAACCGTATTGTAATTCCCGGAGAAGGTGAAGGAAAAATTATTCGGGTCTTTGATTCAGAGAGAAATATTGTTTTTGCCGGTGTAGTAACCAAAGATACAGAGGTACCAATCAGTCAAGGATTTAGGATACATATCCTTAATGAAAGTTCTTTATCAAGAATCCAACAGAGCGGACAATTAGCTCAATTTCCTCCGGGTGTAGCAGCAGTTGAAGCTCTGACACCCGCCAATGTTGATAAGACGGTACTTCCAATCGGCGTAGCAACACTCAAACCCGTGCAATATGCTGACGGTACGACCCTCTATACGATTGAAGGCGGAAAAGCAGGGAACGTCGTGACCCTTAAAGATGGAGGACAACTACGGTTGGTGGACGCCAATGGCAGAATTCACGGTGCAGTCACGATCGGAGAGGCTGATAGCAATGCCCAAACCGCATTTTCAAATCTTGTATCTCGCGCCGAGCGGCAGGGAGGATTTTCTCTTGCGTACGTCGATCAGGCGCCTCCATCGTTGCCGGCTGTTCATCGCGGCACGAAGTATCCGCTCGTTACGCTTTCCGATCAGACGTACGCAGCCCTTCCAGGTACCCCGATATTGGCTCCACCACCGCCGAAACCCGGCGTTACCGAACGGATTATCGCGGGCGTCACCGGCCTCGTCGATCGCCTTCCTGGTCAGCGGTTAACCATCGGATCACTGGATACTGGCCCGGTGGTGCGCGGTCCGAACGGTGAGTTTTTGGGTAGTTACGTGACGCTTGACCAGGCCCAGGCTGTGGTTCGGGAACAGAAGGTGCCTCAAGGAACGATCATTACGTTAGTGGATCGTGGGAAAGCAACTCTCTACGCCGTTTCCGGTCCGGACAGCCAGCTCGCCAAGCTCGGTCGCGGGGAATCGTTTATTCAGCGTCAGATCGTGGACCGTCTGCCGGAGCATCACGTGCTGCGCACCACGTTGTTTGCGCGGCCGTACCAGAACCTTTCCGTTGACGGGATGCTGGAGCGTGTCTCCCAGTTGGGCAAAAAGGGAAGGCTGGAAATTCTCGATGCAGACGGCCGGCCGGTAGCAGGTGCCTTTGTCTTCGATCCGCAAACCCCCCGCGCCGGCGCCACGCAGTTTAGTCTCGCGTACTACCAGTCCCGTACGGGGACGGCGCTTCGGTTCGTTCCGGACGATGGCGGCCGTCCGTACCTCTACGTGGCAAAACGAGCAACAGAACCGCACTTCGCCGAGCGCCTCACGCTGGGAGAGCGGCTAGGAGACTTCACCCGCGCAGCGCGAGAGGACTTTTTTGAACCAGGGAGCCTTAAGCCGAAATTTGTTGACAATTTCTTTAAGGGAACGCGAGTGGATCCTGCACAAGATATTACGATTTTGCCTGGTCACTCGACGAGCCTGAATATTGGCGGGGCGAGCCAAAAATTACCACAGGAAGGGTACGTTCGAGTATTTGATCAAAACGGGAAGGTTGTCTGGGCGGGTGAGATCACACCATATCAAACCATTCCAGGAGATACATTGACAGCGGGTAACTGGATGCAGGTCGAAGCAGGAGGACGATTTGGCACTATTGCAAAGGAAGGAGAAGTAGTTTCGTCATTTAAACGATTAGCCACAGAAATTGGTGACGATGGGGTCCGTCTCAAACAGTCACCCACGTTTGGACAGAGATTTGACGATACGATTGCTTCCCGGTTTCGCAAACCCGAGACAGGATATCATTTCCGAGCGATTGAGGAATACTCACGCAGTGATCAGGTCCCGCTCCCAATTGTAGAAGATGCTCGCGCTGGCAACAGAGTGAGGGGACTCAATCCGAAGTTTCCGGATACCAAGGCGGCTTACCGTCTGGGTATGCCCCTGGACGCCACGCCGGAGCTTCGCGCGCAAATACGTGAGTTCAATAGCCTTATCGATCGTTTTGAGGCAGTCAACGGTAAATATCATATTAGAAAAGAACAGATAGAAGCCCTTACAGCTTCCGAACCAATACTCCAAATCGGAGCAGGAGGCGGAAAAACAACCGTTTTAGGTCCTATTCTTGCTGCTACAGAAAGAAGAACGATATTTAATTTACCAGGAGAGACAGAGGCAAAATCGTTTGTTCAAGATATCGCAAGGCAACGGAAATTTTATGACGAAGAAGGTATCCAAATCTTTTATTTCGATAACGATAGGGGATTTTTGCAAATCAGTGAAAATTTCGATCCAGCTACAGCCCGTCAGGTAGACCCAAGCATTATAGAGCGAGTGACAAAGGAATCTTTGCGAGACCCCCAAAAGCAGGGGCTCATGATCATCACACAGAACTCTCACGGCGGGTGGGGATATATAAGCGGACGTGAAGGACAAGGAGATCTTTCCAAAAAGCTTATCTATGATATGTCAACCAGCCGAGCGAAAGGGGGTTTAGGATTTACCATGGTGGTTGATGAGATAGGTCAAAATGCGAATGGACGGCTGTCCGTATCCATTGGGTCTCCAATTGCGATACGCGATATGGCTGATTCCGCTCAAATATATGGTTTGGCCAATGGTCAGCAGCTCCTTAAAATAAGCGGAGAAGTGCGGCAGGCAGACGGTTTATCAGAGTTTCGTCAACAAGTCGTTGCGGCAATTGAGCGTCAACGAAGCGCTGGATGTTTTTCCAGCGCCGGTTGCGATACCGGAGCGATTGTCGATGATCTTTTCTTTACCTATGAGAGAAATGGAGTTAAGTATGTACAGCCAATCCCTAAAGATCAAGCGCTTGTTGGAAAATCTTACGCTGACATTATCGAACAGTCCCTCAGAAGTCCCGACACCCCCCAAGATGCGCCGATACGAGGCGAATTAGAGTCACTGCTTACTGATTTACGTACGTCAGGACAAGAAGGAGACGAAGCACTTCATAGTAGACTTACGCAACTACTGCAGCGTCCTGCAGAGACTGCCTCTGATGCACAACTACTTTCTGATCTCGGATATAGAAAAACCGATCTTGAAGCTCGGTGGTTTGCCCTTTCCCGTACGCCGCAAAATGATTTTGGTTTAGAAGGCAATGAAATCGTACTTCGTAAACTTCGCGCAACGACAGGCGAGCAGTATAGTACCGCAGCGCAGAAGATTGCTCTTCATTCCGAAGCGCCGGATTTGCTTGAGGCGTCAGGAGCTCGTGTTAATAGGGCTGCTCTGCAAGATGTGGGAGATCTGACGCTCACGCCAAAATCCAACCAAGTTACCAATTCAGAAATATATCGGAATGCCGAGCGGCTTAAGGGATATGACGGGACGCCGGATAGCGCTGCCAACGCGCTTGGCCTTGAATCTACCGGTAGATCTGAGCGACCGATTGGTCCTGCTAACTTTATAAGCGGTAGACGCCAGGATGATGTTATTCAAAGAGGTGTTAACGATTTGCGGGCACAAGGGGTATATGACGGCAAGGCAAAAGCGTATGTCGTTGCGGACGGTACGACGTCATTTCCGGTATCTACCGATTCTCTTGCGAAAGCTCATCCTGAAGTAGAAGTCATAGCCAGAACAAAATTTCATACGAACGAATTTGGCGAAGAGATTGGGAGCGAATATTATCTCGAACGCGTAACAAGAAACGCCGATGGCACGATATCGCGGGAATCAACAGTCCTTTCCGATGAAAAAGCGTGGAGCAAAGCCGTGCAGGATCACCTAAGAGACAATCAACCGCCGGATAATCTCATGATTGTCTATGAAGGCCGAGTACGGGCAGTTGATCTTGAGGTAACCGCGCAAAATAAAAATATTGCCTGGACGGTTTTAGCAAATGATCGGAACAACATGGAGGATGTGCTGCAAGCATGGAAGAGAAATCGTGTGCCTGGACGTGCTTCAGATCTTATAACCAGTGGTACGTGGACAGAAGGCGAGGTAGCGCAAGCTTCGAAGTATAACTTATTCGTCGTTACGGACGACACAAATCTTAATGCATCAAATATTATCGATCACTATCAAAATGTGTTAGATAATGACCTTGCGCTTGCCCGCGTGAACAAACAACTGACTTCTTTTGCCCAGGCACAACCTCAAGCGCTGCGAGATGCACGCGATGTACTCGTCAGTCAAGCGAAGAACGTACGGGAAGCACAGAACATACGTACTCAATTTGATGCGCTCATTGCCGACGCAGAGCGGGTCAAACAGCAGCAGATAGCTGATATTACCAGACGACCGCTCACTGGAGATGAGATAGCCGAGGAAGTTTGGGCTCGTGGTAAACAAGCGTATGATCAGCTGGGCACAACGCTTGAGAAAGCGCGAACCGAGTTTGCCTTAGATGAATCTAAGCTCGTTGACTTGCGCGTTCACCTCGGTCTTGATGAACCGTACATAGGCAAAGATGAGTTTATGAGCTTGTACCGTGGGCAGCAGGTTGCTCCCACCTACGCAAGTCCCGTCGGACCATCCCAACAAGCGAGATTCTTTGCGCAGACAGAAACCCCGGATACCATGCCGGTTGCGCTTTTTCACAATAAGATACCGGAGACAGAAAAAGTGGTTCAGGCAGCGGCTCCGCCACCACCCCCAGGGAATGCTGTATCACGGTCAATAAGCGCCGCACAAAATAGAGTTTCGACGCAAATTTCCTCCTGGAAAGACGAGGCGCTCAATGCGCTCGCGTTTACCGTAGGAATTACCGGCAAAGGCGCGCAGGCGTATCTCCTTGGACGCGGGCAGACAGCTCCGACTGCCAACCAACCCCCCGCCCCCTACACCCAAGAGCAACGCATTGCCATTCAGGAAAGGGAGCGGCTTGCGACTATTTTTTCACAATCCTTCTATCTGCCGGAAGTTAGAGCGGACGTCATTTCTGGCCTTTCTACCAATGAGGTTATCAACAGGGCAGCGGCGCGGCTTGCCTTAGGAGTACCTTCAGATATTTCAAAACCAACCTCTGATTCCTGGACCAAGGAATGGGCAACGGACATGGCAGCCCAGGCGATCGTCCCGCGGGTAGCGGCAGATCTTGCAGCAGGCAGAACCGTTTCCACGCAGGATCTCTATTTAGCCCGCCAGGGAGCATTTGCCACGGTCGGCGTGGAACAAAATAGCGGTACAGGCGCGGTGGGAAAGCCGCGGGTTGGGACACAAATAACCACTACAGATCCGACGGTTCAAAAAGAGACGGTGACGCTTGTTGAGGGGACGAAGATCGAATTTGGCCGGGCTACGACCAACAATCCCGTGTACGCCGCGACGACCACCATGACGGCTGCGACGCGTCCGGACATCGCCTTGCTTTCCCAAGGATCAGAGCTTGTGCGAGTGACAACACCGGATGGGGAAAATTATTCCTTTTTAACGCAGGACTTTCTCTTGCAAATGCCCACAGAAGCCCAGAACCAATTGGAAATTATTACTGCTGCCATTGAGGCCAAGGTGGTGCAAACGCTTACGCCGATTCCGGCCAAAGACCTGGCGACCGTTGAAGGACAGGCGCTGGTGAGTAGTATTGCCAATGTCCAGGTTGTGGTAGTACGAGATGGTACGACTTCGTTTGATGCACTTAGGGATTCGCAGGCTTACCAGGAATTCCAGAACTCGTTTCAGACATTCCAGAAAGCCAGGCAGCCAAGCGGTAAAAATTACAACAATGTGAACCCGACCGATGTCCTCCATGCAGCAATCGTGGCCGTGGGTGGCCCCAAGGAGCTTATAGGCAATATCCAACAGATTGGCAAGGCAACCCCTGGTATAGCAAAAGCAACTTTGAGCCTGCCGCAGCAGATTTGGGAGAATATTGTGAAGGGTTGGCTCATATCACCAAGTCCGTGGAGGAGCGATGT
>Ga0209211_10009886_pt1 | contig 12585 bp, 9 predicted proteins | sample RifGroA2_FD_183992 | JGI IMG/M metagenome (GOLD analysis project Ga0209211, IMG submission 183992) | Groundwater microbial communities from Rifle, Colorado, USA - Groundwater A2 (SPAdes) (version 2) | ecosystem: Environmental > Aquatic > Deep subsurface > Groundwater | place: Rifle, Colorado... | reverse complement strand
CGGCTCGGCGCCGTGGCCCTGGTCGTCGCGAGCCTGTCCCTGAGCGGCTGCAGCAACGGCAACGGCGCCGAGAGCGGCAAGAAGGACAAGGCGGGCGAAGAGGTGAAGCTGGGCAAGGACGGCAAGCCGATTCCGAAGATCGAGGCCGTGCCGGTCGAGGTCGCCAAGGCGGCCCGCCACGCCATTTCGGCCAGCTACTCGGGTACCGCCAACCTTGAAGCCCCGGGCGAGGCACAGGTGGTGGCGAAGACCTCGGGCGTGATGGTGCAGCTGCTTGCCGAGGAGGGCGATCAGGTCAAGGCGGGCCAGGTGCTTGCTCGCATCGATGGCGACCGAGTGCGCCTGGAGGCGCAGCGGCAACTGGCGACAGTGCACAAGCTCGAGAACAACTTCCGGCGTTCGCAGGAACTGGCCGCCAGGAAACTGGTCAGCGCCGAGGCCAGCGACCAGATCAAATACGACCTGGAATCCGCCCGCGCAAGCTACGCCCTGGCCAAGCTTGAACTGTCCTATACCAATATCACTGCGCCGATCAGCGGCGTGGTCGCCCAGCGCATGGTCAAGCCCGGCAACCTGATTGCCTTGAATGCGCCGGTGTTCCGCATCGTCAACAATTCGCATCTCGAAGGCGTGCTCAATGCGCCCGAGCGCGAAATGAGCCGGCTGAAGGTGGGCTTGCCCTTGCGCATGGTGGTCGATGCGGTGCCGGGCAAAGTCTTCGTCGGCAAGGTCGATCGCATCAGCCCGGTGATGGATTCCGGCAGTGGCACGTTCCGCGTGGTGTGCGCATTCGACAATGCGCCTGACCTGCGTCCAGGCATGTTCGGCCGGATCGAGGTGGTCTACGACCAGCGCCAGGATGCGTTGACGGTACCGCGCATTGCCCTGCTTGAAGACGAGGGCGAGCCTGCGGTGTACATCGTGGTCGGCAAGAAGGCCAAGCGCGTGCCGGTGGAACTGGGTTACACCAACGGCGAGATCGCTGAAGTGCGCAAGGGCCTGAAGGACGGCGACCTGGTGGTCACGGCCGGCAAGGTTGCGATCCGCGACGGCACTGAAGTGCAGGTCATCGATGCCAGTGGCGCCGCCAGCAAGGCGGTGGCAGTCGAGGCCAACGGCAAATGAGTCTCGTCGAATTTGCAACCCGCCGACGGGTGACCGTGGCGATGGTGACCTTTACCTTCGTGCTGTTCGGCTTCATCGCCCTGCGCGACCTCAAGGTCAACCTGTTGCCCGATCTCAGCTATCCCACCCTGACGGTGCGCACCGAGTACACCGGCGCCGCGCCCGCGGAAATAGAAACGCTGATCAGCGAGCCGGTCGAAGAAGCGGTCGGCGTGGTCAAGAACCTGCGCAAGCTGAAGTCCATTTCCCGCACCGGCCAGAGCGATGTCGTGCTTGAGTTCGCCTGGGGCACCGACATGGACCAGGCCAGCCTGGAGGTGCGCGACAAACTCGACGTGCTGCGCTTGCCGCTGGAATCGAAGCCGCCCGTGTTGCTGCGCTTCAATCCATCGACCGAGCCGGTGATGCGCCTGGTGATGACCACACCGGAGAAAATCACCGGCAGCGAGCAGGCCGAGTTGATGCGCCTGCGCCGTTACGCGGACAACGAACTGAAAAAGCGGCTGGAACCCGTCGAAGGCGTTGCCGCGATCAAGGTCGCTGGCGGCCTGGAAGACGAAGTTCAGGTGATGGTCGATGCCGACCGCCTGGCGCAATTGAATATTCCCGCCAACCTGGTCATCGACCGGCTCAAGCAGGAAAACGTCAATATTTCCGGCGGTCGCATCGAAGAGGGCAGCGAGCGCTACCTGGTGCGCACCGTCAACCAGTTCACCAACCTCGACCAGATGCGCGACCTGTTGGTCACGACGGTCGAGGGTGTGCCGGTGCGCCTGCGTGACGTCGCGACAGTCACTCAAGGCTACAAGGAACGCGAGGCGGTGATCCGCTTCAAGGGCCGCGAGGCCGTCGAGTTGGCGATCTACAAGGAAGGCGACGCCAATACCGTCGCTGTGGCCGAGGCGGTGACCAAGGCCCTGCGGCAGCTGGAATCGGTCGGCAAGGTGACGGCGCCGGGAGCCAAGCCGGCGCCGGTCAAGCCCGGGGTGTACAGCATCGACGGGCTGCCGGTGCAGACCATCGAGGATCAATCCAAATTCATCCAGAGCGCGCTGTCGGAAGTGAAGTTCGAAGCGCTGATCGGCGGCGTGCTGTCGATCCTGATCATCTTCTTTTTCCTGCGCGATGGCTGGAGCACGTTCGTCATCGGTCTTTCGTTGCCGGTGTCGATCATCGCGACCTTCTTTTTCATGGACCGGTTCGGCCTGAGCCTGAACGTCATGTCGCTCGCCGGCCTCGCGTTGGCTACCGGCATGGTCGTTGACGATTCCATCGTGGTCCTGGAAAGCATCGCCAAGGCGCGCGAGCGCGGTTTGAACAACTTGCAGGCGGCCATCGCCGGGACCAAGGAAGTGAGCATGGCGGTGGTGGCGTCGACGCTGACCACGGTTGCGGTGTTTTTCCCACTGGTGTTCGTCGAGGGCGTGGCTGGCCAGTTGTTCAAGGACCAGGCCTTGACGGTGGCGATCACGCTGATGATTTCACTGGTGGTGTCCCTGACCGTGATTCCGATGCTGTCCTCGATAAAAGACAAGGGCGCGATGGCCTTCAAGCCCGAGGATCCGCACCCTGAGTGGAAACCGAATGGACGCGTGGGACGCGTTGCGGCTGGCGCCACGCGCGGCGTTCGCGCGGCGACACGCTGGAGCACGTTCGGCCTGAGCTGGTTCGTTGTGTCCGGCGGCCGCCTGTTCGCCAGGACCATCGGCCGCTGGCTGGCCAAGCTCGGCGAAATCGTGCTGATGCCTTATGAAAAGGCCGCTGTCTGGTATCGCGGCATCCTGCCCAGGGCGCTTGACCGGCCGTGGCTTATCCTCGGTAGCGCCGGCGTGGCCTTCGCGGTCGCCTTGCTGGTGGCGAGCACGCTTGGTACCGACCTGATTCCGCAACTGGCGCAGGACCGCTTCGAGATGACCGCCAAGTTGCCGCCGGGTACGCAGCTGCGCGAGACCGATGCACTGGTGAGTGCAGTACAGCAGGCGCATGACGGCGACAAGGACATCGAAGCCTTGTATGGCGTCAGCGGCACGGGCACGCGCCTGGATGCCAATCCCACCGAGTCCGGCGAGAACGTGGCCAAGCTCAGCGTCGTGCTCGGCCAACACTACAGCAGCGAAACCGAAGCGGGCGTGACCGAGCGGATGCGCGCCACCATGGCCAAGTATCCGGATATCGCCGTGAAGTTCGGCCGTCCGCAGCTATTCAGTTTTTCCACGCCGCTGGAAATCGAGTTGCGCGGCACCGATCTGGAGGCGATCCAGCGTGCGGGCAGGAAGCTGGCCGGGCTACTGCAATCCTCGCCGCATTTCGCCGACGTCAAATCGTCGGTGGAGCAGGGCTATCCCGAAATCCAGATTCATTTCGACCAGGAGCGCGCTGCCGACCTGGGCCTGACCTCGCGCCAGATCGCCGACCAGGTGGTGCGCCAGGTGCGCGGCGAAGTGGCCACCCGCTACAGCTTCCGTGATCGCAAGATCGACGTGCTGGTGCGCGGTAGCGAGAAGGATCGCGCGTCGGTGGCCGACATCCGCCGCATCATCGTCAATCCGCAAAGCGACCGGCCGGTGACGCTGGAGTCGGTCGCCGACGTGGTGGAGACGGTGGGTCCGAGCGAAATCCATCGCGCCGACCAGACCCGCGTTGCCATCGTGTCGTCGAACCTGCGCGACATCGACCTGGGCACTGCCGTGGCGGAAGTGCGGCAGTTGGTGCAGAACAATCCGCTCGGCGCAGAAATCAAGCTGGCCTTCGGCGGGCAAAGCGAAGAGCTGGACAGCTCGATACGCTCGCTGCTGTTCGCCTTCGGCCTGGCCATGTTCCTGGTCTACCTGGTGATGGCCTCGCAGTTCGAGTCGCTGCTGCATCCGTTCGTGATCATGTTCTCGGTGCCGCTGGCCGTCGTCGGCGCGGTGATGGCCCTGTGGCTGTCGAATTCGCCGGTGTCGGTGGTCGTGTTCATCGGCCTGATCCTGCTGGTCGGCATCGTCGTCAAGAATGCGATCGTGCTGATCGACAAGGTCAACCAGCTCCGTGAAGAAGGTGTCGCCAAGAAGGAAGCGATCTGTCGCGGCGCCGAGTCGCGCCTGCGTCCGATCATCATGACCACGATGACGACCTTGTTTGGCTTCGCGCCGCTGGCCTTTTTTGGCGGCGATGGCGCCGAGGTGCGGGCGCCGATGGCGATTACCGTGATCGGTGGCCTGGCGGTCTCCACCATCCTGACGCTGGTCGTGATTCCGATCATGTACAACCTGCTCGATCGCAAATCGGACGCCTCCTACCGCGAGCGCGGCAAGATTGCCGAGCTGCCTGCCACTGTCGAGGGTGCATTGCCATGACCTTGGCCGAACTCAGCCTGCGCCGGCCGGTAACGGCCGTGATGTTCTTCGTCTCGATGGTGGTGATCGGATTGATCGCCTCCTTCCGGCTGCCGCTGGAGCAGTTTCCGGAAGTGAACGTGCCGTTCCTGATGGTGAACTTTCCGTACCCGAGTTCGACGCCCCAGGAAGTGGAACGCAGCATCACCCGGCCGGCAGAAGAAGCATTGGCCACCCTGCCTGGTATCCAGGCGATCAATTCGACCAGCCGCGCCGACGGCTCGCTGATCTTCATCCAGTTCAAGGATTGGGACCGGGACATCAACATCGCGTCCACGGAAGCGCGCGACCGCATCGATGCAATCCGCGGCGACTTGCCCGATGACCTGCAGCGTTATTTCGTGCAGAACTTCTCGCCCAGCGACCAGCCGATCATCAAGCTGCGATTCTCCAGCAATCGCGACGTCAGCAAGGAATACGACCTGATCGAGCGTGAGGTCAAACGCCGCATCGAGCGGGTGCCGGGCGTGGCCCGCGTCGACATCACCGGTGCGAAACCCTCCGAGGTCGAGATTTCCATCGACCCGGCCCGCCTGGGCGCGGCCAACATCGGCCTCAACCAGCTGGCGGCCAAGCTGCAGGCCATCAATTTCTCGGTGTCGGCCGGCGAGATCAATGAAGGCAAGCGCCGCCTGCGCGTACAGCCGGTCGGCGAAGTGCAGGACCTGGACGAGCTGCGCGACCTGGTGCTGAACGACCAGGGGCTCAAGCTGTCCGACATCGCCGAAGTCCGGCTCAAGGCGCAGCGCCAGGATGTCGGCCGCCGGCTGGACGGCCGTCCTGCCATCGGCCTGGACATTTTTCGGGAGCGCTCGGCGAACCTGGTCAATGTCGCCCGCGAAGTATCCGCCGAAATCGAAGAAATCGAGAAGTCGCCCGAGCTGGAGGGAATCAAGACCCTGCTGATCGACAACCAGGCCGACAGCGTAACCGGTTCCATCAAGGATCTGATCGAGGCGGGCGCGATCGGTTCGTTCCTGTCGATGCTGGTTCTTTACTATTTCCTGCGTCATTGGCCCAGCACCCTGATGGTGACCCTGGCGATTCCGATCTGCATCGTGATGACGCTGGGCGCGATGTTCTTCTTCGGCATCACGCTGAACATCCTGTCGATGATGGGCCTGCTGCTCGGCATCGGCATGCTGGTCGACAACGCCGTTGTGGTGGTCGAGAGCATCTACCAGTACCGCGAGAAATATCCCAACGATCCGATGCGCTGTGCCATCGAAGGCACCCGCGCCGTGCAGTTGGCGATCAGCGCCGGTACGCTGACCAGCATCATCGTGTTCCTGCCGAACCTGTTCGGCGAAACCAACATGATCAGCATCTACCTCTCGCAGGTGGCGATGACCATCACCATCGCGCTGTTGTGCTCGTGGCTGGTCGCGGTCAGCCTGATCCCGATGATCAGCGCCCGCCTGGCCACGCCCCCCTCGGTGACTGCCGTGCATGGTTTCATCCCGGCGCTGAGCCGCAAGTACGGCGGCCTGTTGCGCTGGTCCCTGGAACACCGCGGCAAGTCGTTGCTGGCGATCCTGCTGATCGTGGCCGTCAGCCTGGTGCCGATGAAGTTCACCAAGTTCGACATGTTCGGCGAAGACCCCGGGCGTGAAATGGGCCTGTACGTGAACTGGAAGGGTTCCTACACGCTGGAGCAGATGTCCGACGAAATCGCCAAGGTCGAAAAGCACCTGGAGGCCAACCGCGAGCGCTATCACCTCAAGCAGATTTATGTGTTCTACGCCGAGGAAGGCTGGGGCGGCATCATGATCGAGCTCAAGGACGACAATAGCGATCCGAAAGCCATAAAGGAGCTGATGCGCGAGGAAATGCCGAAGCTGGCCCGGGCCGAAGTCGGATTCCAGGGCGGCGGCGACGACGGCGGCAACGAGGGCAACGAGATCACCGTCTACGTCAACGGCGATTCCAGCGAGGCGCTGGTGGAATTGGCCGAGGGCATGGTGCCGTTGCTGGCGCAGCGCAAGGAATTGCGCGACGTACGCGTCAATTCCGGCGACGAGAACAGCGAGATCCAGGTCACCGTCAATCGTGAGCGCGCCGCCTTGTACGGGTTCAGCGCACAGGAAGTGGCGCAGTACATCGGCATCGCGCTGCGCGGCGCGCCGTTGCGCGAATTTCGTCGTGGCGATGCCGAAGTTCCGGTCAACGTGCGCTTCTCCGGCTCGGAAAAGTTCCGGGTCGAGGACCTGTCCAGCCTGAACCTGCGTCGCGACGACGGCTCTACGGTTCCGCTGCTGTCCGTGGTCGATGTCAACCTGCGTCGCGGGGCTTCGCAAATTTCACGGCAGGACCGACTGACTTCGCAGGCGATCACCGCCAATGTCGCGGAGAATTCGACCAAGGATGAAGCGCGCAAGGCGGTTGAGGAAATCATGCGCAGCGCGAACTATCCCGCCGGCTACGCCTGGAGTTGGGGCCAGACATTCTTCCAGGACGACGAGGCGGGCGCGCAAATGGGCTTCAACATGCTGATTGCCATCTTCATGATCCTGGTGGTGATGGCGGCGGTGTTCGAGTCGATGCTGTTCCCGATGGCGATCCTGAGCAGCATCGTGTTCTCGTTCCTCGGTGTGTTCTGGCTGTTTGCGCTCACCGGCACGACCTTCTCGATCATGTCGATGATCGGCATGCTGGTATTGATGGGCGTGGTGGTCAACAACGGCATCGTGATGGTGGAACACATCAACGCCCTGCGTCGGCGAGGATTGGCCAGGACCGATGCTTTGGTCGAAGGCAGCAAGGAGCGGCTGCGACCGATCCTCATGACCATGGCCACGACCATCCTCGGCATGCTGCCGCTGTGCCTGGCCGGCACGCAGATGGGCGGCGACGGTCCGCCGTACTATCCGATGGCCCGAGCCGTCGCTGGCGGGTTGGCATTCTCGACGGTAGTCAGCTTGCTGTTCCTGCCGACCATCTACGCGATTCTCGACGACATGGGCGCCAACGTGCGCCGCATCATTCACCGAGCCCGGGACAAGGCGCCGTTTGCCAGGCTGAAGCCGGCTGTCGTCGATCCAGCGCCGTGATCGACCGGGACGAACGAATTCCGCTCGTCCCGGTCGCGACGCTCAGCCCAACTTGTGAATCAGGTTGGCGCCGGCAATCCACGCAGCAATCGAAGTGCCGGTATTGGCCAGCACGAAATTGACGAAGACACGGGCGAAACGATTTCGCCACCAGCCCTTGACGGTGCTGGTGTCGGTGCGCAGGTTGAGCATGTCCTGGTAGGTCGGTTTCCGTAGCCAGGCCTCGATGAAAGCGCTGACCATGCCGGAGCTGAGCGCCGGTATCAGTGGCGTGATCGGCGAGGCAACAGCGGCGCCGAGAATGGACAAAGGGTGACCGCCCGCCAATGCGCTTCCGAGCGCGCCGCCGATGGCGGTGATGACCACCCAGTCGAGCACCAGCTTCGCGCCCAGGTTGAAGCCGCCGTGGTAGAAGCCCCAGCCAAAAGCGCCGAGCAGCGCGGTCGCAAAGATCAGCGTCAGCCAGGGCACTTTGCTGCCCTCGGGTACCTTGTCGAGCGTGGTCGTCACCTGCCCGGGATCATCGCGCCCTTCGGTCAGTGCCGTGGTCAATCCCTTCAAGTGGCCGGCGCCGACCACGGCCAACACTTCCCTCGGCTTTTCGGCAAGCGAACATGCACGCAATTTCGCGGCCATGTAACGGTCGCGTTCGGCGATCACCGCTTCGAACAGCTGCGGCGTTTCCGCCGCGAATTCCCCGAAGCTCGATTCCAGCAGGTCGCCCTGCTTGAGCTTTTCGATGTCGTGCTCTTCCACTTGTTCGTCGACGAACAGACTGGCGGCAAGGCCAGCCATCAACTTGCTGCGACCCCAAAAACCGAGTCCCGACCAGGCGCGCTTGAGCGTGGTGCCGACGTCGCGGTCGATCAGGTACAGCGGCAGGTCGCGCTGCTTCGCGCCCATCGCGGCGGCCTTCAATTCCGCACCGGGTTCGACGCCCAACTGTTCGGCCAGCCGTCGCTGGTAGGCGGCAAGCGCCAAATTCGCTGCCACCAGGCCGATCTTTCCTTCGCGAATGATCTGGAACAGATCGAGCTTGGCCAATGCATCCGGATCGGTCAGCGCCCGGTGTCGCTGAGTGTCCAGCTCGACGGCAATGGCATCGTAGCGTCCGCTGGCAATGGCGGCTTCGACGGCGTCGATGCTGGCCCTGGAAACGTGCGCGGTGCCGAGCAGGGTGTAGCGCACGCCGTCGCGCATGACGATGGCGTGGGGTTGGTCGCTCAGGGCGCCGTCGGGGGAAGTGGTTGGCAATGGGGGTCCGGAGGAAATGGTTCTGGGTGGGAGATCGCGGCTGGCTTCTAACAGACGAATGTCTGGTCAGCCGCTCCTACACACACGGGGTTAGTCGCGGTAGCGTTTTAGGAGGTCTTGGTAGGCGTCGATGCGGCGGTCGCGCAGGAAGGGCCAGATTCGGCGGACGTGCTCGCTGCGGTCCAGGTCGATGTCGCCGACCAGCAATTGCGGTGCGTCGATACCGGCTTCGGCCAGGAACTCGCCCTGCGGGCCGAGGATGTGGCTGCTGCCCCAGAAGCGGATGCCGCTGCCGCCCAATGGCGATGCCTCGTGGCCGACGCGATTGCAGCTGAGCACCGGCAAGCCGTTGGCCACGGCGTGGCCGCGGTGGCTCAGCATCCAGGCGCTGCGCTGGCGGTCCTGTTCGTCGGCCGCGTCATCGGGATCCCAGCCGATCGCGGTGGGGTAGAGCAGTAGTTCGGCACCGGCCAGCGCCATCATGCGCGCTGCTTCCGGATACCACTGGTCCCAGCAAACCAACACGCCCAGACGGCCGACACTGGTGTCGATCGGGTGGAAACCCAGGTCGCCCGGCGTGAAATAAAACTTCTCGTGAAATCCCGGATCGTCCGGGATGTGCATCTTGCGGTACTTGCCGATCAGGCGACCGTCGGATTCCAGCACCACGGCGGTGTTGTGGTAAAGCCCAGCCGCGCGGCGTTCGAACAACGAGCCGACGATGACCACACCATGCTGTTTGGCCAAACGGCCGAGCCGTTCGGTGCTCGGCCCGGGAATGGCTTCGGCGCCCTCGAACTCGCAGACGTTTTCGTGCTGGCAGAAGTAGGCGCCGTTGTGCAGCTCCTGCAACAGGATCAGGCGTGCGCCTTGTCCGGCGGCTTCGGCGACGCGTTGTTCGATCACGGCCATGTTCGCCTCCACGCTGCCGTGGTTGCGTTCCTGGACCAATGCGACTTTCAGGGTTTTCGTGCTCATGCGACCAATCCTTCTGGAAGCTGCATGGTGAGGCAGTGCAGGCTGCCGTTCTGCCAAATCAGCGCGCGGCACGGGACGGGTACGATTTCGCGATCCGGAAATGCTTCGGCCAGTACCTTCGCCGCGCTCGCATCGGCGGCGTCGCCGTACGCAGGCATCAGCAGGGCGCCATTGATGATCAGGAAATTGGCGTAGGACGCGGCGAGACGGCGACCCTGGTCGAGGATCGGCTGCGGCCATGGCAGTTCGAACAGGCGATAAGGGCTGCCGTCCTTGCGTTTGAAGGCGGTCAATTCAGCGGCCATGGACTGAAGCTCCGCGTAGTGCGAATCGCCCGGATCCTGGCAGCCTTGGTAGACGATGGCTGCGGGACCCGCGAAGCGGGCGAGGGTATCGATGTGGGCATCGGTGTCGTCGCCTTCCAGGTAGCCATGATCGAGCCACAGGGTCCGGTCCTGTTGCAGCCAGCCCTGAAGCTGATTCGCGATCTGGTCGCGATCCAGTGTCGGGTGCCGCTCGTGCAGGCAATGCCACGTAGAAAGCAAAGTTCCGTCGCCATCGGTTTCGATGGCGCCGCCCTCGAGTGCGAATTCGATGCGCTCGCGGTGCGCCTGGCGGAAAAGGCCGCGATCGCTCAGCGTCGATACGATCTGGTCGTCAAGACCCGCCTCGAACTTGCCGCCCCAGGCGGTGAAGTGGAAATCGAGCAGGCGAAAACCGCTGCCGTCGCGCAAGGTGATCGGGCCGGAATCGCGCAGCCAGGTGTCGTCGTAGGGCAGGCGCTCGAAGCGCACGCGCGCCAGGTGCGCTGGCGAGTTGGCCAACAACGAGCGCGCGCGTTCTTCGAGTTCGGCGTCGGCAACGCAGATGACGGCATCCTGGAAACGCGTGATCGCCGCCACCAGCGCCACGTAGGTGGATTCCACCGACGCCAGTCGCTCCGCCCAGTCGGTACCCGCGTGCGGCCAGGCGATCAGGATGGCGGATTGGGGTTCCCATTCTGCTGGAAAGCGCAAGGTCTGGCTCATTAACGCGTTGCGGGGGCCGGGCCGATTTCCAGCGGGTTGGCTTTGTTCAGCACGGCATCGACAACGTGGTCGTTCTCGAAGTACACGCTGAAGGTCTCGTATTGCCAGCGGGTGATCGGCGGTGTGCTGTGGCTGCCGCCGCCTACCGCCGCGAACTTGCGTACCGGAACGCCGAACGCCGTCTCCACTGCCGCCATCGAGCTGCCGCGCTTGGGCAATACGATGCTGGATTCGGTCCGTACGCGTTCGATCAGCAGCGTGTCGGCCAGGCAGGGCGCCGCCAGGACGCCAAGAGTGAGGATCAGGGACAAGCTCGTGCGCTTCATGGTTTTCTCCGCAATCGGAATGGCAATGCCTATTCGAAGCTGCAATTCTGTCACGGAAAAAACAACGCCGGCAAAAGCCGGCGTGTTTTGCAACCCGATGCGACTCAGCCGCTTAGCGCTGGCGAGCCTTGAAACGCGGGTTGGACTTGCAGATCACGAAGACCTTGCCCCGACGGCGGACGACCTTGCAGTCGCGATGGCGGGTCTTGGCCGACTTGAGTGAGTTCAGGACTTTCATGACAATTCCTTGGAACGGGCGAACAAAGAAGCGAGATTATAGTCCCCGGGAAGAGCCTTTGCAATACAAGGACTTGGGGCGCCAACTGCCCTTGTAGGAGCGGCTTCAGCCGCGATAGCTCCTGCCATACAAGGGCTATCGCGGCTGAAGCCGCTCCTACAAGGGGCTATTTGAGGTAGGCCTTGCTGAGGGTGTTCAGGTGCAGGCGCTCTTCGTCGCGCATGAACGGCGAGACCAGCATCATGACCTGGACGATGCCGAGCCGGATCGCCTCCTGTTCGTCCTTGTCGCCGCGGACGCTGGAGTAGTTCAGCCAGAAGGTGGCCAGGACCAGGATATTGGTCGCGGCTCCGTCGATTTCCGCGGCCGTCGCGCGCATCGCGCCGGCCTGGACCAGGCCCCGCATTACCTCGGTGGCGTTGGCCGCGGCCCGTTTCAGTATCCGGGCGAAGCGCATGCGCAAATGCCGGTTGCGGCTCAGGATGTCGACCAGGTCCCGGTACAGGAACCGGTATTCCCAGATGCACTCGAACACCAGGTGCAGCTGCAGCCAGATGTCCTCCAGGTTGGGCAAGCGACCTTCCGGGGCGATCAGCGCCAGGTCCATGCGCTCTTCATAGCGCTGGAACAGGTGTTCGATGATGTCGTCCTTGTTGCGGAAGTGGTAGTACAGGTTGCCAGGGCTGATCTCCAGCTCGTCGGCAATATGGTTGGTGGTGACGTTCGGCTCGCCCTGCTCGTTGAACAGGATCAGGGATGCGTTGAGGATCCGCTGCCGGGTCTGCCTCGCCATGGATGTCAGCCGACCAGCTTCTTGACCAGATCCACGTACTTCTTCATCGCCTGTTCCGGGGACGTGCCCTGCAGTTTTTCCCAGGCTTCATACTTCGCCGAACCGACGAAATCGAAAAAGCCCGGCTTGGCGCCCTTGACGTCGCCCTCCGAGCCTTGTTTGTACAGGGCATACAGGCGAAGCATGGTGTCGTTGTCCGGACGTTCCGACAGGCTCTTGACGTCGGTGGCGGCTTTTTCGAATTGTTGTTTCAAGTCGGCCATGGCGGCAGCTCTCGGGACGTTTGGCAAGCCACTCTGATAGCACGGCGCATTGGAGTGGTCAACGCGAGCCAAACGGATATTTGAAAGCCGGGTCGAGGTCTGGCAAGTTAGCCACTTGGGCCGGAATCGCCGGCCTTCGTTTTGGGGCGGGGA
>Ga0209211_10009880_pt1 | contig 12587 bp, 17 predicted proteins | sample RifGroA2_FD_183992 | JGI IMG/M metagenome (GOLD analysis project Ga0209211, IMG submission 183992) | Groundwater microbial communities from Rifle, Colorado, USA - Groundwater A2 (SPAdes) (version 2) | ecosystem: Environmental > Aquatic > Deep subsurface > Groundwater | place: Rifle, Colorado... | reverse complement strand
TAATCATGAAGACGCACCTAAATGATACTACCGTTGTCAGATCTTGTGGCATATGAATTAGCGAAAGAGGTTGGTGTGACTTTTGATATTCTTGCGCGACCAGGTCAAGATACAGTGTTTGTAGATGGACAGAGAAGATTGAGAGAAGATCAGGTAGAAATTACAATTCCGAGTGCTACTGTACCAGAACTTGAGAAAGATATGGGTGCATTTTATGCGAGAGTGAGAGAGGCTAAGGCACAACTTGTAGCAGAAAATCAGGAATAGATTAAAGTGGGTGGAAGAAAGAGTTCTCGGCGATTATGGCGAGACAATCATTGAGAGATTGATCACGGGCAATTTCGAACCACACTCCGGTGTGACGGAAATATGAGAGGTTGTATCTGTCAGGCCCCACGTATTCGAGGCGAGCGAGATTTTCTTCGTAGTCTGAGCTTATTGCGTTCTTGGCCGTGGTGTGATAATTAGCCACGACATAGAAATAGCACCTGCGCCAATGACTGGTGATCTCCATCAAAGAATCCTTTGATCTATGGTTATGCGACTCAAAATAGCGTAGGATGAGGCGGGAAATAACTGGCTCGGTTAGGCCAATCACAGATTGCTGAGTCTCTGAAGGTACAAGTGGCCAAACTTTTTTTGGTGAATAGATCCATTGTTTTTTTCGTTTCATGTTAATTTTCCATGGTTTCTAGAAATCGTTTACGTGGATTTTGAAATTTGACCTTTTTGAGGTCAAAGTAATTGGGATCCCAATCGGGGTCGAGCCACTCAAGGAGCTCCTTTCTCCCTTTACCCTGATTGGCCTTGATACATTCGTAGTAACCTGGAGTGGCACCGCAATCCTCTGGAGGGCAAGCGAGCTTACCACCAACACAGAGCGGATATTTAATGCCAGGGACTTTGGGGATAATATTCTCGAGCACCAAGGAATGTTCCCAGGTGTCGCCAAAGTCGTAGACATAATAGATTGAGTCACTGATTGACTTAAAAATTTTGGTTATTGGGGTTTCGGTTACGTAAATAGTTTCGACTTCGCGCTCATATTCCTCTGCTCCATATGGACAATCAATGACTAATGTTCGCTTATGCGAGTTTTTGTTTTTTTCTCTTTGCTCAAAACAATGAAGGTGGGAGTCTGTCCAGCCCATGGCATTTTGAATGGCGACATGAAGGTCGTAAAAAGTATAACTTTTGGGAACAAGTATGCGGCGCCAGATTTTTGTACCGAGTAGGGAAATTTTAATTTGATAGGCTTGAGTGAATGGACGTTTAATGGGAATGGTGAAACTGATTTCCATAGTATACATTCTCCGAGTAACCTATATTTACTATAGGGTGGTGGGCGCACATAGAATCGAACTATGGACCTCTTTCTTATCAGGAAAGCGTTCTACCACTGAACTACGCGCCCAAAATATTAACTTTTTTCTAACCCTTGGATTTTAACATGCCTGAGACTTGATCACAATTGAAAGTACCCATGCAACTTTTCAGCACTCCAAGTGCCTGAATAATTGGGATAAAATTTTAGTTCATCGAGACTGATTTTGCCTACAAATAATCGCAATTTTTCAGCAGGCGACAACTTCCCAATCTTTAGCTCATTTTGGTAATACATGGCGGGTTTTAGAATATCTCCTGGCTCTTTGGTATTTATGAATCCAAATTTATGACGACAGGCACGTTTCCAAGCCAATTCTTCGGACATGCCTAGATCGCAGAGAGAATCAAATATATCTTGCAAACTCCCCTTAATGCCGATGGACGAAGCAACATACTCCATGGCATGTTGAGCCAGTCCATTATCATCATTGGTATTGTCCTGACACCATGAGGCTAAGCCCTCTTCTGTGGGTAAGTAATTTTGGCTTTTTTTAATATTGTTGTGCTTGCTATTGAGATAACGAATGATGTGAGTCATGTCGTGATGTACACCTCCTTCCATAGAGAAATAATCAAAATGAACATCTTTACTAATAATTAGTTTTTTAAATTGATGTTTGAGGCGTGCATTGAAACCAGTTTCATTGGAAATTTCTACTGTGTAATCTATAGAAAATTCGGTAAATGCACTTTTTATTAATTTGGTAAATTCAGACACTGATCCACGTGATGATTTTCCTTCTATTGATGCGTCACGTTTTGACTGAGAGAGTGTATTTTCGTTGATATTTACTTCAAATAAATTTGCTGCTGCGAGCGTAATTGCTGAATGATTTTGTATTTTAACTTCTTCCCATAATTTTTGTTTTAGTTTACTACTAAACATTGGGTTAATATCTTGATCCTGCCAAATATAGTTGAAAACTGGATGGTAAAATTTTGAGACGAAGAATTTTTCTTTTTCGGATTGTAAATTCGTCGGCGTAATGAGTGACAGCAAATCGGTCATGAGTGGATTTTATTAATTTGATCTTTAACTGACTGGAGATCGCCGTTGTGGATGAGTTGCCATAATGCTTCGAGAATGACTTTATCGTAGTCATGGACTAGCACATCACGGAGACCCACCATCCCTTTCCAGGGTAGTTCTGGGTGGGACTCACGGAAATCTTTATCTAATCTTTTTACCGCTTCACCAATTACTTCGAGTCGTTTAACTACTGCATCCTGTAACTGGCGGTTGGTCAAAAAAGCATCGTGTTCCACATTGCTCATATAAGAGTCGATGAGTGTGATGCTTTCCAATATATCTTCGAGATAGAGGCGAATATCTTTAATCATAGAGCCAATTGAACGATGTCTTGCATAATGTATGGCTTGAGCAGTGGTTTAATGTGATTTTTTTCGGTTAAATCGACTTTGACACCTAATTCTTCTTCGAGCTCTACTTTCATGCCACCATATTTAAGATATCCCATCCCTACCGGCATCGTTACAAGGAGGTCTAGATCGCTATTTTTTCTTGCTTCGCCTCTTGCGACACTCCCAAAAATAGCAGCTTCTTTGACTCCATATTTTTGTAGGACTTTGGTAATAATTGGTATGTATTTCATAACTCGAGTATATCATTTTTCCCACAAAGAATACCCCGGGCAGATAATGCTTACGGGTTGGGAAAAGTATTTCCAAATACTTTGCAAAGAGATGGTAGCACTCGTTTAGAAAATTGAGAACTAATTATTTTAAACAGTCAATTAATTAAAAACTGCGACGTAACTTTTTTCCCCATACAGGGCGGGGTCGTGATTCCCCTTTATTACTCCTAGAAAGGAGGTGATCCATCCGCTCCTTCCAGAACGGATACCTTGTTCATATTTTTCCCCGACTTTCGTGGGGTATGGACTATATCTTCATCCTTGATATAACGAAAAGTATGTATATTTATCGGGATGTTTGGTAACCATTGCTCGTCCACCTAGTCGTTTGATCCCGAGTGACAGCATTTTTGCAAATGCAACACCCTTTTGGGCAATACGATATGTGGTTTTATGTTTGGTCCCATCATGTAACATTCCGAGCAAATAAGCTTTTGTTATACAAGGAGCTCGCGTGTAGTCTCTACGGAGTCCTCGATTTTTGTTGCGAGGTTCCCTCGGTATTCCCATGGTTCTGTTTTATAGAACTTTAGACTTCACCGATATAGCGAGATTTGTACTGGACTTTACAGTCCAGAGTCGCTCACAATGTGGACGACTTAGCGCTCATCGCTGACCTTACTTTAGGCGGGTCCACCTCTTGCGAGTTTGGATTTCCGACTTCAAGTACTGCCAACTTTGCTCACTTGACGGGCGGATTGTGATAATTTTGAGGTTATTTCACGTTCCCACTTAGCGAGCGGATTTCCCGCACTAAGCGAGTCCCTAACTGTGCATTTCTATTTTGATTTGCCTGATACGAGTCAATCCTGATTGCGTGAGATGCTCCCCCGAATCAATGATTGTTAGAATAGTTTTGATCCTTTCCATGTCCCGCAATTTCTTGGGGCTATGGAGTGGATGATCAGAAAAAAATTGTATTAATAAATGTAACTTTGCCCGATCGCTAATTTCGTATCGGTAACATGGTGAGTGATTGCTTCTAGTTTCTCGTTGGTAATTGATATGACCAAATCCCAAAGTGTTTTGAACACCTTGTAAAATCGGCAAATCATCTTGACGCAACTTGATATAAAAATGGATTCTAGTTTGAGGATTGGCATTGGGGTATTTCTTAAACCTGTAAAGATTTATATAAAAACACCCTTCGCCATCGGTCAAACCAGCTATATAATCACCAGTTACCAAATTAAGGTCATTCCCTTCGCTACCCATATATTCATATTACCGAAGTAAGGCCGAATACGCAAGATAGTTACTATGGTTTGGCTGACTTCCTAATTAGCAATTTCCTCCGTCTAATTAGGATCTCCTTGGGTCATTAAAATTTCTGTTTCAAACATACTAACTTGAGTCCACCAGTTGGCGGATTATTTATCTTCCCCAAAACACACCGGAGTGGGTCGATAAACTCATTTTTATTGTTAGTCTGTTCTTTGTCTCAGGCCCTCCACCCTAGTCAATTACTCGTCTAGGACTGCCATATTTTTTTGACTACTAGCATGGATTTGCACCATGTAGAAAGATTAACTGCCAAGCGCGTTATATTAAAGTGTGTACAAGGAGCGAGAACGTATTCACCGCGGCCTGCTGATCCGCGATTACTACCGATTCCGACTTCATGAGGGCGAGTTGCAGCCCTCAATCTGAACTGAGGGAAGGTTTGTAGGATTGGCTCCCCCTTGCGGGTTGGCGACCTATTGTTACTTCCCATTGTAGGATGTGTGTGGCCCCAGGCGTAAGCGTCATGCTGACTTGACGTCATCCCCTCCTTCCTCCCTTGATACTATCAAGAGCAGTCTCGCGTGAATATTCAACACACGATAGGGGTTTCGTTCGTTATTCTACTTAAAGAAACGTCTCACGACACGAACTTACGACAGCCATGCAACAGCTGTACAACACTCTCGAAGAAGTCCTGCTTTCGCAGGATTTGCAGTTGTATGTCAAGCCTGGGTGAGGTCTTTCGCTTCGTATCGAATTAAACCACATGCTCCACCGGTTGTGCGCTCCCCCGTCAATTCCTTTGAGTTTTAGCCTTGCGGCCGTACTTCCCAGGCGGGATACTTAACGCGTTAGCTTGCGCCGACCAGGAAATCCCGATCAGCTAGTATCCATCGTTTACGGCTAGGACTACAGGGGTCTCTAATCCCTTTTGCTCCCCTAGCTGTCGTCTATCAGCGTCATGAGTTACCTAAGTATCTGCCTTCGCCTTTGGTGTTCTTCTTGATATCAACGGATTTCACCCCTCCACCAAGAATTCCGATACTCCCGATAACCATCTAGTCATGTAGTTTACACAGCATGTCTCCCGTTGAGCGGGAGCCTTTAACCACATACTTACAAAACCGCCTACAGAACGCTTTACGCCCAATAAATCCGGATAACGCTTGCACCCTACGTATTACCGAGGCTTCTGGCACGTAGTTAGCAGGTGCTTTCTAGAAGGGTACCTTCATTTTGTTATTCCCCTTCCACAGTGGTTTACGACCCGAAGGCCTTCTTCCCACACGCGGCGTCGCTGCGTCAGACTTTCGTCCATTGCGCAAGATTCCCAGTTGCTGCCACCCGTAGGTGTAGGACCCGTGTCTCAGTGTCCTTGTGGGGGGTCGTGCTCTCACACCCCCTACCCGTCGTAGCCTTGGTGAGCCATTACCTCACCAACTAGCTGATAGGATACAGGCTCCTCTCTCGGCGACCAGTTACGGTCTTTGATCCGGAGATCTCATGCGGTATTACCCCGCCTTTCGGCGAGCTATCCCCCACCAAGAGGTAGATTCCTATATATTACTCACCCGTCTGCCACTAAATTAGTATTGCTACTGAAATCGTTCGACTTGCATGCTTAAGGCACGCCGCCAGCGTTCATCCTGAGCCAGGATCAAACTCTCAAAAAGAAAGTTAAATCCAAAAGATTTACTCAAAGTTAAAAACGGTACTACCATCTCTTTGAATTGTATTTAAATGTGTAGTTATTTAAATGTTAAGGCGCGAGTTTGTGTTATCTGCGTAAGCACTAAAAAACCCGCCTCGGGGGATAAAATCCTTACCCTAGACAAGCAAGAGTGTATTCACAGATGTAAAAGTATTGTAACAGAAGATAGAAATGGCGCAAGGGGTTAAGTAGTGGCGAAGCCAGTGAAAGCTTGAAGTGCTTTGATTTCGGCGTCGTGTCGGTCAACTTTGGCTTGGGTCAATACTTGTTCTTCACGGGTATCCTTGGCTATTTTACAAGCCCTATCAGTATTGTCCTCAATACGGTTTAGTCTCTCTTTAAAATCTTCCCCAAGCTTGTCTTCAAAAGTCCTTTCTAAGATTTGACCAAACTCTGCATTGGTTGGATAGTGAGAGAGTTTGGCGTCTAATGTCTTGTTGAGATCGTCGTTAGTTGGATAGTGAGAGAGTTTGGCGTCTAATTTCTTTTCAACTACTTTATCAACAACCTCTGCAACGATTTGTTTTAATTGTTTGATTTGAGTACCAGAAAACGAATCTGTCATAGCTCTAATATATCACTTTTTTGAATGGTACGAATAGGCGGATTTGATGATGGTTTCGAGGTTGGAGTGAGTGGGAGACCAGGACAGCTCGGATTTGATACGGGAGACGTCGGCCACGAGCTCGTTGGCGTCGCCGGGGCGGCGAGGATCAAATTTAATTTTGACTGGTTTGCCACTCACACCTTCAACCATTTTAATTATTTCGAGATTACTGTACCCGTGACCGGTGCCGGCGTTGTAGCTCGTAGTTGTTGCCCCGCCAATCAGAGCTTTAGCAGCGAGTATGAAGGCAAGGGAGAGATCGAGCACGTGAATATAATCGCGAATGCAAGTACCGTCAGGGGTTGGGTAGTCGTTGCCAAAGAGGATAAATTCTTTACCTGCCAACTGCGCATTAATAATGTTAGGGATGAGGTGAGACTCGTTGTGGTGGTCCTCGCCGAGCTTACCCGCTGCGCCAGCCGCGTTGAAGAAACGAATTGAAATAGATTTGAGACTGTATTTGGTGTCATATTCTTTGAGCATATTTTCGGTGTCTAGTTTGGTTTGGCCGTAGGGGTTCTCCGGTGACTTGAGTTCGTCCTCGGGGATGGGCGAGTGAACAGGGTTACCATAAACACCGGCGGAACTGGCAAAGACTAGTTTGTGACAGCCGGTTTTGACCATGGCGTCAAACAAGTTGCGACTACCCTCTACATTATTTGCAAAATACTTGGCCGGATTCTGCACTGACTCCCCCATTTGAATGTAGGCGGCAAAATGCATAACAATATCGGGGTGGACTGATTGGAGTGCAGAGACAAGATCAGCTGGGTTTAAGAGATCACCTTTAATATAAGGAGTACTACCCAGTTTGGCGGGGGTATGCGAGACAAAATGATCAAAGACAGTGACTGTGTGACCAGCTTTTCCGAGCTCCTTGGCCGTGATGGCACCAATATAGCCCGCTCCACCGGTGATTAAGATTTTCATGGCTTTGATTGTAACTTTTTAAGCAGGAATAAGAAAGTAATGGCGCCGAGGGTGTCGAGCGCCCAGTCGCTAAGACCAAAACTACGGCCGGGGATACCACGTTGGATAAATTCGATAGCGAGACCATAGAGTGAAGTTAAAGAAATTGCATAATATTTTTTAACTGGAATGAGTATGGCGATGACGCCAAAGAAGAAAAAGTGACCACCATTGGAAAGCAACCAGCTAACGAACGTGTCGTTGGAGGGATGGAAGTTGGGGATGGTGGTGAGATAAAAAGTTAAACTAGCCCAGGAGAGCGTGAGAAACCAAAGAACTATTTTATTCATCAGTACATTATGGCACATCCAGTGAGGACTCTCCTTTCGTCTGCCGACGAACCCTTCTTGGCTTGCAGCCAGGAATTCCTGTTAAGGAGAGTCCTCTAAGTGCATGGACCTCAAATATGTGCGATAGCCAAAGAAACCGGCGAGGGAGACCAGGATGAGGCCGGAACCAACAATGAGAGCGGTCTTTGCGCGAGACTTGTTTAGAGTTGGAGACACGGGCGAGTCATGACTCGCCCCTACAGGGGATGGGCTAATGCCAAAGCCAGAGAGATTTATTTCGGTAGATTCACCGGCGACGGTACCAGTTGGAGAAGGTGACAAATCGGGGGAGGGTGCGGGACTGGGTTTGATTGATGGACTGGGCTTGGGAGTTGGAGTCGAGGTGGGTGTGGGAGTAGGGGTAGGCGTTGGGGTCGCAGTAGGCGTGGACGTGGGACTGGGTGCTGGAGTTGGATTAGTCGTGCCCTGTGTTGAACTCCCGATTACCCAGTTTTCGCTACCGTTTGGGCTACGATAAACTGTTTTATCCGATGTTACTGTGGTGTAGACATGTTTATCAATAATATTTTTACTGAGATCATAAAGAGTAACAACATCCCCGCTATTATTCAGCCAAGATTTTTTTGCGGAATTGGTAGCAACAAAATATTGTCCAGGATCTATGGAGATACTTAAGGTAATGTCATCATTCAAGTCATTATCGTCTACTAGTGTCCAACCTGTTAGGTTCTCGGATACACTTCCTTCATTGTAGAGTTCGATCCATTCGACATCTGTTGATGGGGAGATTTCGTTGATCCAAACTGCGGCGTGGACAGTAGTAAATGAAAGGATAAACAGTATGGCTAAGAAACCAAACTTGCGCATTATAAAACTAGTTTAACAGGAAAAATTAACGAGTGGTTGAAGTTGGCCGGATTAAACGACCATTGCAGATTTGCCAGCCAAAGAATCTTATACTGCGACATGACGCTGGTGTTTGGGTAGGTGTAGGAGATACAGTTTCGTATGGCTTAGGGGAAGGAATAGGCTTTGAGGTTGTAGTCGAAGTAGGTGTAGGAGATGGGAGTGGTGATCTGGGTGGGGGAGGAGTGGTACATGTTTGTCCACAAAAAGTCTGGGCGTGCTTGTAAGCAACAATGGGGTCGATACAATCACTAGAATTCCCGCCCTCGTATCCTTTTTTGTTATCTGTTGTACATGTGTAATCAACTCGTTTTACCCTGCCCTTACCACAGCTATCTGTGGCAGTATAAGTGGCGATATTGCCGACACAAGACTCAAGACTTGTAATCTCAGAGACGGAAGGAGAAGTGGTAAGTGATTGAAGCAGGAAAATCCCAGTAATGAGAACAGTCCCAAGTATTCCAACTAGAACAAATCGATTAATTGATTGTCGTTTTTTCACTTGATCTCCTTACTACAGGTGTCTTGAGCTATACTCATAGCAGACACAAAGTCGGTGCAGGTATTTACGGCAATTTCTTTTGTACGACCATCCTTACAGGTGAATGAGATAGATAGAAAGCTGGCTGAACCACATGGTTTGCTTGCATTGAAGGTGGCTATACCTGTGCCAATTGGGGTAGGGGTGGAAGAGACGAATGGTTTGGGAGATGGAGTTGGTTTGGTGGAAGGAGGGCACATATCCTCTGTTTCGGCGATCATACAGCGGGGAGTGGAGTCTAGGCAGGCAGGACGAGGACGACAAGTGGATCTAGGCATTTGGGAGGGGGTGCTTGAGGAACAAATAAGAACTGGATCGCAGGGAGCGTTGATACATTCGACTTTTTGATAACTACATCCTGGAGGTGGATTGGGAGGAGTACTAATGAGTGGCTTAGAAAGCGTTCCGTATGAGTTAGAGACTGTCATTTCATTGATTGCGACCGGAGCAAAAATCATTTTGATTGTGGCATAAACAAAGAAAATCGCAAATATCCCTAAAGATATAAGGGACCATTTATTTTGTGGAGAGTGCTTTCTCTGTTTGTTCATCTTGGTTTTGATGAGGTGATCGGGGTAGGTCTAGGGGTAGGGGTTGGGGTGGGAGATACACTTTCAAATGGTTTGGGTGATGGAATGGGCTTGGGACAAGTGGTGGCACAAATAGAGAGAGCATTGTCGTACCATGTGGAGACCGATTTGCATGCACTTTTGTCACCTTGTTTATGAATTGATTTAAGAATACCACAGGTGAAAGAAACCGTTTGGTAATTATTGTCCCCGCAACTACCAGAGAGAGAGAACGTTGCTACCGTTTCGCAAACACGGGGGGTGGGTTTTGGGGTTGGTCGAGGAATACCGCCTCTAGTTTCTCTAATTTCATTGATTGAGGTTCGTTGCATGGTGGAATAAAAATAACCACCTAATAAAATAGATGTTCCCAGTATTATCGCAACGACAAAAGTGAGATTAATCTTTGATTTTCCTGGAGTTAATTTGAATGATTTGTGAAGAACTTTTACTTTGGACATAGTTAATTAATAACACACTAATAATTAACATGCAAGTAGTAGGTATCATACCCTTCGTTTTGTTTGACGTGGACGTAAATCAGATTCCCACTACCACATTTCATACTACCTTGATAGAGTTCCCCAGGTTTGGCTGCTTTAACCGTGGCGTTGTCACTCACCATGTCTACTCCGGTATGCACGTTACCGGTGTAGCGAGAGGAATACGAGGTATGACCATAACCTTGGGTGATTTTAATGGGATCGTTCAGTGGCCAGTTCCAACTGCCGCTACCATTTTGAGCTGGGTCCGCATTGTCCCAACTCAAATTGGTTGAGCGCAAGAGTCCAAAAGGATCGCGACCGGCTCCGTTTTGGGCAACTTCGAAGTGGAGATGAGTGCCGGTTGAGCACGGAGATGAACCTTGGATAATGGAGGCAACCCTCTCTCCCTCCCCCACATTCCCGACTTTAACCTCCTTGCCAAGCCCAGCGATAATCCCTTGAATCGCAACCAGTTCGGCTTGGGCTTGGGCGAGGAGTTTTTGATATTGGGTTTCGCTATTTTTCGTTTCTGCGAGGAGTTGGTTTTTGGCGGCAACTTGGTTGGCAAGGGCGGATTTATCCCGATCCAGTTTGGTTTTTAAGGCTTCGATTTCTTTTTGTTTGGCCTCTTTGGTTTCCTTTTGGGTGTTGTAATCGAGGCGGGATTTTTCGAGGGCAATGAGGACATTACGATCATGGTCGCGAATGATTTTTCCGTACTCAATGGCACGAACGATGCTGGGTAACCCGGAAATTTGGGAAATGAGGAAAGCATCATAGGTACCACGGTACATATAGGTCTCGCGCACACGAGAAACAAAGATCTTGGTTAGATCAGTCAAGGAATAATCGATGCTATCAATCCGACTCGCCAGATCGTCGATCTCGGATTTGAGTTTGTCGAGCTGGAGAGATGTCGCGGCAATTTTGGCTTGCGTGAGTTTGATTTGGGTGTTTAGTATAGTGAGAGCTTGCGAAAGCGTTTGGGCTTGTCCAGCAAGCTGATCTTTTTTGGCCTGGCAGTCGGCGATGTAAGTCCGAAGAGAACCTTCATCTTTGGGGATATTCTCACCACAGACAGCAGCGTGGGCAGGAGAAGTGAAAAGTAAGATAATAATCGCAAAGGATCGGAAGTAAAAAAACAGTTTTTTCATCGGCCGTAACGTCTCGTCGCGATCAAGCTAGCCAGACCTCCAATCAGCAAGCCAAGTAGTACCTCCCCGCCAAGAAGGGAAAACATAATCCAGATAGGGACAGGTAAGAGGGGGATACCTTGAAGGAAATCCACAAAGTTGGGGGTTAGATAGAGGAGAGCTAGGTATGCCAATCCCCAACCGAGGACAGCACCCAAGACGCCGTAGATAATACCTTCACTGACAAAAGGTCCGCGGATATACCATGAAGTAGCCCCAAGGAGCGAGAGCGTATTGATCTCGGTTTTACGAGCGGTAAACTTGAGACCCAAGATCACAATAATGGTGGTTAGAGAGGCAAAGATCAGGAGGCTCGAGAGAACAATGCCTGTTAGGCGGATCCCGCCCACCCATTTTTTGAGAGTATCGATCACATCTTTTTGAAACACAACCTCTTCAACAGAGGAATTCTTTTGCATTAGCTCCGCAATGGATTCCAAGTCAGTCACGTTTTTTGCCGAGACTTCGAGACTAGCGGGTAGAATATCAGCCGTTACCATCTCGAGGAGGAGGGGGTTGTCGGTGTTTTGCTCACGATAGATGGCAAGGGCGTCTTCTTTTGATATATAGCGTATGGACTCAACGATGGTGGAAGCAGAGATCTGGGATTTCAGTGAGTCAACCTCCACGGAAGTTGTGTCATCTTTAAAAAAAGCCGTGACTTGGGGACGAGACTCAAAATAGGAGAGCATTTTACCCGCGCCCAACACGACGAGGGAAAAGATACTGACGATAAAAAAGGTGGTCACAGTCATAAAAACTGCGGAGATAGATTGGTATGGAGAGCGACGGATGTGTTTCAAAACCGTGTTTTTTTGGGTCATATAGATTCCTCCACTTCGGTCGGAATGACGTTATGAGTTTTGTCGTGTTTTGAATGGTGAGCTCCAGAGTCATGCACGAGCTTGCCTTTGTCCATCCGGAGGCGACGGAGTTTGAGATCTTTGATAAGCTCGAGATCGTGAGTCGCCATAACCACCGTCGTACCTTGCTCGTGAACATCCTGCAACAGGCGGATGATGGAGAGGCCGGTTTTGGCATCCAAGTTGCC
>Ga0209211_10009878_pt1 | contig 12589 bp, 22 predicted proteins | sample RifGroA2_FD_183992 | JGI IMG/M metagenome (GOLD analysis project Ga0209211, IMG submission 183992) | Groundwater microbial communities from Rifle, Colorado, USA - Groundwater A2 (SPAdes) (version 2) | ecosystem: Environmental > Aquatic > Deep subsurface > Groundwater | place: Rifle, Colorado... | reverse complement strand
CTCGACAGGTTAATGTTCCGGCCATAATTGTTTTCTTAAACAAAGTTGATATGGTGGCCGATAAAGAAATTCTTGATTTGGTAGAAATGGAAGTAAGAGAGCTTTTGACTAAATATGGATTTCCCGGTGATAAAGTTCCGGTTATCCGCGGTTCCGCTTTGAAAGCGTTAGCTGATGATCCAGCCGGAATTAAGTCAATCAAGGACTTAATGGCTCAAGTTGATTCATATATTCCGGATCCAGTCAGACCAATTGATAAGCCATTTTTAATGCCGGTTGAAGATGTCTTTACTATTTCCGGTCGAGGAACAGTGGTCACAGGACGAGTTGAAAGAGGTATCGCCAAAGTAAATGAAGAGATGGAGATTGTTGGTATTAAAGAAACAAAAAAAACCGTTATTACCGGAGTTGAGATGTTCAAAAAAACTTTAGATGAAGCCCGAGCCGGTGATAATGTTGGTTTATTACTCCGAGGAGTGGAAAAAGACGATGTAATACGTGGTCAGGTAATCGCCAAACCAGGATCAATTACACCGCACACCGAATTTGATGCAGAAATTTATATTCTCACTAAAGATGAAGGCGGTCGACATACACCGTTTTTCAAAGGCTATCGACCTCAGTTTTATATAAAAACCACTGATATTACCGGTGAAATAGAGTTACCAGCTGGTGTGGAAATGGTTATGCCGGGAGACAATGTTAAGATTAAGGGTAAATTAATTTACCCGGTCGCCATGGAAGAAGGATTAAAGTTTGCCGTCAGGGAAGGTGGACATACAGTCGGAGCAGGAGTTGTGACAAAAATCATTAAATGATACCAATCAACGAATGAATCCGAATCAACTAATATTTGTTGATTAGAATAAAATTTGTAGATTAGGATCTTAAATTGCACTTTAATATGCCGAAAGGAAGAATTAGAATTAGACTTAAGTCGTATGATCATCGATTAATCGATGAGACCTGTCAAAAAATTGTCGATACGACAATCAGAACAGGAGCCAATGTGGTAGGTCCGGTTCCCTTACCAACAAAAAATGAAATATTTGTTGTTAATAAAGCTTCTTTTATTGATAAAGACGCGCGAGAGCATTTTGGTTTAAAAACTCATAAAAGAATGATTGATATTATTAATCCCACTAATCAAACCATTGATTCTTTAATGCATCTAGAACTTCCTGCCGGTGTTGAGGTTGAAGTAAAAATGTAACCCAAGTAAGGTAAAAATCCATTTGAACATTTTTAATTAGTATTATATAATTCCTTTTAAATGTTATTTATCCTTTTATTCGGGAACTAAGGATTAATATTTTCCGGATTGGAATATTAGCCCCAATCTGGGGCTATTTTTTATGCCAAGTTTTATTTTAGGAAAAAAATCGATTCAAACTCAACAGTTTGATAAAAATGGAGAAAGAATTCCGACGACTTTTATTGATACCTCCCGATGTCATCTTATTGACGTTATTACCCCGGACAAGCGGGGTTATTTTTCGCTCAAACTTGGATTTGGTCAAACCAAAAATATTAAAAAACCAGTCCAAAAAGAATTAGAAAAGGCGGGGATAAAAACCCCGCTTCGTTTTTTAAGAGAGTTTAGGTTAGAAGAATATAAAGACAAAGTTAAATTAATTGAAGACGGCAAAAAAAAAGGTGTTCAAATTGGTGAAGCAAAAATTTTTTCCGGAGATATCATTAACCCAAATATTTTTATTAAAAGCGGTGACCTAATTACTGTTTCGGGAATATCCAAAGGAAAAGGTTTTCAAGGTGGAGTTAAGCGTCACGGCTTCAAAGGAAGATCTCAGACTCATGGAGCATCTCGTGATGAGCGAGCTCCGGGATCAATTGGAATGGCAACTACCCCGGGTAGGGTGTTTAAAGGAAAAAGAATGGCTGGCCGAATGGGTGGAGACAGGGTAACAATTAAAAATATTGAAGTAATAGAGGTTAAAGAAAACGGTTTGTTAATTAAAGGTTTAGTCCCCGGAGCAAAAGGGGGGTTATTGGAGGTTAGGGGTTAAGTGTTAGGAGTTAGGTGGGAAATAATATGGCTATAACAAAAAAAACAAAGATAAAAGCTAAAGTTTCAGTTGCGAAAAAAGCTATCCTATCTTTATCTATTTATGATATTAATGGGAAAGAACAGAAAACCGTCGAACTTCCAAAGGATGTTTTTTCCGTCACTGTTAATCCAAGTTTATTAGCCCAAGCGGTAAGAGTCTATTTGGTTAATCAAAGACAGGGTAATGTTTCGGTAAAAACTCGTGGTGAAGTAGTTGGTTCAACCAGAAAAATTTATCGACAAAAAGGAACCGGAAAAGCCAGGCATGGCGCCATTAAAGCCCCAATTTTTGTTGGCGGCGGTATTGCTCATGGTCCAAAACAAAAAGATTATAACTTAAAGTTTAATAAAAAAGAAAAAAAGATGGCTTTATTTGCCTCACTATCAGAAAAACTAAAAGAAAAAAAAATATTTGGTTTAGAAGATAAAGCTTTGACGATTAAACCAAAGACAAAAATATTTGTTAATTTTCTTGAGAAGCTTAAATTATCAGATAAAAACAACCTGATAGTTTTACTTAAGATGGAAAAAAATAATTTGATTTTAGCGATGAGAAATATTCCCGGGATATCTTTTATTGACGCCAGATCTTTGAACCCTTATTTAATATTAAAAAGCAATAACATAATTTTTATTGAAAACTCTTTAGAAGTTTTTAAAAGCAAACCTAAACATGTTAATAAATGAAGTATTAATTAAACCGATATTGACAGAAAAAGCCACTAATTTAGTCCAAAATCAAGTTTATATGTTTGAAGTTGATAAAAGAGCCAATAAATTTCAAATAAAACAGGCCTTAGAAAAACTTTACAAAGTTAAAACAGGCGCAGTAAAGATTATGATAAGAAAAGGGAAAGAAAAAAAGACTGGAAAAAAAATGAGGATTAAAAAAATGGCTGATAGGAAAATTGCCTTTGTTAAATTAATTGAGGGGAAAATCGACCTCTTTCCGCAAAAATAAATATGGATAAGAAAACGTTATCAAAAAAAGTCAAACCAGTAAAAAGATTAATGAAGATTTTGAAAAAAAATTCCGGCCGAGATAACAGTGGTCAAATTTCAGTCCGTCATCAGGGTGGAAGGCAAAAAAGATTTTATAGAATAATTGATTTTAAAAGAGATAAGCGTGATGTGGAAGCGGAAGTAATCAGGATTGAAAGAGACCCAAATAGAAATACTTTTATTGCTTTAGTTAAGTATCGAGACGGTGAGTCCAGATATATTCTTTATCCGCACAATCTTAAGATTGGCGATAAAATTATTGCCAGTGAAAAAGCTGATATTAAAATCGGTAACGCTTTGCCATTAAAAAATATTCCCATTGGAACATTGGTCCATAATGTTGAACTTTATATTGGTAAAGGTGGCCAGATGATAAAGAGCGCTGGTACAGCTGCGTCAGTCATCGCTAAAGAAGATAAATTTATTCATCTTAAATTACCATCAGGTACGGTACAACGTTTTTTTAAAGATTGTTGGGCAACCGTAGGACAGTTAGGCAATATAAAATTTAAAGATGAAATTATAGGCAGCGCCGGAAGAAAAAGACTGATGGGAATTAGACCAACGGTTCGAGGGACGGCCCAAAATCCTCGTAGCCATCCTCATGGCGGTGGAGAAGGCAGGTCTGGTGAAGGAATGCATCCGAAAACTCCTTGGGGTAAACCGGCTCGAGGAAAAAGAACGAGAAATAAAAATAAATGGAGTAAGGGATTAAGAATTAAAAGACGCAAATAACCCTGAACCAGAATAAATTCGGTACAGGATAAATTATTATGGAAGCAAAAGTCTATTTTATCAATCTACCGGTTTCACCGAAGAAAGCCCGTTTTTATTTGCCGGCCATAAAAAAACTAAAACCAATTGATAGTCTTGACTATCTTTATTATGAAAGGACTGATGCGGCCGGTATTCTATATAAAGCCATTAAGTCGGCTATTAGCAATGCTCGACAGTTGTTGAAAGTAGACGATAATCTGTTAGACTTTAAACTTCTTGCCGTTGAACAAGGCCAAAAATTAAAACGCTTTCGCCCAGGTTCCCGTGGAAACGCAAAGCCAATCAATAGAAGAATGAGCCACATAAAGATTATATTAGAAGCTAAAGTGGAAAAAAAATCAGAGGTAAAGGTTGAACAAAAAAAGATCACAGATAAAAAAATATCAAATATCAAAGATCAAAAATCAAAGACTGAATTAAAAATTGAAAAAACAAAAAAATAAATGGGACAAAAGGTTCATCCAAGAGGTTTACGTCTTGGAGTAGTATACAATTGGAATTCCCGTTGGTTTTTTTCTAATAAAAGATCCTTCAAGGATTCATTGATATCAGATTTGAAAATAAGAAAAGCTTTAATGAATAAACTGGCTTTTTCTTCGGTAACTCAAATTGATATCGAAAGAGCGATTAACAGAATTACTCTGATTATCTATGCAGTCAAGGTAGGAATGATTATTGGTCGGGGTGGAAAGGGGTTAGAAGAAATTAAACAATTTGTTATTGACAATCTGAAAAAAGGGGAAAAAATTAAAGAATTAAAAATTGATATTAAAATCGAACCGATCAAGAAACCATTTTTAAATGCTTATTATGTTTCCCAACTGGTAGCAGAAAAATTGGTAAAAAATTTTCCCCACCGATCCACTGTGCATAATGCCATGAATAAGGTGATGGAGGCGGGTGCTAAAGGAGTTAAAATACAGTTAGGTGGGAGAGTCGGTGGAGCGGAAATATCCAGACGCGAAAAATATTTCTTAGGAACAATTCCCACGTCAACGATTAGAGAAGAAGTTGATTTTGCCCGATATCCGGCCTTGACGAGATCAGGATATGTAGGGGTGAAAGTATGGATTTGTAAATAATAATTATAAAAATTATAACGATTATAACTATTATATTAACTTATGTTATCACCAAAAAGACAGAAATATCGCAAACAATTTAGAGGCAGCTTTAGAAAAATTGCCGTTAAAGGTGAAAAACTTAATTTTGGCCCTTTTGGTTTAAAGGCATTGAAAAGCGCTTGGATAAAAGATCGCGAGATTGAATCAGCCCGGGTGATCTTTGCCCGGGGAACAAGAAAAAGTGGTAAATATTGGATCAGAATATTTCCTGATAAACCGTTTACGAAAAAACCACCGGAAGTAACCATGGGATCGGGCAAGGGCGACGTCGCCTATTTTGTTGCCAGTGTAACTCCGGGAAAAATATTGTTTGAGATTAATGGATTATCAAAGGAAGAATCAATTAAAGTTTTAAATAACGTTGCTTCGAAATTATCAGTAAAAACAAAAGTTGTTAGTCGAGAAATATGAAAAAAATTACCAAAACATATCAGGAAAAAACGAGTAAAGAATTGATGAAGGAAATTTATCCATTGAGAGAAGAAATAGCCAAATTACAACTATCTTTTAAAAGCAATCCACCAAAAGATACCAATTCTTTAATGAAAAAGAGGAAGCAATTAGCCGTTTTATTGACAATATTATCAGAAAAAAGAGAGGTTGAAAGTTTTCAAGAGAAAGTTAATAAATAACTATGAGAAAAACTTTAATCGGTAAAGTGGTTTCGACGAAAATGACAAAAACCGTCGTGGTGATGGTTGAGAGAAAATTTAAACATCCTGTCTATCATAAAGTCATTGTTCGACATAAAAAATATAAAGCTCATAATGAAAAATTAGATTTGAAATTAGAAGATATGGTTCAAATTGAAGAAACAAAACCTATATCAAAAGATAAGCATTTTGTAGTAATAGAGAAGTTATAACAATTATAAAATTTATAAAAATTATAAAGATTATATAACATATGTTACAGCTTAGAACAATTTTAAATGTTGCTGATAACACCGGAGCGAAAAAAGTTTCCATGATTGGCATGGCCAAAAAAGGAAATAGAAAATTCGCTTATTTAGGTGAGGTGATAAATATCACTGTCAAAGAAGCGATACCTTTTTCTTTAGTGAAACAGGGTGAAGTCTTGTCAGCGGTTATTGTTAGAACTAAAAAAGAGGTGAGAAGAAAAGACGGCAGTTATATTAGATTTGATGAAAATGCTTGTGTAATATTAGCCAGTAAAGAGGTAAAAGATCCTAAAGGAACACGAATTTTTGGACCAATAGGAAAAGAAGTCAAGGAAAATGGTTTTTCCAAGATTGCCAGTTTAGCGGAAGAGATATATTAACCATGAAGTAGATCAAAGATCACTTCATGGCAAGTTAAGGTTTATTAGAGTCAATATGAAAATCAAAAAAGGTGATAAAGTAGAAATGACAATAGGAAAAGATAAAGGTAAAAATGGTGTGGTGGAAAAAGTCTATAAAAATGCCAATAAAGTTATAGTTACGGGAATGAATCTTTATAAAAAACATGTAAAGAAAAATGAAAAAATGCCTCAGGGTGGAATTGTTGATTTACCAAGAGCTATTGATGTTTCAAAGTTGGCTTTTATTTGTCCAAAATGTGGAAAAATGACTAGAATTGGTTTTAAAATTGAAAAAAACCTGCCTGCCGGCAGGCAAGGTAAAAAATATAGGATATGTAGGAAATGTGATAACAAGATATAGATAAGGTAGGGGTCGGGTAACCCGACCCGTACATAAATTAATAAAAAAATATGACATTCAAAGATTATTACAATCAAGAAGTGGTCGAAAAACTTAAAGGCGACTTAAACCTTAAAAACGTTATGGCTGTGCCTAAAGTAATTAAAATTGCCATTAATGTTGGAGCGGGTGAAGCGGTGACTAATAAAAATGTCATTGAAAAAATTCAAGAACAGTTAATGACGATTACTGGACAAAAATCGATGATTACCAAGGCAAGAATTTCGGTTTCCGCCTTTAAGATTAGGAAAGGATTGGCAATTGGAGTTAAGGTAACTTTAAGAGGAAAAAGAATGTATCATTTTTTGGAAAAATTGATTAAAATAGTGATTCCCCGATTAAAAGATTTTCGCGGTGTTTCTGATAAAAATATTGATCAGAATGGCAACCTTAATATTGGCTTTCCAGAACAAATAATTTTTCCCGAAATAGATTTTGACAAAATTGATAAAATAAGAGGTTTGCAAGTGACCGTGGTCACTAATGCCAAGAGCAAAGAAAAAGGAAAAAAATTATTTGAAATGTTAGGAATTCCGTTTAAGAAATAATTATGGCCAAAACATCAGACGTAGTTAAGTTTTTAAAAAAACAGAAGTTCAAAGTAAGATTTCGCAATCGATGTTCCATATGTGGAAGGTCAAGAGGATATATGCGTCGATTTGGTTTATGCCGGATTTGTTTCAGGGAAAAAGCTTTACAGGGAGATATTCCCGGAGTTAAAAAAATTTCACTATGAGCAGATCAAGAAAAAAAGGACCATATATTGATGAAAGATTATTAAAAAAAGTCTTAAAACAAAAAGAAACTAATGATAATACCGCCATCAAGACTTGGTCGCGCGCTTGTCAGATTCCTCCAGATTTTGTTGGTCATAAGTTTGGAGTTCATAATGGAAGAAAGTTTATAGAAGTTTCTGTAACCGAAGCCATGGTTGGTCATCGTTTAGGCGAATTTTCACTAACCAGAACTTTTAGAAGTCATGGTAAAGTTACTAAAAAAGTTCTCGAGGCAACCTAAAATATATGGAAAATTCAATTATTGATCTAATCATCAGAATAAAAAACGGATATATGGCGAAAAAAGAGACTATTGAATCACCCTGTTCGAGATATCGAGAAGCCGTTTTGAAGAAATTAGTTAGTTTAAAATTTATTAAAGGCTATGAAGTCAAAGGAGAAATTAAAAAAAACATGACAATTGATTTGGCTTATAAAGAGGATAAGCCCGCCATTAGCGATGTGAAAATTTATTCAAAACCAGGGATGAGGCTTTATATTTCTTATAAGAATTTGAAACCAGTTTTGAGTGGATTTGGTTATTCAATTCTTTCCACATCGAAAGGGATTATGACTGATCGAGAGGCAAAAAAAGCAAAATTAGGAGGAGAATTATTATTTAGTTTTTGGTAATTTTATGTCTAAAATCGGCGAAAAACCAATAACTTTATCACCGGCAGTCAGTCTTAAAATTGAGGATAATAATGTCACTATTAAAGGTCCTCAAGGGGAGATGTCTTTTGTTGTTCCAAAAGAGTTGACTCTAATTAGGGAAGAAAATAACTTAATTTTTAAAAGAAAAAATAATGAAAAAAAAATTAGATCAATCCATGGTTTATATCGACAGTTAATCAGTAACGCGGTTTTAGGAGTGGAAAAAAGTTGGGAGAAAAAATTAGAGGTAGTTGGAACCGGTTTTACGGTTAAGTTACAAGGTGAAGATTTAGTATTTAAAGTCGGATATTCTCATCAGGCAGTTTTTAAAAAACAACCGGGAATAAAATATCAAGTCGAAGGAAATAATAAAGTAACTGTTGCAGGGCACGACAAACAGTTAGTCGGCCAAGTAGCCTATCAGATAAAGATGATTAGAAAACCTGATGTTTATAAGGGAAAAGGGATTCGATATTTAGGGGAAAAATTAAGAATTAAACCGGGTAAAAAAGCTAAAGCAGCTATCGCAACAGTCTAAAAAATTATATGACTAATATAAATTTTGATCGAAAATTAAGAAGAAAAAGAAGAATTAGCTCTAATATTAAAGGAACAAAGGTAAGACCAAGAATATCGGTTTTTCGTTCCAATCGTTATGTCTATGCTCAGGCGATTGACGATGGGACAAGAAAAACTTTATTCTTTTTTTCCAATTTTGATCTTAAAAAAGAAACTGATTATAAAAAAGGTAAAAAAAGAGATGATTCAAAAAAAATTGGTATTGAGTTGGCAAAAAAACTTATTAAAAACAAAATAAAGGCCGGAGTATTTGATCGAGGTAGCTATGCTTATAATGGAAGAGTCAAAGCACTAGCGGAAGGTTTAAGAGAAGGGGGATTAAAGATTTAATTTTTAATTACTAATTTCTAATTACTAAATAAAATGTTTAACCAATTTAAACAAGATAATAAAGAATTTCAGGAAAAAGTTGTTAAGATAAAAAGAGTTTCTAAAAAGACAACCGGTGGTAATTATGTGACTTTTTCTGCACTAGTTGTCGTAGGGGACCGAAAAGGTAAAGTCGGTATCGGTTTGGGTCGGTCACTAGAGGTACCACCGGCGATTCAAAAAGCGATTAGTTATGCAAAAAAACACCTGATTAATGTTCCAATTAGGAATAAAACCATTCCACACGAAGTAAGAGTTAAGTTTAAAGCCGCTAGAATATTGTTAAAACCGGCCCCAGAAGGAACCGGATTAAAAGTAGGCAGTGTTGCTCGTGTGATCTTAGATCTTGCCGGGGTAGAAAATGCCTCCGGGAAAATCATTGGTTCTAGAAACCAAATCGTTAATACTTATGCGATTATGAAAGCTTTAAGCTTGTTGCGGACAAAATTTTAAATATTCTATGAGTAACTTTTTATCTAATTTACCAAAAATAACTTCTCAAAAGAAGAAACGTCTTGGTCGGGGTTTAAGTAGTGGTAAAGGATCTAAATCAGGCCGGGGAACAACCAGACATCAAAAAGCTCGGGAAAGTATTCCTCTCCATTTTGAAGGGGGACAAGGAAGAATTGTCAAGAAATTTCCCCTTCTTCGCGGAAAAGGAAAAAATAATTCTAAAAATGAGAAATCTTTTGTTATTGATTTGGAAAAACTAAATATATTATCTAATAATACGATGGTTAATAGAGCAACTTTAATTAAAGAAAAGATCATAACCAATGGAAAAGAAAACTTACCGATAAAGATCTTAGCTAACGGTCAGTTAAAAAAAAAGCTAGTTATTAAACTACCTGTTTCTAAAAAAGTTAAAGAAGCCGTCGAAAAACTAGGCGGTCAGGTCGAACCCTAAAAAATGATTAAAAAAATAGTTGAAAAAATTAATATCCTTCTCAAGGATCCTGAGCTAAAAAGAAAACTTTTATTTACTTTATTTATTTTTTTGGCTTTTCGAATCTTTGCTTTTTTACCGGTGCCGGCGATTAATTTAGTAAAATTACGCGCTTTATTCTCTCAAAATCAATTTTTATCTTTACTAGACATATTTTCCGGCGGCACTTTAATCAATTTTTCTGTCATGGCCTTAGGTCTTAATCCCTATATCAATGCTTCAATTGTTTTACAAATGTTGACAATGATGATTCCTTATTTGGAAAACTTATCTAAAGAAGGTGAATATGGACGGGCAAAAATAAATCAGTACACCCGGATGTTGACCGTGCCGTTAACTATAGTGCAGGCAATTGGAATTTTTATGCTTCTTAAAAATCAAAAAGTAATCGGAGTTTTATCGCCAATAGAATTTTTTTCTTTTATCCTGACGATGGTCGCCGGAACGTTTATTTTAGTTTGGTTTGGTGAGTTAATTTCCGAGTTTGGTCTGGGTAATGGGATATCTCTTTTGATTTTTGTAGGAATCGTTGGTCGATTACCGGTACTTTTGGGTCGAACCGCCACTGTATTTAATCAAGAGATTATTTTTAATGTGATTATTTTTCTAGCTCTTTCATTGTTTGTTATTGCTGCAATTGTTTTTATTAATGAAGCAACCAGAAGAATTCCGGTTTTGTATGCCAAAAGAATTAAGGGAAATCGTATGTATCAGGGAGCGACAAATTTTCTTCCTCTAAAACTTAATCAGGCCGGTGTAATTCCGATTATATTTGCCGTTTCTTTTGTTCTCTTTCCTCAATTGATTGGTAATTTTTTAAGATATGTAAAAAATCCAGCTTTAGCCGGTGTCGGCAATTTTCTTTCGACGGTCTTTTCCCCAACCGGTTTTTTCTATAATTTTTTCTACTTTTTTCTTGTGATCGGTTTTACTTATTTTTACACGATTATTGTTTTTAATCCGCAAAAAATTTCCGAAGAAATTCAAAAACAAGGTGGATTTATTCCCGGAATTCGTCCCGGTATGGCGACCAAAGAATATTTAGAGAAAATCCTTTATCGAATTACGACCGCTGGAGCTGTTTTTTTAGGCATTGTTGCCGTAATGCCGGTTTTATTTTCAAAAATCACCGGACTAACTAATTTAGTGATTGGCGGCACGGGTATTTTAATCGTTGTTTCCGTTATTTTGGAGACTTTTAAAAAGGTTGAATCACAGTTGGTAATGAGAAATTATGATAGATTTGTGAAATAATCGTTATAACAATTATAATTTTTATAAATATTATATTAACCTATTATGGCTAAAAAAGGTTCAAGAATTGATGTTGGTTTAGTTTGTGAAATATGTCAGACTGTTAATTATGTGGTTGATAAAAACAAAGTCAATACGACCGGTAGTTTGAAATTAAATAAGTTTTGTCAGAAATGTCGAAAACATACGGTCCATAAAGAAACAAAGAAGCTGGATTAATAATCGTTATAAATGTTATAACAATTATAAAAATTATATGAAGTTAGTCCTTATTGGCATTCAAGGATCCGGTAAATCAACTCAGGGTAATTTATTGTCCAAACAATTAAAGATTCCTTATTTATCAACCGGTCATATTTTTAGAGAAATTGCCAAAGAAAAGACGCAATTGGGGAGATATATTAAAGAAATCCTTAACACTGGCCTTCTTGTTCCAGATGAAAAAACCATTGAAATCGTTAATTCTTACTTATCTCGTCCAGAATATAAAAAAGGTTATATATTAGACGGATTTCCAAGAACTTTAAAACAAGCAAAAGAATTTAAAAACAACGTTGATAAAATAATCTATCTTGATATTTCTCAAAAAGAAGCCATCTGGAGATTATTTCACCGTAATGACAATACAAGAAGTGATGAATCATTGCCGGCTTTAAATAAAAGAATCACTTTATTTTATAAATTTACCGAACCGGTGATTAATTATTATAGAAAAGATAATAAATTAATTGATATTGATGGAACAATGAAAATAGAAGAGGTCAATGAAGAAATCCTTAAGGGTTTGGGTAAGCAGCTTATAAAAAATCAAGTGATTAGTTGGAAAAGAAAACAAAAAACTATTATTGTCATTGTTGGTCTACCGGGAACTGGTAAAACAGATGCGGCTGATTTTTTTCAGAAAAAAAACTTACCAACGATTTCTTTTGGAAAAATTATTAACGATTACATCAATCAAAAAAATTTGTTCCATGATGAAAAAACACACAAAAAAGTTAGAGAAGAAATAAGAAAAAAATACGGAAAAGAGGCGCTGGCAATTTTAAATATTGAAAAGATTAAACAAGCTTTAAAAAATAATTCAATAATTATTATTGAAGGAATGCGTTCTTGGGAAGAATATTTATATTTAAAAAAAGAGTTTCCAAAAATTAAATTAGTGATCGTTTGTCTTTTTACCGATAAGGACATTCGGTACAAAAGAATTTCAAAAAGAAATAACCGATCTGAGCTTTATGGTAAAGAAAGGGACATTAATGAAATAATTGGAATAAATATGGGGCCAACAATTGCTTTTGCTGACTATTTGATCAAGAATAACTATTCTTTAAAAGATTT
>Ga0209211_10009877_pt1 | contig 12589 bp, 14 predicted proteins | sample RifGroA2_FD_183992 | JGI IMG/M metagenome (GOLD analysis project Ga0209211, IMG submission 183992) | Groundwater microbial communities from Rifle, Colorado, USA - Groundwater A2 (SPAdes) (version 2) | ecosystem: Environmental > Aquatic > Deep subsurface > Groundwater | place: Rifle, Colorado... | reverse complement strand
GATCGAGCTAAAGCTTCCATATCTGACTTTTTAACTCTTCTAACACAATAAATTCCTTTTTTTGCTAAGAAATGCTGCGCAACATCATCAATTCCTTTCTGGCAAAATACAACATTTGCTCCTGTTTTTGCAATTTTCTCAACCATATCTCGCAGCATCTTTTCTTCTTGATCTAAAAATGCCTGCATCTGCATAGGATCATTGATATGAATTTTTGCATCTGTCTCTGTTGAGCGGATCTCAACTGCAGCATCAACTAATGCTATTTTTGCATTTCTTACTTGTTTTGGCATACCATAATGTACTTTTTCCTTGTCAATTACTAATCCTAAAATTAATTCAGACTCTTCAACAGAAGCTCCAACTTTTTTTTCTAATTTAATGTTTTGAAGATCAATGATAGTTTTTCCAGTTTCTTTATCTTTTTCAACAATGGAAGTAATTGCAGTTACTGCCATTTCTGACAAATGTTCTTTTGAGGATTCTGCGCCTTTTCCAGTCATTGCAGTTATTGATATCTTTTTTAACATAGACTTATCATTCTCTGATATATTCTCTGCCATCTGATTTAAAATAGATAATGCTTTTTCAGCAGCTAATCTGTAGCCTTTTGCAATAACTGTTGGATGAATGTCTTGGTCTAACAATGTTTCTGCTCGTTTTAAAAGTTCGCCAGCAATAACTACTGCTGTTGTTGTTCCATCGCCAACTTCATTTTCTTGCGTTTTTGCAATCTCAACAAGCATTTTAGCGGAAGGATGTTCAATGTTCATCTCTTTCAAAATTGTAACGCCGTCATTTGTTATAACAACATCTCCTAAGGAATCAACTAACATCTTATCCATTCCTTTTGGGCCAAGTGTTGTTCTGACTGTTTCAGCTACTAATTTAGCTGCCATTATATTATTTCTTTGTGCGTTTTTACCTGTTGAACGTTGCGTGTTTTCAGGCAAGATAAAAATAGGTTGTATTTGTTGTGTCATATAAATCCCCCTCCAATAGTAGCAATCTTTTAGTTTGTCTATTTAAGGAATCAGATGTTAATTTATAAAGCTTATGGAAAAACTTATATAGTTCTTTTTTTAAAAACGTTATATGTTTGACATAATCACAATAGGTGGAGCAACAGTTGATTTGTTCTTGAAAACAAAAGCAGATGTTTTAGATGTAAAAAATCATGGGCATATTGAACATATGCTTGCATATCCTTCTGGAAGAAAAATCTTGGTTGAGCATATTACTCATATGACTGGAGGAGGAGCTACTAATACAGCAGTTGCTTTTGCCAGGCTTGGATTGAAGACAGGCTGTGTTTGTAAGATTGGAAAAGATATATATGGAAAGCAAATATTGGATGAATTTAAAAAAGAAAAAATTGCTTTTCTTGGCAGACAATCAGAGATTGAAACAGGCATTGGTGTTATCCTTGATACTATTGATCATGATAGGACTATTCTTGTCTGTAAAGGTGCAAATGATTATTTATCTATGAATGACATAAATAGAAAAAAGATTAAATCACAATGGTATTATATTGCTACACTTTTGCATGATTCTTACAAAACATGCGAAGCACTGGCTATTTTTGCTGAAAAAAATAATATCTCTGTTGCTTTTAACCCTAGCAATTATCTAGCTCAAAAAGGCGATCATTATCTGCATCCAATACTTTCTCGAACAAAGATGTTGTTTGTCAATAGAGAGGAAGCTGCATTATTATTGGCTGTTGGCTTAAATTTTGATATCAATTATCTGCTGAAGAAATGTAAGTCATTAATTCATAAAGAAGGAATTGTTGTGATAACTGATGGAAAACATGGAGCTTATTGTTATGACGGTAGTTTCAGATATTTTATTAAGCCAAGAAAGATCAAAGTTGTAGAGACAACAGGTGCAGGAGATGCATTTACATCTTCATTTTTGGCTGGATTCATTAAAACAAATGATATTGATTTTTCCTTGAAACTTAGCCAGACAAATGCAGAAAGTGTTATACAATATTATGGTGCAAAAAATATCCTATTAAGATGGAAGAATGCAATCAAATTAATGAAGAAATATCCTCATACTGTTGAAAAGGTTAGATTATGAACAAAATTAATCTTCGTAAGATCATTGCAATCATTGGTATTATTGTTGTTATCAGTCATTTAACTTTTTATTTTCTTAGACCTTATAATATGTGGATGTTTTTTATAGGATTTGGTGTGATATGGGTTATTTTTATCTGGTTGCCTAGACAATTTTCCAGTTAAATCCGTTATTATTATATATGACTTCTTGTTTTTTATGAGTAATCGGCGGTATAACTCAGACTGGTTAGAGTGCGAGTCTCATAAGCTCGCTGTCCCGAGTTCAAATCTCGGTACCGCCAGTTCTTCTTATTTCCATATTTATTTCATACAATTATTGTGGGGTTCTTGGCTCAGTCTACAGCCTTCGCCCAAACCTTCATGTTTATCCTCTTATTTCTTCTTTCATATGCTTTTCAATCAATCGTGACATATTTATGTTCTTATCTCTGCAATAATTCTTGAATTGAGATAATAATGAACTATCTATTGTAAAATTAATTCTTTCTCTGTAACTCACTTTTCGTAATTTTCTTGTTCTATCATATTCTTCCAGAGCTTCAAATACTTCAGGGTTTTCTCTAATTATTCTCTTTGCTGTTTCCAAAAATTTACTCGAGTACATGTTTTATCAGCCTTTCAATAGTTTTTATTTTAAAAAGCTTTCTATTTTTATACGTATAAATGTGTATAAAATTATGGTTTATATACTACTCTTTGTTGTAAATTTCTAGAAAAAAAGAAAAAAAAGGAAGATAAAAACTTTTGTTTCCTACTTATTTTTATCCCTTCTTTTAATTCATGCTTTTTGTCAAGTTAAGGTTCTTGACTTATCTTATTTTTCTCAAAAATTTCTTCTCTAGGATTTCTCCCTGAAATTTTTTGTTTTTACTGTATTTTATTTATATTCTCTATTTACTATCTCGCTTTAATCGTTATATGCGAGTTCTCGTACATTACCTCCTTCCATTAGTTTTGTTTTTTCACTGGAGCCTTTAACGGTCTTCTCAACCATTTTTATTGGCTCACTGTCGTCGTTGTTTGTTGCTGCTGTTACTGTGCTTAATTTTCCAATCAAGCCTATCACAATCAATGCAATCAATGTTATCAATGTCAGAGCTACCAGATACTGCGGAGTATCCTGCCCTTTTTTTGTCATCCTCCTTTTCTTCATTTTATTCACCTCCAACACTTAAACTGTTTTGTTAGTTTATTTTTTCCCTTGCAGTTTTTTTTTGTTTTTCATTTCTCACCTGTTATAATTTGTACTATTTTCTTTTTTACCTATCCTTTACCTACCTATCTTTTTACTTCTTTGTGTTTGTGTCATCAATACTTTGTACTCTCATACGCTTCTTGATAACCTATATTAATATACTAATATGTATACTAGTATTTAAATGTTTCGGTTTTGTATAGTGGCGTCGATGCTTGTTGTTACTGGTGTGGTGAGAAATTGTTGGAAAAAAGCTTTACATATGAAAAAAGCGAAAATATTAAATATAAAAACATATTTACGTTTAAATAAGGTGAGATTATGGTAAGTATAACATTATCTGTTTCAGAGGAAATACGAGAAATAATGCGTAAACATCAAGAAATTAATTGGTCTGGTTTTGTTAAAAATTGTATACTTGGAAAGGCAGAACAATTAGAATGGAAAGAAAAGATGCTTGAAGAATTACAACAGCAGCAACCAATTGTTGATTGGTCAGTCCAACTACAGAAAAAGTCTCGAGAAGGAAGATATGAAGAATTAAAGAAAAAGGGGATATTATGAAGATTATTGTGGATAGCAATATCTTATTCAGTTTTTTTTGGAGGCAATCTGTAGTAAAAAGGATATTATTTTTAGAGGCGTTTACTTTTCTCTCTCCAGCATATGCTTTAAAAGAAATAAACAAATATCAAGATGAAATCGAACAAAAAGCAAAAATAACGCATTGGCAGTTTGATGAGCAATTAAAAATACTTAAAGAACTTGTTGTCTTTGTTGATGATGATGAATATAATAAGAACTATAAAGAGGCTTTAGAAATATCTCCTGATTCAAATGATGTTGATTTCTTTGCATTATCTCTCCACGAAAATGCACCGCTTTGGTCCAATTATGGAGACTTAAAAAAACAAAATGCTATTAAAGTGTTTTCTACAAAGGAAATGATTGAGTTAGTAGGTTAGTATTACTTTTCTTTAATAATGTCTTAATTTTAGTACGACTTTTCTTAAAGTCTACTTTAACTTTAGTAAAATTTTTATTCAAAAAAAATGGGTTTAATACCCCGCAGCTCTGCTGCGACCCATTTTTAAGAGTAAAAATCCCTTTTTTGTTATTGAATGCCCCGCAGCTTGCTGCGATTGGGATTTTTACTTATTCTTTGTAGCCCAAAAAGGGCTCTGCAGCGTTGCACTGCAGGTTCAACGCCGTCGCCCAGATTCTCACCAATGTTTTTAAGAAAAACCTTGACCAAAAACACAGCAAGCACAACATTTTACTGCGTAAAAGTTGTGCGAATACAAGGAGCTCCGCTCTCTTCTGTTGAAATATGAAAGAAAATAAACGCCGTCGCCCAGATTTGAACTGGGATTCCCTTGCGAGAACAAGCTTTCCAGGCTTGCGCAGTACCAGGTTGTGCCACGACGGCATGGATGTAAATGAATTTAAGAATAAGATTTATTATTTAAGTGCTTCGGTTTTTTAATTATATTTTCATTCTTCCTTAAATTTTTCAACATTGTATACTTCAATATTAATGTTGTTCTTCCACTCATCTTTGCTTAAGCCTGCTTTTAGGCAGAGCTCTGATAAAAATAGCTTTGCATTTGGAAGTTCTTCCCATACTTGCGGCAAGAATGTTGCTTGATAATATCCTTTTTTGATAATAACTCCTGGTTTATTTTTATTTAATTTGTCAAGCAGTTCTTTTTCTGACTTATAGCTTAATTCTGCAGGTATGTCTAGTACTGAGATCTCAATCTTTGTTGTTTCAAGTTCATTTGCAGTAAGTTTTGGAAATCTTGGGTCATAAAAGCCAGCATTTATTGCATTCTCAATTATGTCTTTATATAATTCCTGAACAGGCAGCAAATGCCCAATGCATCCCCTTAATGCTGAATCTATTGTTAATGTTACAAAACATCCTTTTTTTTCAGTTAAGTCTTTGCTTGGCAGTTCTTGTTCTTTTAATTTTAACAAAGTTTTGCTGCTGAAAAAATAATCTATTGACATTCTGGCTAATCTTAGCAAAAAATCTTTTTCTTTTTTAGTTAATGCCATAAAAAACACCTTTTATTCTTGTTTTGCATTTTTTGCATAAATTATTTTGATTATTTTTTTCTTTTTTTGAATCATTTGTTAAACTATTTTTTATAATATCATATCTTGATCTTTCTATCAATAAATTATTGCATCTTGGACAGAATGTATTTTCTTTATCCTCCAAAGAGATGTTTCCAATATAAACAAATTTTAATCCTGCTTTTTTTCCTATTTCATATGCATTAAGCAGTGTTTTTTCAAATGTTGGAGAAATGTCATTCATCTTAAATTGAGGATAACATCTACTGATGTGCCATGGAATTGAACAGTCAACTGAAGAAATAAATTCTGCAATCTTTTCAAGCTCTTTTTTTGAATCATTCTTTCCATTAATAATTAATGTTGTTATCTCTATCCAAATTCCTAATTCGTGTGCTTTTTTAATTGTTTCTAAAACAGGTTTTAATTTAGCTCCGCAGATGTTTTTATAAAATTCTTCAGAAAAACTCTTTAAATCAATATTCATTGCATCAATATATGGCTTTATTAGTTCTAAAGCTTCTTCTGTCTCATAGCCATTAGTTACATATATGTTTCTTATTCCTTTTTTATTGGCTAATTTTGCAGTTTCATAAGCATATTCAATAAAAATAGCAGGTTCATTATAAGTATATGCAATGCAAGGGATGTTTTCATTTACAGCGAAATTTACAATAGATTCAGGAGAGATTTTTTCTCCTACAATCCCTTTTTCACCAAATAATCTTGGAGACTGCGACATATCATAATTCTGGCAAAATAAACATCTAAAGTTACATCCAGAAGTGCCAAAACTTAATACTTGTGAGCCAGGCAGAAAATGATATAATGGCTTTTTTTCAATTGGATCAATGTGCATGCCAATTGCTTTGCCATATACAAGAGAATAAAGTTTGCCATTAATATTTTTTCTAACTCTGCAAATTCCTGTTTTATCTTCTCCAATAATGCATCGATGTCTGCATGCTTTGCATTTAACTAAATTGTTTCCTTTTTTTCCGTATTCTTCATATAATAGGCATTCTTTCATTATTATTTTATCTTTGTATGAATTAATATAAATATTTTTATATAACAATCATTTATGGTTTATTTATGGTTTGTATGAATCAGCGAAAAATTAATCCGCAAAGAATTGAAGTTCAACAGAGAGCAATGGAAAGACAGCCAGCAGTTGCAGGTCTTTTTTATCCGAGAAGCAAGGCAGAAATTAAAGCTATGTTGGATCATTTTTTTAATTATGTGAATCTGGATAAAGAATTTGCTAAATATAAAAATGAATTGAAACAAAAATTTAGTAATTCTAAGCGAGGAAAAATAAATGGAATAATTGTTCCTCATGCTGGATGGATATATTCAGGGTTAACTGCAGCTTATGCTTATGATTTATTAAAAGAATATAAATTCAAAAAGTTTATCCTAATTGGTCCGAACCATACTGCTTATCTGAATAATGCTGCAATTGACGAAAATAACTTCTGGCAGACACCGCTTGGAAGAATTAAAGTATTAAACTATGAAAAAAATCATGAAAATAAATCTTCGGATGTTCATAAATTATTTGACGATAAATTGTTTATTTTAAGCTCTATTCCCCATGAACAAGAGCATGATTTAGAGGTTCAAGCTCCTTTTTTACAGTATTTGTTTAATGGAAGCATAGAGATTCTTCCTATAATCATTGGTGATCTTGATTTAAAGCAGCTGGAGAAAGCATCAGATAGGCTTTTAAATCTATATGATGATGATACTTTGTTTATTATCTCTACAGATTTATCTCATTATCAACAGCAGCAGCAAGCCAATAGATTAGATAAAAACACAATAGAAGTAATTAATTCACTTAGTTTTGATAGGTTTGAAGAAATTGATGCATGTGGGAAAAATCCTTTGTTAATTGCAATGTTTCTCTGCAAAAAGCTTAAAACAAGGCCTTTAATGTTAAAATATACTACTTCAGGAGATATCACTAAAGATTATAGCAAAGGAGTGGTTGGATATGTTAGTATGGTTTTTTGAAATACAAGAAATTAACTAAAAAAGTTATTCAGAATTATTCAACCATTTCAATCTCAATGTTTAATCCTTCTGGAATAGGAACTCTCATTACCATCCGTAATGCTCTCTCATCAAGACCAAGATCAATTAATCGTTTATGAACACGCATCTCAAATTTTTCCCAAGAAGCTTTTCCTTCACCATCTGGTGATTTTCTTACTGTTAATTTCAATTTCTTAGTAGGTAATGGAATAGGACCACGAATTTCAACACCTGTCTTGTCTGCAATATCTTTAATATATGCACAGGTTTCGTTTATTTTTTCAATGTTTGTGCTTGCTAATTTGATTCTTGCTTTCTGCATCGCTTCTATACCCCATCGTCATTAATAAAATGTAAAAAATAAATTAAAATGGTTCAAGATTTTAATTTAGGATTACTTTTTTATAAAATCAATACACATTCCTGCTGCTACTGTTGCTCCTGAGTCTCTGATAGCAAATCGTGCAAGTTGTGGAATCTCTTTTTGTTTTTCTATAACAACTGGCTGCAATGGTTTTACTTTAACAATTGCAACATCGCCATTTTTGATGAAATCTGGTTTTTCTGCAACAGTTGCTCCAGTTCTAGGATCTATCTTTTTGACAATCTCAACTATTTGACATGCAACTTGTGCTGTATGGATGTGGAATACAGGTGTGTAGCCTATAGTTACAACAGTAGGGTGGTTTAATACAACAATTTGTGCTGTAAATTCACTTGCGACATTTGGTACATTGTCTGGGTGACCTAAAACATCTCCTCTTGCAATGTCTTTCTTTCCAATGCCTCTAACGTTAAATCCAATATTATCTCCAGGTATTGCTTCCTGCATTTGTTCGTGGTGCATCTCGATTGTTTTAACATCTCCTGGAACACCCTTACCTTCTCTTCCTGGTACAATTATTACCTTGTCTCCTACTTTCATAATTCCTGTTTCAACTCTTCCTACAGGGACAACTCCAATACCTGTGATGTTGTATACGTCTTGGATTGGTAATCGTAGTGGTAATTGTGTTGGTTTTTCAGGTACTTTGAAACTGTTGATTGCTTCTAACAATGTAGGTCCTGTGTACCAAGTCATTTTTTCAGATCTTTTGACAATATTTTCTCCCATTAATGAAGCAGTTGGTACGAATAAAATTTCATCTGCTTTATACCCTACGCTTTTTAATAGGTTTTTTACTTCTGTCTTTACTTCGTCATATCTTTTTTGTTGGTGGTCAACACCTGAAATATCCATCTTGTTTACAGCTACAACTATTTGACCAACACCTAAAGTTTTTGATAAAAACACGTGTTCTTTTGTTTGTGCATTAACACCATCGTTTGCTGCAACAACTAATACTGCTGCGTCAGCTTGTGATGCTCCTGTAATCATGTTTTTGATAAAGTCTCTGTGTCCTGGTGCGTCGATGATTGTAAAGTAATATTTTTCTGACTGGAATTTCTTGTGAGCTAAGTCAATTGTAACTCCTCGTTCTCTTTCTTCTTTTAGGTTGTCCATAACGAAAGCAAATTCAAATCCACCTTTACCTAATTCTTGTGCTTTTTCCTTTAATTTTCTCATTGTTTGCTCGTCAATGTTTCCTGAGTCATACAATAATCTACCAACTGTTGTAGACTTTCCATGATCGACGTGCCCAATAAATACAAGGTTTAAATGTTCTTTTCCTGTTGCCATTGTTCTTCTCCTCCTTCATAAGTTAAATAGTAACTCAATCTTTCTCATTTGGCCTTATAAAGCCTTGAATGTGCTTCTTTTTTTTGTAGCTGCTTTGTTTTCAGTTACTATAATTTTATTGTATAATTGTGAGTTATTTAAAAAGGTTACTAATTTATGCGAATTCGCTTCGCTCATTCAGCATAAATTAAGCTTTTATTTAGTGAGGGTGAGCTTTTTTTCAAAAGCAATAGTTACTTACTGGTTCTCAGTTAAACCTTTTCTTTCTCGAATCTGCTTAATTATTCTTGGTTGTAACTCTTCTGGCAATTTTTCGAATGATTGATCAATAACAGAGGAATTACCTCGTCCTTCTGTTGCGCTTCTTAGACTATTACTCATTCCAAACATTTCTCCTACAGGCATTTTTCCTTTTACCTCAACAGTTGAACCTTCTTGCTGCATATCCAATAATTGTCCTCGTTTGTTTGCGATTAATTTTGAGATTTCTCCCATATATTCAACAGGAGCTTCGAATAGTAATGTTTGCACTGGTTCAAATATCATAGGTCTAGCAAGCATCATTGCGCCCCTGATACCTTCTCTTACTGCGGGATATAATTGTGCTGGACCTCTGTGGATAGCGTCTTCATGTAATTTGCAATCAGTTAATATTACTTTTACTTTTATACATGGTTCTCGTGCAATTGGTCCATTGTTCATAACATCTTCAAACATATCTAAAACCATTTCTAAGATTTCTCCTATGTGTACTTGTCCTCTAGTTCCTTCAATAAATACATTTCCATTGAATATATCTTTTACACTTGCAGCTTGTTTACTGTTCATTCCTAATTCAATTAATTTATCTCGTAATTCAATATCTTTTTTTTTGATTCTTCCTGTTTGGATGTTTCCGCTTTTGATTGCCATTCCAACACTATCTTCAAGTGGTTCAACGATAAAAAATAAATGATTATGTTTATTTGGTGATTTTCCCATGAATTCTTCTGATTTTTTCATAATTGTTTCTCTATAGACAACTATTGGTGGAGAAGTTTGTACTTCTACATGTTTTTCAGTCTTAATCCTGTTTTCAATAACTTCAAGATGCAATTCCCCCATGCCTGACATTAGATGTTCTCCTGTTTCTTCGTTGATTTCAATCTTGATTGTTGGATCTTCTTTTTGAACCATTTTCAGAACTTCAATTAATTTAGGCAAGTCGCTTGGTCTTTTTGCTTCAATTGCTTTTGTAACAACTGGATCAAATAAGTGTGTAATCTCTTCAAATGGAGTAGTTGGCTGTGATGTAATAGTTTCTCCAGGCATTCCTCGTACTCCAGATACTCCAATAATGTTTCCAGAAGGAACATGGTCAATTATCTCTCTTTTTGCTCCATTATATATGAATACTTGCTGTATCCTCATAGTCTGCTTTGCTTTGTTTAGATGTGTTGTTAATCCTTTTGACATTGTTCCAGAAAATAATCTTCCTGCTGAGATTTCTCCTGCTTGCGGGTCAACAACAACTTTGGTAATGACGAAAAACAATGGTCCTTTTGGGTCGCAGTTTACTAATGATTTTCCTTCTTCTGTTTCTAATTCGCCATGCCATAATTTAGGAATCCTGTATTTTTGCGCAATAACAGGATTTGGCAAATGCTGTATAACTGCATCTAAAATAACTTCATGTAAAGGTGCTTTTTTTCTTAATTGTTTTATTGCTTCTTCATCACCTGTTTTGTATGCATCAATTATTTCCTTAAAAGTAATGTTGTTCTTTTTCATATAATTGATAGATAATGCCCAATTTGAATATGCAGAACCAAAGCAGACACTTCCGTCTTGTACGTTAACCTGCCATCTATCTCCATAATCTTTTTCTGCAATTTCTTTTATTAATCTATTTACATTAGTTATTATATTGACAAATCGCTGCTGCATCTGTTCTGGTGTTAATAATAATTCTTTGATTAATCTGTCAACTTTGTTTATAAAAAGAATTGGTTTTACTCTTTCTTTTAATGCCTGCCTTAAAACTGTTTCAGTTTGCGGCATGATTCCTTCGACAGCGCAGCAAAGTACAATGCAGCCATCAACTGCCCGCATTGCTCTTGTTACGTCTCCACCAAAGTCAACGTGGCCAGGAGTATCTATTAAATTGATTAAATGTTCTTGACCATTTACTGTGTGCACCATTGATACGTTTGCTGCATCAATTGTGATTCCACGCTGAATTTCATCTTCATGGAAATCTAGAACACATTGTTTTCCTGCTAATTCTTCTGATATCATTCCAGCTCCTGCTAAAAGATTATCAGAAAATGTAGTTTTACCATGATCAATATGAGCGCAGATAGCAATATTTCTAATCTTTTCTTGATTACCCATCAATCTTGTTACTTTCTCAACCATCTTTTCTGCCATAAAAAACTTCCATCGCCTTGCTCGTCGTTTTTTATTGATTATAAGCTACGACTAAGCATTAACTACAATAAATGATTATACAATTTATTTTATTTGGTATGCTTTTCATGCACAGTTTCGTATGAATGTATCTCTTCTGGAGCAAACCACAATTTTACTTCCTGCTCTGCTTCTTCAATTGTTCCTGATGCATGAATAAGATTTTTGATTGCAATGCCTTTGCTGTCTGCGTATTTATAAGAATGATGTGCGAAATCTCCTCTTATTGTGCCAGGTGCAGCAGATTTTGGCTCTGTTGGTCCGACTATTTTTCTAACTAATTCAACTGCTTCAATTCCTTCTAATACAAAGGCGATAACAGGACCTGAAACAATAAATGTTTCCAGTGGATTATAAAATGCTTTGCTGACATGAGCAGCGTAATGTTTTTTGGAGAATTCTTTATCAACCCAAACCATTTTCATTCCAATAATTTTTAATCCTGCATTTTCAAATCTTTCAATTATTTTTCCAGCTAATGCTCTTTCAACAGCATCAGGTTTCAATAATACTAATGTTTTTTGAATCATACTCACCATCATTTATTAAATTTCTCCTAGTTCTTTTATTCTGGACTAACTTTTTTTGTCTTTCTGTTGAATCTCTTGAATTCTTCAGTCCATCGTGTTTCTCTTGGTACTCTTTCTAATTTAAACAGATTTTTTTCACATTTTCTTGAGCAAAAATAAAATATTTTACCATCTTTCTTTACATACATCTTTCCAGTACCTTTTGGAATGTCTATTCCACAAAATGAACATAGCACCATTGTTTACACCATTTTATTTTGTTTTTTATAATCTATTGTGTTCCTCTGCCGCCTTTTGCTAATTGACGCGCTTCAATTTCAGTTTCTCGAAGCATTAACATATCTCCTTTTTGCACAGGACCTTTTACATTACGGATAATTATTTTGTTTTGATCTCTTCCTTCTAATATCTTGCATCGTATTTGAGTTGCTTCTCCCCTCATACCTGTTCTGCCTATGATCTCTTCAACTCTTGCTGTCCATGACATTGAAAAGTTGACTGAGCCTTTTTTTACTTCTTC
>Ga0209211_10009873_pt1 | contig 12594 bp, 12 predicted proteins | sample RifGroA2_FD_183992 | JGI IMG/M metagenome (GOLD analysis project Ga0209211, IMG submission 183992) | Groundwater microbial communities from Rifle, Colorado, USA - Groundwater A2 (SPAdes) (version 2) | ecosystem: Environmental > Aquatic > Deep subsurface > Groundwater | place: Rifle, Colorado... | reverse complement strand
GACAAGTGAGCGTGCCAGAAGATTGAGGTCAATGAAGGTTTGAGGCTTTCTTTCTCTCCGAAAGGACAAACCAGCCTAAGAGACCTAATGAAATTATAAGACCAGTTTGCTCTTCGAAGGAACAAGCCAGCCTAAGAGGCTTTTGAAATAAAAATTCCGGGCTCCCTTCAAATCGCACTTCGTGCTTCAAAGGGGACCCGCCACTTCTGCGTTTGAAGAATAAGATTATTTTGAATCATTTTTGCACAATACTGTCAGGAGAGCAAGTGCAGCAGCCAGTGCGAGGTTTGATTTGCCACCGAGCTAAGAGGTTGACATGAGCGATGGCTGCGAGCCCCTGCGACATTGGGGGCGAGCGTAAAAATGAGCGTCCCGAAGGGACGTAATTAAGATTTAATTACCTTGTTGCACAAAGCAAAAAACTAATCAGCAATCTTTTTAAACAAAATTCAAATTCTAAAACCTATATTGCAGGGATGCCGGAGTGGCCAAACGGGATAGCGTTTTGGTACAAAGGTGCTAAACATCCAAACTCAAGTTTGAAGTAATGAAGCTCAAAAGGCTGATGAAGTACTTACGAGCCATCTATTGGCTTAGTGCCTTCGCAGGTTCGAATCCTGCTCCCTGCATTGTTATTTCTAAGTAGTAACAAATAGAAAGATTTAAAACCCCGAATGGTCTCATTCAGATTATGAGTGGTATGCAATTAGAGTATAGAATAGCAGAGAATCACGTTCGTGAAGGGGTAATCAAAGTACCTGAGATCACTATCCACGTTCATAATCCATATTGGAGTTATGCAAAGTATCTCCCTGATGATTGGAATTTTTCAAGTGTCAGAAAAAGAAAATCCGTACCAACTAGATTAATTGCAAATCTTGAAGGCCTCAATGATGGTCAAGAGATGGATTTAAGTCCTTTAAGAGATGACCAAAGGGTTTCAGGCATAGTTTATGGTTCAAACCCTTTACAAGAAATGTTTAGATTAATATTAACGCATGCTCACGAATTTCCTGAGCGTGAGTTTTATGTTCTATGGGGTGGCGGCAGATACAAACTACCCGGAAAAGGTTTTGCATTTTATGTGAAGGACGAAAAAGATGCGCAGGAAAGCCTTCAAGTGTTGGTTAAATTGGCAAATGTGATGAAAATCCCAATCGAAGCATTCCATAGATTTGGTCCAGTGGATTATCAAAACCATATAACAGTAGACGGAAGATTAAGGAGCACTGTTAAGGATAGGGAAGGATTTGAGATGCTTTTGGAAGCAATGAAAAGACAGTCCCATCATTTCCATGAATTGTTCTTATCAGACAAATATTTGAAGAGAAATTAGCTACCATACTTAACTACCACTCCTTAATCCTGCTACCTGCATTTACCTAACATATTCAACATTAGCAAACCCCTTGAAGGCATAATCACCTGTGACGAATTTAACTCGGAATTTTAAGGATGTGACGTAGCCGACACAGTCAGCAAAGCTGAATCTTTTTTTCAGGTGAATAAGCTTGAAATTATTGGCTTCTTTTAGAATAAATTCATCAATAGGAGCTAAGAACTTCCTTACAATTTCATATATTTTGTCCGCTTCCTTTTGCCCATAATGTTTCAAGTAATAAAAATGAACTTCAGCCAAATTAAATATTGTAGTTATTGCTTCATCATGCTCCAAAACATATTTTCTGTAATTCGGATTATCAATAGCTATTTCTATTATGGCATACGTATCAAGAAAACTTACCATTCTTTCCTGAGCTCATTCTTTGCCTTTTGCGCGTCTATTTTAAGATTTTTGCTTATTCCAAGGAGCTCCCTAAGATTAGCTTTCTTGAACACTTCAAACGACACTTCTTCCCCGACATGTATCCCCCTTTCTTTGATATATTCCGGCGGCAGAACCAATACAGTGCTGTTTCCTGATTTCCTTACTTTTGACACTGGCATTTTAACCTCCATTTCTTAATGTAATACTTATGTATTACACAGATATATAAATCTTTTCACGATAAGTAAAAATTCTTTCCTCACGAGCTTTTGTAAGAAAAGGTTGCAAAGAAACCTTTTTATATCGTCTTCTAATCAGCGGGCTAATGGTAGAGATATGCTCAATTGGCGGTTATGATGAAGTCGGAAAAAACTCCACTGCCATTAAAATTGGTGAAGAGGTTTATTTGCTTGATCTTGGGCTGCACCTTGAGAATTACGTCAAATTCACGGAAGATGAAGAGATTGTAAGCATCAACCCAAAAGACCTCATTAATGCCGGCGCTGTTCCGGACATTTCAAGAATCAATGATTGGAAGGACAGACTAAAGATGATTCTTCCAACACATGCCCATCTTGACCATATTGGCGCAATACCATATCTTGCATCAAGCCTGAAAGCACCCATAATGGGAACTCCTTTCACAACTGAGGTATTGAACTCAATTCTCACGGATGACAAAATAAAAATTAATAACAGGCTACGAAGCTTGTCAGCAAACTCATCTTTTAAGGCTTCTGATAATGTGACAGTTGAATTCATCCACGCAACTCATTCGACACCGCACACTGTGATGATTGCGCTGCACACAAAAGAAGGAATCATAGTCTATGCCAACGACTTCAAATTTGACTTGTTCCCGACTCTTGGAAAAAAGCCGAATTTCAAGAGGCTTGAGGAGCTTGGAAAAACCGGAAAAGTTATTGCGCTCATTTGTGATTCAACCTATGCGGAAGAGCCAAGAAAGATGCCATCTGAATCTGTTGCAAAGCAGATGCTTATGGAAACAATGCTGGGCACGGACTCAAGGAACAAACATGTTATTGTGACAACTTTTTCATCCCACATTGCAAGACTGAACTCAATTGTCGAATTCGGCCAGAAAATGAAAAGAAAAATAGTTTTCATGGGAAGGTCGCTGGCAAAATACACAAAAGCAGCTGAAAATGCAGGCATAGCAAATTTCTCCAGTAATGTTGAAATACTCAAGTACAGCGGCCAGATAAAAAGAAAGCTGAACAAGATTGACAAGGAAAGGGGCAAATACCTTCTTGTTGTAACGGGCCATCAAGGCGAGCCAAAATCAACATTGTCAAAGATGACGAATCACGAGTTAAAATTCAACTTCATGCCGGAAGACCACGTCATTTTTTCGTGCAAAGTGATTCCAACGCCAACAAACATCGAGAACAGGCAGAGGCTGGAAAATGACCTCAGAAAATATAATGTCAGGATTTTTAGGGACATCCATCAAAGCGGGCACGCTGCAAGGGAAGACTTAAGAGATCTTATCAATCTTTTAAAGCCAAAAAATATCATTCCTGCCCATGGAGATTATTCAAAAACCTCGGCCCTTGCGTCATTGGCAGAGGAGATGGGCTACAGAAAGGGCCAAAATGTTTTTGTCGTAAAGAACGGGGACAGGACTAGGATATAATTATGATATAAAATGAAAATTCTTATAATAAAGCTTGGTGCGATTGGTGATGTAATCAGGACAACTTCCATTCTTCCTGGTTTGAAAGAAAAATATAAGGACTGCAAGATTGATTGGGTCACAAGGAAAGAATCTTATGATATATTGAAGAATAATTCTCTTGTTGAAAAGATTTTTACTGATTTTTCTCAAATCAAGGATAAATATGATTTGCTAATCAGTTTGGATGACGATGATGAATCGTGCAGGATTGCAACAGAATTGAAACCCAAGAAATTGATAGGAGCTTCCCTTGAAAATGGAAATAAGGTTTACACCAAAGATTCTTCTATTTGGTTTGACATAGGATTGATTTCAAAATATGGAAAGAAAGAGGCCGACAGATTGAAAACCATAAACAAAGATACTTACCAGAGTATAATGTACAAAATTCTTGATTTGAAATATAAAAAACAAGAACTGATTTTGATATTGAACAATGATGAGAAAAAATTCGGGCTGAATTTTGCAAAGAAGAATAAAATCGAGAGAAATGACCTTATTATCGGAATGAATACTGGAGCAGGGGGAAGATGGCAGGACAAAAAGTTAAGTGTTGTGCAGACTGCAGAACTGATTGATCAAATAAAACAGGCTCTTCCAAAATCAAAAATAATCCTATTTGGAGGCCCGGAAGAAAAGAAACGGAACAAGGAGATTGCACAATCGACAAAATCAGGAATAATAGACGCAGGCTGTGGTAACTCTTTGATGGAATTCTCTTCTCTTGTTGATTTGTGCAGCGTTCTTGTTACAAGCGACAGCCTAGCGATGCATGTTGCAACAGCATTAAAGAAAAAAATTGTTGTTTTCTTTTATCCGACATCTGCAGCTGAGATCGAAGTTTATGGGAGAGGGATAAAGATAATTTGGAATGGGAAGTCATATTGCTCTTACCAGCCAAAGTGCAAGTTTCCCCCAAAAATTGAGCTTGGAAAGATAGTAGATGCAGTCAAGATGATAAGATAATTCCTTAGGAAATATCCATGTTCGAGCCATTACATTTAACTGGACTTTGCCTCTTTTTCCACAGCATAAATCCTAAAAGTCTCAAGCCCGGAGTCTGAAAATGAAAAAGGCAGAAGGCCTCCTGCATAGGTGTAAAAGCCTGCATGAGCATCCGGATTTTGAACTCTTACAGGGAAATTGCTGCTGTATGAAACTGTTGCGGCAAGTTTTGACCTATTGAGCAGCTCCTCTGACATTTTTCTTAAGAATAAGATGTCGACTTTTATGACTACATCTCCTTTCTTTGGTGTATTGTCATCGACCTGCATTATTTTGTAGCCTTTTTCCATCATGTAATATTGAAATTCTGCTCCTCCTGAAAACCTGACTTCGTTTGCAGATGTTTTGTAAGTTTCAGGAATGGATTTGACAAAATTCCTGTAGGCATTTGCAAATTCATAATCTGCATATGCGACAGACAATCCGATTATCAAAGTTGAAACAAGGATAAGTGATGCAATTCTGCCTAAATTTTTTGCTCCAGACTCCTGCAACTGAAGGAAATAAAGCAGGATCAAAGGCGGCAAAAGTATTGTGTTGAATCTCACAGCGCCTCCCACTATGACACTGTTCAAAACCAGCGCTCCAATGAACCACAGGAAAATGAATATCAATGCAGCATCGTATTTTGACTTTTTCACTCTAAGAATATCAAGCAATCCTGCAATTGTGTTGTGAAAATTGCGCAAAATAGTGATGATGATGAAAAACAAGCTGCAAGTCACAAAAACAAAGAACAATGAAATCTCAAAAAGGCTGTATCTTCCCGATACAAAGTTTACAGAAAATTTCCATAAAAAATATGATGCTGCAATAGAAACAAGGGCAGAAAGTGACATTATCAATGGCGCCCGTTTTCTCCTGATTAAAGGATAAATGAAGAATAATGGAAAAACAGTTGCACCCCCGATATAACTCAATTCCCCGAAAATATAGGAAGAGAGAAGCTCGATTGAATTCTTGTTCTTGATAAGCTGCGAAGCATAGTTGCTTGCAATGACATCTTTCTCAAAAATATAATTCTGCAGGGCAAACAATAATATAAAAAGAACCGGGACAATGATGTAAGAAATGTACTTATATTTCTTTGCCAAAATGCAATAAAGCGCGATTAAAAAAATGATAATGGCTCCAGTTGGCTTTATCCAATAGCAGATTCCTGCTACAATGCTCCCTGACAGCATCAGTTTATGATTGTTTTTGTCAACCCCGTAAACAAAGAGAGTTATGGCCAGCATCCACGCTGCAAGAACAGGGACATCAAACATCAGATTGTGCGCATTGGGCAAAAAAGTCGGCATTGCCACCATTATCAAAGCAGGAATCAGCGCCTTTTTCAGGAATTTCTTAGCAAAGAAATAGAACGAAATTGCAGCTGTCAATGGAAAAATTATGTAAACAAGGTGCAAAATCCATTCTTTCCTTCCTAGCAGATAAGTCAGCAACGCTATCAAGTAAGGCAAAAATGGAGTATCATTAAGAAAAATAGCTTGCTTCGGTCCATTGCCCCACTCTGCAATAAATGAGTAAGGATGTAAAGGGTCTTTCCCGATCTGGTCTGCAATGAAAAGGAACGCTGCATCGTCTATGTGATAGGCTTTGTTGATGAAAGGCAAGGTCACTGCAAGAACGAACATAACGATGACCAGAATTTCAACGTTCGATTTTCTCATTTTTTATAATTATTGAATATTGCTTTTAAATTTTATTGTGCATTCGGCTTTGTAGAAAGTGAAGGTTACCGCCTTACTGCGAGGTTCTTCCACAGACAAATTCCAACTGACAGGAGGGACGGCTCCTCCGGAGGACGTCAGTTATCTCCAAACAAAAACACAGCCGAGCTTGGCGGCAACCCGAGCGAAAGCGAGACTTTCTACAAAGCCTGCGCATTCAAAAACCCCAACAACCTATATAAATCAAAAAACAACTCCAAGTTGCATGATCAAGAACTTTGAGCCAAGGCTGTACCAGCAGACAATTTTTGCGAAGGCTTCTGAAAAAAACACGTTAGTTGTCCTGCCGACTGGAATGGGGAAGACAAATATTTTTCTCATGCTTGCTGTGCAGAGAATGAAGCAGTTTCCGAATTCAAAAATCCTTTTCATTGGGCCTACCAAGCCGTTAATAGACCAGTACATGGAAGTTTTCAGAAACCACACAGATGTTGCAGAAGAGCAGATGGCTGTTTTTACAGGAATGGTGAGCCCTGAAAAAAGAGGGGAATTGTGGAAGACTGCAAAGGTCATTTTTTCGACTCCACAGGGGCTTGAAAATGACATAATCAGCCAAAAGATTAACCTTGAAGAAGTTTGCCTTTTGGGAGTTGATGAAGCTCACAGGGCAGCAGGGGATTACGCTTATGTCTTTGTGGCAAAGCAGTTCATGAAGCTGTCAAGATATCCCAGAATTTTGGCCCTGACTGCTTCTCCAGGAAGCGACATGGAAAAAATACAGGAGGTGTGCAAAAATCTGTTTATCGAGGACATTGAAGTGCGGACTTATGATGACCCTGATGTGAGGCCTTATGTGCAGGACATCCAGATAGACTGGATTGAGGTAGATTTGCCAAGGATATTCATTGACATTCAAAAATATCTTAACGCATTCTTGCAGGAAAGGTTTGAGAAACTGAAATCTGCCGGCCTAGTGCAGAAACCAGATGCAAAATATATGTCGAAATCTGATCTTCTTGCGATGCAGGCAGAGCTAAGGGGCAGGATATTCCAAGGCCAGAAGGATTTTGTAGCAATGTCAGGAATATCAACACTTGCAGAGATGATGAAAATTTATCATGCGCTCGAGCTTCTTGAAACGCAGGGGATTATTGCGCTGCAGAAATATTTTGAAAAGCTTATGGCAGAGTCAAGGACAGCAAGGACAAAGGCCATCCAGTCCATCATGACGAATGCAAATTTCAAGTCTGCAATGACAAAGGCTGCAATTCTTTATGAAGAAAAGGTTGAGCATCCAAAGCTTGTGGAGCTGCAAAAGCTAATTGAAAAAGAAGCCTGCCAGAATCCTTCAATGAAGATAATTGTGTTCAACCAGTACAGGGACAATGCGCTTGACATAACTGAGAAGCTGAACAAGATTAAAGGTGTGCAGGCTAATATCTTCGTCGGCCAGCAGAAAAAAGGCGAAACGGGCTTGACTCAAAAAGAGCAGATGAAAATACTTGATAATTTCAGGAATGGGGTTTTTAATGTGCTTGTTGCAACCTCGATTGGGGAAGAAGGGCTGGACATTCCAAAAGTCGACCTTGTCATATTTTATGAGCCATTGCCAAGCGCGATAAGGAGTATCCAGAGAAGGGGAAGGACAGGAAGGCAAGAAAAAGGAAGGGTCATAATTTTGATGACTAAAAACACAAGAGATGAGGCTTACAAATGGGTTTCCCATCACAAGGAAAAGAAGATGTACAGGAACCTTGAGCTGCTGAAGAGAAAGATGAATTTTACATCATATGAAAGAAAAGATGTTCCTCTGCAGAAATTCAGCGGAGAAAAAATCAGGATTTACGCAGATTACAGGGAAAAGGGGAACAACACTATCAAAGAATTGGCTGAAAACAATGCAATTGTCTCTCTTGAAAAGCTGGAGAGCGCAGATTATGTCCTTTCCTCAAGGTGCGGCATTGAGCTGAAAACAGTCGAGGATTTTGTAGATTCAATAATTGACGGCAGACTGCTGCAGCAATTAAAGAGCCTGAAGCAGAACTTTGAAAGGCCGCTAATAATAATAGAAGGGCAAAATGACATCTTTTCAGTCAGGAACGTGCATCATAATGCAATACTTGGGATGCTGGCAACAATCTCAATAAGCTACGGCATCCCGATTGTGCAGACAAAAAACTTCAAGGAAACTGCCTCTCTGATTTACATCATTGCAAAAAGAGAGCAAGACGAGACAGGAAAGGATTTCAGCCTGCATGCCGACCGCAAGCCAATTTCTTTGAAGGAGCAGCAGGAATACGTCGTCTCGAGCTTTCCTGGAATGGGCTTGACTTCTGCAAAGCCGCTGTTGAAACATTTCAAGACAATAAAAGGGATTGTCAATGCATCTGAAAAAGAGCTGATGGAAGTCGACAAGATAGGGCCATTAAGGGCAAAGCAGATAAAGGACGTTGCTGAGAAGGAATATGTGGAATGAAACGGCAGATTCTTTAAAATCCTTCTTCTCCCAATTCCCGAAGAATGTATTTTATCTCGTCTATAGTTTTCTGTTGGTTTCTTTTATCTGACATTCGAACAAACCTTATGAGAAGATCTTTCAGTTGCTCTGTCTTGAGAAATTTAACTTTATATCCATCGGTGATAAAATAAAATCTGAATTGATTATACTTGATTTCTTTGACGAGTATGCTGCCAACAACTCCTATTTCCTTGCCCTTCTTAGGATTATCTTCAAGCGTCCGCATCAAGGAAAATATCTCTACAGATTCTCTTTTGAATTTCCTGCTTATCTGTTCTGCAAGTGATTCATTGATTACTACTTTTGCCATCTCTTCCTTGCCTTATCCAATGCAACACCTATCGGTATTGTCCCTCTTTCATCCATCAGGAGCTCCTGCAGCTGCCTTTCCTTTGCGCTCTTCAAAAGCCTTGCCAGGATTTCGTCATACTTTTCACCCTTCTGCCCAAATTCCTTTATCTGGTCCCTAACCTCCCTTGATACTGCAATCGTCGTGCTCATTTGAACTCACCTTTATAGTTATTATATTAATTATAACAACTATAATGAATATAAAAACCTTTCTGAAATCGAGTTTGCCAGGAAAAGAAATATTTTTATATTGCAATTCAAAATAAAGAACAGATGGATCAAAAAAGGGTAGGCAGATTTCAGTTTGAATTTGGATGGATTCTTGTCATACTGAGTGTTTTGATCGGATTTGTCGGCTACTATTTTCTCTCAACGAGATTTACAGTGGCCTTTTTTTCCCTGGCTGACGCATGGCGGCCTGTCGCAATAGCAAAGTCCATTCCTCAGGAAGTTGTATCTGCCCATGCAGTCAGTTATTCAAGCGTCATGGCTCTTGTGTATATAGTCGGCCTTCTTATTATCAGTCTTTTTACCATCTTATTGCTTGCCCTTGGCATACTTTTTGTTTCCCAGGGAATTGCAAATTCAAACATAGGCAAGAATATCAAAAATGATGTCCTAAGTCACGATGAAATTGGCAGAAAAACAAAAAAGGTCTTTTGGATATTTTTCGTTGTCTTGACTATTCTATTTTTAGCATATTTTGAACCGACTATTTCTGAAATCTCATGGATGTCGGAATATTATGAAGGTCAAACGCTCTTGTTTGGATTCCCAAATAGTTTCTTAACCTACTATAATGGAGAGTTCATGGACTTCGCTCTTGCAGAAATGATGGCTAACATTCTTCTGGCCGCATTAATTGCATTCGGCATCAGGACAATTTACAAGAGATTTGTGCTTGGCTCAAAACTGGAACTGAAGTGGATATATCTCATCATTCTTGGAACTTGGATACCGGTAACTATTAATTTGTTTTTTGCTTATGCCTTTGTTTCAGAGAGTATGGAAGAAGGTGACTATCTCTCTTACTATTTTCTTTTGATTATTATTTTATTCCTTGCCCTATCATCAATCATAGCAATAATTAAGCTCATTAAAATTGCTGAAGGCACAAAAAAATACCTGATGTTTGTTTATTTGTTGAGCCTTCTTATTTCTTTGATTACTATAGTGAAGTTTATCGATGATTATGACAGAAATTCTTTACTGGCTTTCGAGGCTACACTAATCTCGCTGCAGCTCATTACATGGAGGTCGCTCCTGGCATACTTAAGAAAAGGAAGGACAGAGCAGAAATTGGAACTATAGCTGGATTTTCCGCTATGCTTCTATTATGTCCGAATATGACAGCTACAAAACCAACATTTTTAAATAACATATTCTATGGCATCCATCAATGGCTGAATTAACTGACCTGAAAGACAAGATTAAGAAGTTTTACTCTTTCACGAAAAACGAGATAATAGGATTGGTAATTACGATTCTTGCTTTTGCTTTCATCATATCCTTCAAGGATTGGGGGCCTGGAGATGCTTTTGACCCTGCAATCGGGATTTTCAACCTGTTCAATGCATTGCTGATTGTTGCCCTTTCCATCCTCATCAATGATGCAGGAAAAAGAATCTGGGCGCTGGCAATAGGATACAAAATTGAATACAGAATGTCGGTTTTTGGATTGGTTATTGCGGTAATAGCGGCATTTGCCACAAAAGGCGCTTTGTGGGTGCTGATTCCAGGAACCTTTATCGTCCACATGCTGCCAGGCCATCGCCTTGGATGGTTTAGGTATGACATAAATTATTTTGGCCAGGCAATGGTAGCATTTGGAGGAATGCTTGCAACACTGACTTTAATCATATTTTTCAAGGCAATCGGAGCCCTCTACCAGAACGCGCTCATCGATAAAGCCATTATATTTAACATAATATTTCTCATAATCAGCCTGATTCCTTTCCCGACTTTTGATGGCGGAAAGATAATTTTCGCAAGCAGGATGTCTTATGCTTTCCTTATGCCCGCAATAATGTTTGCGGCAATAATGATGATTGTGGACATTCCTGTTTACTTGAGCTTGATTCTGTCACTTCTTGTCGGAGTTGTTCTCTGGCTGGTGTATTATATTGCATTTGAAAGGCAAATATGGAAAGGGCCGCAATGATGGAATTAAACCTCTCAAAAGACTGGGCAGAAATCTTGTTCTTTATCGTCATGGTCCTGGGCGCAATAATAGGATTGGCAGCCCCAAGCGCCTTCATAAGCTACATAATAATCGCAATCTGCGGGCTTTATGCAGGGAGAGTTATTTTCAAGACAAAAAACATAATCCTATTCCCCTTCATCCTTGCTTCACTTGGTTTCCTCATTGGTTTTATCCTAGTTCTTTATTATGGAAACAGGCTGGCTGCAACAATAATATTCCTTATCGGGATAATTGCAGGATACAAAGTCTACCAGAAGAAACTGTTGAGAGATTGAAAAGAAAATTTCTTCCTCTGCGAAAGCACAAACCAGACTAAAAGTCTTAACGAAATAAAAAATAGGGCTCCCTTCAAAAAGCTAAAGCTTCAAAGGGGACCCGCCAGTGCAGTATTTTCAGTGTTCTGGTTGCTATAGAATTACTCGTGCACAATTTTGTCGGGAGAGAAAGTGCAGGAAACTATTGCGAGGTTTGAATTGTCACCGAGCTAATCTGTTGACCTGAGCGATGGCTGCGAGCCCCTGCGATATTTGGGGCGAGCGTAAAAATGATCCTCGCGAAGCGAGGTAATTAATAATTAAGATTCAAGAAGTCAAAAAAGAATTTTGTCACTTAGTTTTCTTCAAATAAACCCTTATTCCGATGCTTGCGCCCAGAAGCAAAAACCCAATAACAATTATTAGAACCGTATAGTTCCTCATTATCAGCAGCAATAGCACGCTCAAGACTGCCTTGAATGTCAGGTTTCCAAACCCGAATATCATGCTCAAGAACGGGGTTGTTTCAAATCCTATTATCTTATCATAAAGCAATACCGCAAAGTAAGGCAGGAGGATAAGTATGCTCAAGCTCATCATTATTTCACCTAAGATGGATATGAAATCATTCAATTTTTCAGAAAGGAAATATATCAACATTATCAGCGCAGCTGCAGCCGGCAATGACATCCAAAAATTCCTGAAAATATTCAGGAGCCAAAGATACCTGCTGAAGTCAAGAACACCAGGTATTTCTGTATTTTGGGCGCCCAAAGAGGCTGCAATGACTTTGAAAAAGAACTGTTTGTCGCCAATCTTTTTTTCCTTGTAATCCTGGCAAAGTGAGCTAATTTTCCCAAGGTCAATAGCTGATGCTTCATCATTCTTCAGATTGTCACAGGCTTTTTGCACTTCTCCTGAGTCCAGTTTTGCGCAGTTTGATGCGAGCGCCTCTTCATTCTCAATTTTTATTCCGGACTTTTTCATATCGTTGTACCTTTTGCAGTTTTCAATCATCGACTCCATTGTTGACTGGTTGCTGCAAAGCTCCCTGTAAGTCACTACTTTTCCCCTTGACAAAACAGCGCAGGTTTCTGTCAATTTGTTCATAACCTTTGCCTGG
>Ga0209211_10009867_pt1 | contig 12600 bp, 13 predicted proteins | sample RifGroA2_FD_183992 | JGI IMG/M metagenome (GOLD analysis project Ga0209211, IMG submission 183992) | Groundwater microbial communities from Rifle, Colorado, USA - Groundwater A2 (SPAdes) (version 2) | ecosystem: Environmental > Aquatic > Deep subsurface > Groundwater | place: Rifle, Colorado... | reverse complement strand
GACACGTAAAAATCCTGTAGGGGTATCTTTAATGGTAACGAAGGGCGTAGTCGGGTCTGTTGATGATGTCGCCTTGGTTGGGGTAGATTGTGGAGTGGGAGATGGCGAAGCCTCCGACGGTGTTTCGCCGGAAAGCGCGAGCTTGACGATAGCATTAAGTTTATAACCAGCCGTTGTTTTGATCTTTATATTCCTAGGGAGAAATCCGGATGAAATAATTGCAAGCGCGTGATCGCCGGCTGTAATGTTTGGTATGGAAATCGGGGTGATTCCTTTCGTTTCCCCATCTATACTCGCCATGGCTCCGTCGGGATTGGTTCTGACAGCAACTTCCGCGAGTTTACTCGAGATTTTCTCAAGCCACATGGTCTCCACAGACGTGGTAAACTCCGATTCGGCAAGATTTGCGTTAACGTACGTAAGAATGTCCGGAGCAATCTTGATACTATCCTGCCAGGAAGCGAGAGTCTGGGTTGTGGTCTCCGGAACGAGCCGGATCGTGTAGTCTCCTGAAGCAACTTTCGTCTCGACCGGTGTCCGGCCTACATACTTATTGTCTAAAAATACACTTGCTGTAGGATTACTTGCAACTTTAAGAACCCCTTCTTTGGAGCCCCCGCCACTAAAAAGTTTGATGCCTCCCACAATAAGAACAATACAAACGAGGATACTGACAAGAAAGCCGATTTTCCGCTTCATACCAGGTAGTAGAACTTCGACAGAGGATTGCACTTCAATCATCTCCACGATTTCTACGTTTCTTTAAAATAGCTTCTTCTGCCAGGTTTTGGGCATCGCTTCGCGATGCAGTCGAAGTTTCACTACCTGGCATACCACCCACGATCATAGCATAGTGAGGCAAACGGCTGCAAACTCCTCTTCCGTTAGGAGATCTATTGAGGAACACTCATAATCACCCACTTCTCTTCTCCAAAAACCGCTTCATCGAAGAGTTTGATCGTGCGGGGCGTGATGACGTATAGCTTTGACTCGAGGATCCCTTTATCAAAATCTCTCGACTCCTTGATATAGTTGGCAAGCCACGAAAACCGCTCGGTGTAGAGGCGCAGGCCCTCGGCTACTTCTTCGCTTACTGCCCGACGACATACGCCAAACAGTTGCAGTCCGCTCTTTTTATCCGTCGGATTCTGATGCGTGTCAAAAATAGACACGGCAACGGATTGGCTCTGCTCGATATTTTTACTGTGCTGGGCCGATGGCGCAGAAAGATAGTAAAGACGCAGATTTGGGCTATAGGCATAGTACGCCGTATGAATCCAGCTTTCCTTGCCGTCTTTGATGCTTGCCATAGAAAGCAATATATTGCTCGAAAGAATCTCATTGAGACTCTTGTTTATCGGTTCATCCCCCACGCTCTTATGATGGAAAACTCCTTGAATGACAATCATAAAGCAATGATATACTCGGCCTTTACGAAATACAATAAAATAGCGCTATTTCAAACTATATCCCCCATCTACTACCAGAATATGGCCGGTGATGTAACTTGCATCATCGGAGACGAGGAAAAGAATGGCGCTGGCGATTTCTTCCGGCTCGGCGATACGCTTGAGTGGTGTTTGCTGACGGAATAATTCAATGAGGTCCGGCCCCGCGCTTTGAGTCATATCCGTCATGACGTTGCTCGGAGCTACCGCGTTGACCCGAATCTTGGGGGCCAATTCCTTTGCAAACGCTTTGGTCATCGATACCAATCCGCCTTTGGCGCATGAGTATGCGAGGATTGGCGCGACTCCCAGGAGGCCTACCGTAGACGTGAGATTGACTATTGATCCGCCTCCCTGTTGTTCCATGATGAGTGAGACTTCTTTTATCATAAGCCACGCCGATGTGAGATTAATATCCAAGGTTGTGCTCCAAGCCTCTATCCCCGTCTTCCAACCCCGCTCACCGATGGCCCCGGCGTTGTTAACTAAAATATCAATCCTGCCAAAGCGTTTGAGCGTTTCCCCCACCAACTTTTGGACCCCCTCCTCCGTGGCAACATCTGCCTGCACGACCAGGCAATTTTTCTTTCCAATAGCTTCTGCAACTTCTTCCGCTTTTTTCTTTTCTTTAACGTAGTTAACGACAACTTCTGCCCCTTCTCTGGCAAACATGATCGCCGTCGCCCGCCCGATCCCGCGCGAGGAACCGGTAATGACAGCAACAAGTCCTTCAAGCTTTTTCATAAATTATGGCCATGGGAACGGGACGAGTTTGGAAATCTTTTTAACCATATACTCACCGCTCTTGTTTGCCATCACGACATCAGTATCGCGCTTCGTACGAAGAAAGTTCTCATAGATAAGCTGCTTACATAATCCACAAGGATGGCAATAGAGTTTACCATCCTCACCCGAAAAAACAGATGCGATTGCGATAAACTCATGCTCGCCGTGGGCGGCAGCGTGCGCCATCGCCGCTTGCTCGGCGTGCAGCGTCAATGAGTACGTATCGGAGTAGTACTGGCCGCTGCTGTAGATATTCCCTTTTGTGGTAAGCACCGCACTCCCGAACCGCCACCCCTGTGGATCGGGAATATACGCGTGCTCAAGCGCGTGTATCGCTTCACGTACCAATGCATCGTATTTCCTCATAATGTTTTTCTGAACCATTCTACCACGTCTCCCAAAAACTCCTCCCTCATAACGCGTGGTACGTCGGTGATGCCGTGGTCGCCGCCAATAAATATTTCTATCTTTTTCTGCTTACTTGGGATTGCATCAAATACGCGTTGTGCATCACTCACTGGTATTTTCGAATCGTGGTCTCCGTGTACCATTAGAACAGGAAGGTTAATCCTTTTCGCGTAACCGATATCATCAAAGGTCTTAATGTCTTTCCAAAATTCTTTCCCTACTGTTGTATTTTCCCCACTCGACCTCGGAAATGAGGTGTCGCCATTGTAATCTATCTTTACTCCCTTTTCTGTATACACACGTGCGATACTTTTCAAAGGAAAATACGCGCCACTGACGAAAAGGAGGGTATGTATCCCTTTAGTATTGATTCCTAAAACAGTCACTGCGCCATACGATTGGGCTAATACTCCAATTCTTTCTTTTTGCACATCGCCTCGCTGCCGAACCCAAAATAAAACATCCTCAACAATCTCACCGCGCTTTCCCAGAGCTAACTCTCTACATTTTCCCTGCGCATCAAAGGTGGGAAATGTAAATTGCACCGTCACGATTCCGATGGTAACCAACTGTTGTGCTATTTTATCGAATGAATTATTCCATTCATGCATCGTCATCCCCAACCCCGGTACAAAAATAACCGCCGGAAACGGCCCGTCTCCTGGAGGCTTGCGAAGTAAGCCTTCAAGTTTCACTCCTCCCTGAATCGAAATTATAATCTTCTCTTCCGTCATAATGCTTTAATCCAGCGAAAAATTGTATCGGCTACTTTCTGCTCTTGCCCGTTAAAGCTATGGAATGCATTGGGGATTATGAAGCCCTGAAAATTTGAGGAGCGGTGATGCTTCTGTAAAACAGTGAGAATATCCAAGACCGGACGGTCGGCGTATTCATCAGCACCCGCCAGTACAACGCACAGCGGTAGCTTAATAGAAGAAAATACGGTTAACTTGGGTTGCTTACTGTAGTAATCGAACACATCCTCGATCCCCCCGGGATCAAAAAGGCTGAGATAGCGATTGGGAGTGAGCGGTAAATAGGAAATGCCACTTAACAGTGACTCGCCTTTTCTTTGCTTTATAAGCGTCTTCATCTGCTTCACATTCTCTTTATAATGCTTGCTTTTACTTTCTATGGATACGTCGCTAATTGGGGAAAGCATTATGACACCCGCGATACGCGGATCCTTTTGCGTCCCGGCGAAGTAACACACTTTATTAGCGCCGGTACTGATGCCGGCAAGAATCACCTGTAAGAACCCTTGTTTTTTCAGGAATGTAATTGCCGCGTCAATGTCATACGCGCAGTCTGCAAAATTTTCATACGAAGATCCCAATGAAACCGAGGTTTGTCCTTTGGGATTTTGTGGATCGAGTTTTTTAACGCTCGCGACAATGTCGTGTCCCCGGGTATTAAAAGAAGCCAATCCCCAGCCCTCTTTTTCACAGCGCCCGCTCAATGCCTCAAGCGCGGACAGATCTCCGTAGAAATTATCCGTCAACCCGTGGACATATAAGATCGCCTTCTTCGTGGGCTTTTTTGGCCGAAAGAACATCCCCTGATGCACGAGCTTGTCTTTCGTGATGATTTCAGTAAGATAAAATTGTTTCATCCCCGTAGTATAGCAAAGACCAAAACGGTATACTAAACAGGTATGATAATCACATCCTCACTGCCATTGACGCTTGAAGAGATAACTCAAGCTAAAGAGCGGTTTGGGGTATATGTCAAAACGGTTATTGATATACGGAAAAAAATTTGCTGCGCAGGCATGGATCGGCATTTTGAAGGAGAAAATATTCTCCTAGAGTCAGGATCCCATCAATCAGATATTTGGGGAGGTGGAATCGATTTGGAAACAAAAGAAATTGATTTCAATTCTTTCATCAATGTCCGGCCGCAAGACAATAACACAAAAAATGAAATCCAAAGCGAACGGGTAAAAAAAGCGTATAGTGAACTGACAACATTTTTCTTCAAACTCGCGCTATGACAGAAACAAAAATGCTCATCGGTTCTCTGTCAAACGATCTTTCGAGAGTAGCAACGATGATCTATAGGAAATCCTCAAGTGCGGAAATATTTTTCTATGAAATGTATCGGTGGATTGATGCGCTCGACATCACCTCACTCAAACCTTATATCCAAGCGATCATTAACGATCTAATATCGCAAAGAGGGCATCCGCAATTTTCCCAAGAGCGCGCTGAAACCTATCTCATGTACAGCACGCTCCTCCAAAATTACAGTCTTTATATAAAATAGAAAAATTAATGAAAATCTTTACAGACGAATTTGTTGGTTTTCTTAAACAAGCCTTTATTTGCTCTTGGCGAAAGCACAAAAAGGGGAAATGGGTTAACGTCATGTGGGCACCGGGACATTTTACTGATTATCAATCAAAATTTTGTCAAGTTTGTTGGAAAGAGTTGGAAACAACAAGAAAAAGATAATACTTACAGTAAAGTTGTTAGTAATCCATCCCACCCATGCCGCCCATTCCTCCCATACCGCCCGGCGGCATACCTGCTCCCGCTTCCTTCTTTTCAGGAACATCGCAAATAAGTGCTTCGGTAGTCAACACCATCATCCCGACACTGACAGCGTTTTGCACGGCTGTCCTCGTCACTTTTGCCGGATCCAGGACCCCTGCCGCGATCATGGATTCAAACTGCATGGACAGCGCGTTGAACCCGTAGTCGCCGTTTTTGCCGCGGGCAAGCTCCTCCTCGACGGTCTTGACGACCCAGCCCTCATCGGCGCCGGCGTTTTTGGCAATCCAACGCATCGGCTCACCCAACGCCTGGTAGAGAATGTCCACCCCGACTTTTTCATCGGCGACATCGAGCGTTTTCTTAAAGGCATCAAGCGCCATCCGTGCCCGCAGTAGCGCCACGCCGCCGCCGGGGATAATCCCCTCTTCCAGGGCCGCTTTGGTAGCAGCAACGGCATCATTGACGCGCTCTTTTTTATCTTTGAGCTCTATCTCCGTTGCGGCCCCGACGTTGATGACGGCAACCCCGCCGGAGAGCTTGGCAAGCCGCTCCTGAAGCTTTTCTTTATCAAAGTCAGACGTGGATGCGTCCATCTCTCGTTTGATCTGGGCAATCCGGGCGGCAAGGGCAGCTTTGATACCTTTACCACCAATGATCCTGCAGTTATCCTTATCCGCCCAGACTTTGTCTGCGCGTCCGCAGTCTTCTACCTTCACATTTTCAAACTTCCGGCCGGTATCATCGCTGATCACCGTGCCACCAGTGAGGGTTGCGATATCGTCAAGCATCGCTTTCCTGCGGTCCCCAAATCCGGGAGCTTTGACTGCAAGGACGTTGAATGTCCCGCGCAGTTTATTGACGACTAGTGTCGCAAGCGCCTCGCCGTCAATATCATCAGCAATGATGACGAGATTCTTGCTGACTTTGATAAATCCTTCCAAAAACGGCAGAAGATCGGCAATGGCCGAAATCTTTTTGTCCGTGATCAGGATATACGCGTCGCTGATCTCTGCTTCCATTTTATCGGCAATCGTGACAAAGTACGGACTTGCGTATCCTTTATCAAACTCCATTCCTTCTTTATACTCTATTTCCATCGTGAGCCCTTTGCCCTCTTCCACAGTTACGACACCGTCTTTACCTACCTTAGCAAGTGCTTCAGCAATCATCGCGCCGATTTTATCGTCCTGGGCAGAAATCGTTGCCACCTTAGCAACGTCCGCATCCTTGACGGTTTTACTCATCTTTTTAATTTCGCTTACGACCACTTCTACTGCCTTTTCCATCCCGGTTTTGAGCATCATGGGATTGGCGCCTGCCGTCACATTTTTAAATCCTTTGTTCACTATCGCTTGTGTCAGAAGTGTTGATGTGGTCGTACCGTCTCCAGCCACATCATTGGTTTTGCTAGCTGCTTCTTTAACCAGCTGTGCGCCCATGTTTTCAAACGGATCCTCAAGCTCAATTTCCTTGGCAACCGTCACGCCATCATGGACGACATTAGGAGCTCCCCATTTTTTATCAAGCGCGACATTCCGTCCTTTGGGACCAAGCGTAGTCACTACTGCTTTTGCCAGTATATTGACACCTCGGATAAGAGCTTGTCGTGCGTCTTCGGAAAATTTAAGTTGTTTTGCCATACCAGGTAGTGAAATTTCGACCTTTGCGTTTACACGCTGTCGAAATCACATCCTCCTTTCATTAAATCAATTTTCTATATAACCAGGTAGTCAATTATGAAACGCAAAGAACAAAAGCGTGTCGAAATTCTACTACCTGGCTCCTTTACACTACAATCGCTAATATATCTTTCTGTTCAACAATCATCCATTCTTCGCCGTTTACCTTCACCTCATTGCCGCCCCACTTTTTGTACATAACTTTCTGTCCGACTTTCACGACCATTTTAATGGGGTTTCCTTTGTCGTCGTTGCCGCCGGGGCCGACAGCCATCACTTGTCCGATTTGGGGTTTTTCTTTAGCGCTATCGGGTAAAACGATGCCGGAAGGTAATACTTCTTCCGCTTGAAGCGGTTTGATGAGGACATTATCAAACAGAGGATGAATGTTTTGTTTTGCCATACTAGCACTCCTTTGCAGTGACCGCTATCTTACCGCCCATAGAAAATCTTGTCAAGGGGGACATTAAAACGCGTCAATCTCTCTCCCAACTTTCTCTTTATCCAAACACGTGCATCGCGGGGATGGAAACGGATAACATAATCAGTAACTACTTCTGTCGTCCGGCGACTCTTCATATAGAAAAGTTGTAGATGCTTAACAAAAGGCTCCACCAATCGAAGTATGAAGTATGAAGTATGAAGTATGAAGGAAAAAATATGAAGCTCGTATGACATGTGTTTGCCATAATTCATAATTCGTAATTCATAATTCCTTCTCCTTTCCTCCCATGCGTTCGGTAAAAACTTCTTCACCCATGCATTTGCATAAAGAAACCTTTTGTATATGCCATCCCTTTCCCATAAGGGTGTCATAAGAAGAACTTCATGAGCAGTAAAAAGGTCCCGCTCTTTTGGCGGCACCCTAAGTCCATCCTCACTCATAAACATATTAAGACAGATCAAATTTCTCAATTTTATATCAGAAGGCCGGCGGCGCAGGCCAAACAGGTCAAGGAGAATCGTTGAGAAACCCCTTGTAACCCACAACGTCTTTGGTGTAGTAATAATAAGGAAGTCAATATCATCCGCATCTCCCGCGTTGGAACGGGTTAACCCTCCGGTAACACCGACGAGCGTGATGGTTGGGATAATTTTTAAGAATTTTGCAACCCGCCGGGCGCGGATCCATTTCTTCTCTGACCACGCTCTTCGCTTATTTCGTATCGCGATGAGCCGCTTCCGCATTTTCAAGGACTCTCCCTGCAGTACTGCAGGGAGAGTCCTTATAACACAAAACGGTGCCCATGTAATAATCTCTTCTTCCGTCAGCGGATAGTCAAACACTTCTCCATAGGCAATCGCGATTCTGATTGCATCACGCTTTGTGATCTTCATTGAGTTACTGGGAGGCAGGCGGGGCACTACTGCTTGTTAGTCCGTATTGGCCAAGTACTTGCCGAAAACCGCTTGCGGCAGTAGTAAGCGCAGCGCTTGGAGCTGATCCTGCTGCAACGCTATTGACTGCATCTTCCAGATACTTAATAAGTTTATCGTTGAGCCCATTATCAAATGTACGCGATGCCAGGGGGAAAGACTTGGCGGTCTTTGCTTGCTTGGCGTATGCACCTGCAAAAGGATCTGTCTCAATCGTCGCGCCAAGATCAGTCCTTGCATATACCTCACCAAACAATCTAGTCTTGGCTGCCTCTGAGTATAATTTCGTCACCGCTTCACGGCTCGTCATATATTTCAGAAAAGTGAAAGCCTGCGGTTGCATCTTGCTTTTGTTGGAAACTCCCTCCACCCAGTAAGAAGCCCAAGAAACGGTATTACCCGGAAGCTGGGGCGCGGGAACGACTTTGAAACGAAGTTCCGGGCTGATTTGTTTAATGTCAAATGCGCGCCATGAGGGCGCCAGAATCATAGCGACTTTACCGATGGCAAACGCATAGATACTGTTATCCAGCGTCTCGTTCCAGGTGTACATAGGATCCACCGGGTCGGCAAACTTACGATAAAATAAAAGAGTCTCTTCCGCTTCTTTACCCTGGAGACTCACGAGATTGGCTCCATTCTGAAGCATCATAAGAGCGAGAATATCACTCCAGTTTTCTACGTTTCCGGTGGTGCCGAGCGCAATGGCTGATGTGGTAATCGTCGCCCCCTCTTTCACCGTCAATTTGGGAACTATGGTGAGCACGTCTTCCCACGTGACTGGTGTACTTACCCCTGCCTTGGCAAAAAGATCTTCATTGATATAAAGCCCCAAGCCGTCTATCATCATCGGTATTCCATAAATCGCGCTTCCGGCGACTAAATCATTCGTCGAAACCGGATAAAACGTGGAGGAAAACTCGGCAGGCGTCATGATCGTCTTGGGGACCGGCGCTAAGTCAGATGCGAGCATGGCGACCCACGTATTGTGAAAACGAAATACGTCCGGCCCCTCACCACGGGCAATTGCAGCAGAGAGGCGTTCGCGGTATTGGCGCGGCGATTGCTTGACATACGAAACTTTTATTTTTGGATTTTTTGCCTCAAAATCAGTTATCACACTTCGCACCGTTGCGTCATTTTCCCATAGTCCCCAGTAAGCGATGGTCACTTCTTTAGATCCGGCGAAAAGTCCTAATACAAACTTCCCGCCGGCAACTAATCCTAATGCGAGAAGGATAAATACTAAAATCATAAGAATACGGTTTTTCATGGCTCCACCTCCGCCGGTCACCGGTACCGCCACCTGAGGGATAAACGGATTTCCCGAAGTTGGTTCTGGCGGAGGCGGTTGCGGATCAAACGTGATGCCGCCTTGTGGTATTTCCGTCGGAACGACGAATGTTTCCTGATTTTGGTTACCCGTCGATGCAGCAGGTGTTTGTGGTTCGTCCATATACTGTACAATAATCATATCATGGGAAGAATAAAGCACAAGCTGGTGGTGAGCGTATGTATCCTCGGGTTGGGGAGTATCGGCGCGATCCGCGCATACGAAGCCATGTACAACGGGCGTGTGTATCCGAGTGTCACGATGAACAGCACAAATTTCGGCGGCAAAACTCCGGCGGAAGTACAAGACTATTGGATGGCCAAAAACGAGCCGTTTGAAAAAGCCACGTTTACGTTTGTTTTTGAAAATAATGTTGCGACGATCTCCGGCACAGACCTGGGACTGGGGTACGATGCGACGCTTTCAGCAACCCAAGCATTTTTGGTCGGCCGATCCGGTACATGGGTCACGGACGTGCTCACGAAGTTCTCGCCCAATCCCACAAGTCTTACGCCGCTGTTTCGGTTTCAGGAAGACGTGTTAACTGACACGCTCGACCGGATTGCGCAAGCGATCAATATCCCTGCCCAAGATGCGCTGTTTGAGTTTCGGGGCGGGAAAGTAACGGCGTTTCGTCCCTCCAAAGACGGCCGGGAAGTCAACGTTGAGGAAACCAAAAAACGCTTCGGTGATGCCGTAGTCAATCTCCCCATGAGCAACACTACTTCCGTGGTAATCCCCCTGCCGGTCCAAGCAATCACGCCGTCACTTACGACCGATCGCGTCAACGCGTTTGGTATAAAAGAACTCATCGGCCGCGGGTATTCGGAGTTTGCCCATTCTATTCCCGGCCGCGTACATAACGTCACGCTTGCAGCAGCCAGACTCCATGGCATACTTATAAAGCCTGGCGACACTTTTTCTTTTAATGAAACGCTCGGAGATATATCTGCAGCTACAGGATTCCAACCAGCATATATTATTAAAGATGGCCGGACAGTATTGGGAGACGGCGGAGGAGTGTGCCAGGTGTCCACGACCTTGTTTCGTGCCGCGCTGGCCGCGGGACTCCCCATCATCGACCGGCGCGCGCACTCGTACCGCGTGGCATACTACGAGCAAGCCGGCTACAAAGCGGGCCTGGATGCCACGGTCTTTGCCCCGTCAGTGGACCTAAAATTTAAAAATGACACCCCCGGCTACATCCTCATCCAAACAAAAACAGACATACAAAACATGACGCTTACCTTTGAGCTCTACGGCACAAGTGACGGAAGAAAAACAGAAATTTTCAATCACGTAGTTGGTGGCATCACCCCTCCCCCACCGGATCTTTTTCAGGATGATCCGACTCTCCCTGTGGGCGTCGTCAAACAAGTTGACTTTTCCGCCTGGGGGGCTAAAGCAAGTTTTCAGTACAAAGTCACGCGCGGGGGAGAAGTGTTGCAGGATACCAGTTTTGCTTCCAACTTCCGGCCATGGCAGGCAGTATACTTACGGGGTACAAAACAGTAATTATGACCAGGTAGTAGAATTTCGACACGCGGTTTTTTTTGCCGCATGACCAAACGACTACCTAAAAATACTATGTATAATGGATATATCGAAAGGAGGATGAAATTTTGACCGCGTAAGGCAAAGGTCGAAATTTCACTACCTGGATGAAAAAAGTTTTAGTCGGCGGATGTTTTGATCTCCTGCATTACGGCCATATTCGGTTTCTTGAGGAAGCAAAAAAATTGGGCGACTGGCTGGTAGTCGCTCTTGAGTCGGACGAAAACGCGCGCCGGATGAAGGGCGAGGGCCGACCGATCCACTCCCAAGAGCAACGGAAAGCCATGCTCGAAGCGCTTTCCTGCGTGGATGAGGTCATGGTACTCCCTCCGATGAATAGTCACCAAGAATACTACGATCTCGTTACGCGCATACGCCCACAGGTAATCGCCATCACCGAAGGCGATCCGCTAGAAAGCAATAAACGAGAGCAGGCGGCGAAGGCCGCCGCCCAACTCATCGTCATCCCCAAAATCCCCACCCCCTCCACCTCCCAACTCGCCAAACTTCTTGGCCTCGAGTAAAATGAGGGCATGAAAATCCTCGCTATTGAAACCTCTTGCGATGAGACCGCGGCAGCAGTTGTTGAAGACCTGCCTGCCGGCAGGCAGGTGGAACTTAAAATCCTCTCCAACGTCGTGGCGACGAGTACCGCGATGCATGAAAAATATGGCGGGATTGTACCGGAGGTTGCCGCCCGGGAGCAACTCAAATGCATCATCCCCGTCATAACAGAAGCGTTATCTGGATTAGATCTTCATAGAGATATTGATGCGCTCGCAGTCACCGTCGGTCCTGGGCTCATCGGGAGCCTCCTCGTGGGTGTGGAAACTGCCAAAACCGTCGCCTTCGCGACCGGCAAACCCATCATCCCCGTCAATCATGTGATTGCCCACGTGTACGCGAATTTTGTCCACAATAAACAAAGTGACGAAAATGACATATTAACAATTGAGTTTCCGGCTATATCGCTTGTTGTTAGTGGTGGCCATACGGAACTCTATTTGATGAAGTCAACCAATGATTTGACCTGGCTCGGGGGGACGATTGACGATGCGGCGGGCGAATGTTTTGATAAAACCGCCCGTCTTCTGGGTTTCGGCCACGGCGGCGGCGTTGCAATTGAGCGCGAAGCACATAAGTTCATCATTCATCATTCATCATTCAGCATTAAATTGCCTCGTCCAATGATGGATGACTCATTCAATTTTTCCTTCAGCGGCTTAAAAACTGCAGTGATGCGGGAGTGGAAAAAGTTAAATAATCCGGAACTTGCCTCTGCGTTTGCACATGAAATCCAGGAATCAATCACCGATGTTATCGTAGTAAAAACGCTGCGTGCCGCCAAAAAATATGGAGTAAAATCTATTCTTCTAAGTGGCGGCGTTGCTGCAAATCTACGATTGAGGGAAAAATTCAACATTCATCATTCAACATTCAACATTCACGCGCCAGATGGCGCGCTATGTACCGACAACGCCGTCATGATCGGAGCTTGCGCCCACTTCCTCGGCTCGCCC
>Ga0209211_10009865_pt1 | contig 12601 bp, 18 predicted proteins | sample RifGroA2_FD_183992 | JGI IMG/M metagenome (GOLD analysis project Ga0209211, IMG submission 183992) | Groundwater microbial communities from Rifle, Colorado, USA - Groundwater A2 (SPAdes) (version 2) | ecosystem: Environmental > Aquatic > Deep subsurface > Groundwater | place: Rifle, Colorado... | reverse complement strand
TTTTTCCGCTGGTGATAGCTTAATTTCCTTTTCTGATATAAGTCTATTTAGAACTATTAGCGCAAATTCTACTGGAGAATAGTCTGTAGGAGACCATAATCTTGATGGCTCAATCGGTTCGGTGAGGGAAAGCAGCGCAACTCTTGCCTTGGGGGATGAAGGTGATAAATTTGGACGGGCAGAAACTCTCCACAGTTCTCCTTGACTACTAGTACGTTTTTTTGTGGTAATTATTTCACCCTGCGGGCCACGAGAGGGAATTCTGGGGTTCTTCACTAAATCTTTACCTTTACGCACAAGCTTTTCTGCCAGCCTAAACCCTGGTCCACCAAAACCAGTTTTAGAAACAATATAGTACTTGTTTTCTAATGACATATAAAACAAAAACCTCCCGTTCTTTGAACGTGGTAGCTAATCCTTCGACAAGCTCAGGATTTCGCTTACGCTCAAGGAACGAGAGGCGTCTTTACAATAAAAAAGACCGCTTCCCGCGGTCCCATCCTTATGCCCCGATAAATTACTTTATCGAGACTCTTTGTGGCGACTCCGCGATTTGCGACATCGTCTGGCTTATTTTTACAGTTAGCCTTCTGTACAGTATTTGGCTGTCTCCTGGCGCGGCGTGACTGCGCTCATAACGGATTTACAAATTGAGGGTAGTGTAACCTATAGCTTTTCGTTTGTCAACTGGTTTCTTTGGGTTCAAAGGAGATTTTTACATTTTTGTCAGCCAGTTGGGTCAAAAAGACTCTAACCGCTTCTTGAAGGGAAGAGAAGCCTAAATTGGAAGCAGCGGCGGCTGCTTGGTTGCGGAGAGTTTTGTCGATAGGGACCTGGAGGATGGTATTCATATCATTACGATTGTAACGGTTTGATAATGTGTTGTCAAGGGGTGGAGGGGGAAGCGGTAGGAGAAGTGGAGAGCTGAACGATGAGCTTGGCGGTGAGATTGAGAGCGGTGGAAGTGGTGCCGACCGTTACGATGCGGTCGCCGACTTTGATATCGGATTTCTTGATTTTACCGGCGTAGCTGGTGGCAGCTTGGAGTTTAACAGTCCAGACCTCTTTGGCGGCAGTTTCCACCGTCAGATCGGATGTAGACAGATCGGTAACTCGACCGGAGACGACGACTCGCTTATCTGGAGTGGGTTTGGCGATGATCAACAGACGCTTGACGGCCAGTGTGCCTTGGCTGTCGATATCGCCCATGGCGATAACGAAATCGCCGACCTTGAGATCGGCAAACGTGCCTTCTTTACCACCCGTAAGTTTGATGGTGGCATCGCCGGCAACTACGGCAGTGCGAGTTTGATTGGCAAGATTGGTGATGGTGATGGAGGCTTCGGATTTGGCAGAAATGGGACCGACGAAGGCCCGGCGGGCCACGGCGGTTTTGATGGCGTCTACTTGATCTTTGACGGCCTGGCGAATGGCACTATCAGTGGCCGTGGGAGCTTGGGCTAAAAGGGTGGCGGTTAAAAGTAGGCTAAGCATCATATTTTGGCGGTGGAATAGGTAATAGTTAGAGATTTAGAGGCCTCTTGGCCGTAGGCTGAATATGAGTAGACGGTGATGGTATTAAAACCGGTGATGAGATCGACGTCAAGGGAAAAATTGCCGGTGGTGTCGGCGGTGGCGGTCTGCTCGCCGTTTTCGGAAATGATCAGTAAGGTGGCCTTGGGCGTGGCTGTGCCGGAGAGAGTAATCGTATCGGTGGAAACCAGAGCTTCGTCGTCGGGGGTAGAAATTGTTAGTTGGTTATTAGTTACTTCGTTACTTGGTGTGGGAGACGGTGATACGGAGGCTTTGGGTGAAGGTTGGGGGAGGTTTTTCAAGCTCTGATTAGCCGTCCAGATACCGAAAGTGATGATCAGCCCGAGAGCGAATCCGATGGAAATGGCCAGGATGACTTCCTTCTTCATTTCAGGATGGAGAATATCTTAAGAGTGTGGTATTGTCAAGAAGCTTATGGACATTACATTTGCCAAAGGTGAATTTAAAATCAAGGGGAAGGCGGGGGGCGTGCGGGTGGGAGAAAAAGTGACCATTAATGACAATTTCGTAATTGATAGCCCGGGGGAGTATGAAGTGGGGGGAGTATCGGTAGTAGGATTTGTGGGGGGAGGATATATAGTGGAAATAGATGGATTGCGACTGTGTACGGCAACCAAATCCTCCGAGGCGGGCGCAATCGATATTTTGGTGATGGAAACGGTGGATCCGGAAATGGTGAAACAAATTGATCCGTGGGTGGTGGTAACTACCGGAAAAGAGGGGGTCGCTAAATATACTATTAGTCGTGATAAACTGCCCTCAGAATTGACAACCGTATGTCTGACAACCTGAAAATTCCACCGCATTCGGTGGAAACGGAGCAATCGGTATTGGGGGCGTTGCTTCTGGATCGTGACGCAGTGGTGACGGTGGTAGAGTTTTTGCGCCCCGAACATTTCTACGAAGAAAAACACGGACAAATATTTTCGGTAATTATGGAGCTGTATCAGGAACGGGAACCGGTGGATGTGGTGACGGTTACCGAAAAACTCAAAAAATCAAAAACGCAAAATGTAAAGGAATGGAAAGATTATCTGGCGGAATTGGTGAACAAAGTGCCGACGGCGGCGCATGTCGAAAGCTATGCCCGGGTAGTGCGGGATATGTATACCAAGCGGCAGTTGATTTCGGCGGCCCAGAAAATAACCGAAATGGGTTTTGATGCGGGTGCGGATGTGCGGGAGATGCTGGACACAGCCGAGCAAAAAGTGTTTTCCTTGGCTCAGCAACACTTGAAACAGGTATTTACTCCAGTGAAAGACATTTTGGCCGAATCCTTTGATCGGCTGGATGAACTACATAAAACCGCCGGAAGCTTGCGGGGAGCGCCCACAGGGTTTGCCGATTTAGACGATACCCTGGCGGGAATGCAGGACAGCAATTTACTTATTTTGGCAGCCAGACCCGGAGTCGGGAAAACCGCTTTAGCCCTTAACATCGCTCAAAATATGTCTTTTAAACATAAATTGCCGGTGGGATTTTTCTCATTGGAAATGAGCCGGGAGGAACTGATGGACCGGCTGTTGGTGGCCCAGGCGGAGATTGATGCGTGGAAATTGAAAACGGGTCGGTTAGATGAAGGCGAGTTTACCAAACTGTCTGACGCTATGGGAGAGCTGTATGAAACCCCGCTGTATATTGATGACACGCCGGGGGCGAGTATTCTGGAAATGCGGACCAAAGCCCGGAGATTGCAAGCGGAGCATGGATTGAGACTTATTATCGTAGACTATTTGCAACTGGCGCGACCGGTGAGAAATCTGGACAACCGGGTGCAAGAGGTATCGGAAATTTCTCAAGGATTGAAAAATCTCGCTCGGGAATTAAAAATTCCGGTACTGGCACTATCTCAATTATCCAGACAGGTAGAATCTAGGGGGGTAAAAAGACCACAGCTGTCTGATTTGCGCGAATCAGGGGCTATCGAGCAGGACGCAGACGTAGTGATGTTTATGTGGCGGGAAAACGACGAAAATTTGGAAGACATGAATATAGATATTGCCAAACACAGAAACGGCCCGTTGAAATCTCTGAAGTTTCGTTTCAAAGGCGATCGGCTGAAGTTTTATTCGGTAGAGTCTAAACGCAAAAGCTGAAGTTTGGAAATGAAGGGGATGAGAGCGCGGATAACCGCGGTCCAGTGAGCAGTGTCGGAGAAATCCTCGGGGAAAATGATAGCTAGAGCGGCAGCTGCATCTGGAGCCATGGAGGGATCGAGTTTGCCGCCGGACGCTTCAAACTTGGCCGCCAGCGGCTCGAGTTGGGCTTGTTGAGCCGGAGTAAGGTTGAGTTTGCCGGATTGGGCTTTTTGGACGACGCGTTGGATCTTGGCCAGGTCATCCGGGCTAACCGTGCGGATGACGGAAATAATATCGGAAGCACTGGCGCCGGATTTACTCAATTTATCCAGAACTTCACGGTCCCGGCGGCGGTTATTTTGATACCAGGGGGAGTTTTTGAGTTCTTCGCGGATGGCGCGTTTGAAGAGCTTCTTCTGGTCTTTGGTGAGATCGGTTCCGGATCCGGCTTCTACGGCTAACTTGATTTTGCGGTCGGGAGTAGAGACGTCTACTATGTCATCGTCGGTGTCGATATTGGTGGACTCATCTAAATTGACGTTGGTAGCAAAAGCGGTACCGCGGACGGTGGCTACGGCGGTGGGAGTTACGATTTCATACGAGTGGTTGGAGTCAACTAATTTGACCACCCGGGACCAGGTACGACCTAGAGATTGGAAGATGGATATTTTGAGGCTGGAGGCTTGAGAAACAGAGATATCGGTGTTTTCGTCGAGACGCAAGACTGAATTATCCGGGAAGGTGAGGGTGGCGGCAGAGTTTTTGGCGGTGTGAATTTTGTCGCCATTTGCAAGAGGGTCGCCGGTCTTGGCCGGAGAGCCGTTTTTGGTGACGGTGCCGGAATCAACTTCTAAAGTGGTGATAATGGGAGCAGTGGAGGGAGCAGTCAGGAATTGCTTTTTGACGTATTTCCAGCCCAAGAAACCTAAAAGTACAGAGGAGATGATAAGGAGGGCAAAGAAAGTTAAACAACCTTGCAGGCATCCCTTCATACTTTCATATTAGCACACTGTGCCGAGGGCGAGAGTCGAACTCGCATGAGCTTAAGGCTCACCACTTTTTGAGAGTGGCGCGTCTGCCATTCCGCCACCCCGGCATCTAGCTTCCAATTTTAAGCGTTTGGCAGTAAAATTGCCAGGCTATGATAAATGTGCAGGATTTGAGGAATGGGGTGACGTTTCTTTCTGATGGAGCGCCATGGGTGTGTTTGAAATACGAGCATGTGAAGATGGGGCGGGGATCGGCCACGATTAGAATTAAGGCTAAAAATTTATTGACGGGGGCTACTACCGAAAAAAGTTTTATCAACTCTGCAAAAGTGGAAGAAATTAATACCCTGCGCCGGCCGCTCAAGTTTCTCTATCGCAGTGGGGATGCCGGAGTCTTTATGGACCCCAAAAGTTTTGAGCAAATCGAAATTAGCGTTCAGGTACTAGCGTCTAGCGTTCAGTACTTGAAGGAGGGAGTGCAGGTGAACGTAATGTTTTGGGATGAGCGACCATTGTGGGTGGAGTTGCCCCCCAAAATGGAATTTATGGTGGCGGAAACTGACCCGGGAGTGAAAGGCAATAGTGTATCTAATTTATATAAAGATGCAGTGTTGGATAACGGGATTAAAACCCGGGTGCCGCTGTTTATAAATGGAGGAGATAAAGTGCTAATCGATACCAGAGACGGATCTTACGCGGAAAGAGTGAAGTAGAGGGTGACGACGACGACAGCTAGTTGGCAGATGATACCCCAGATGGGTTTGACGTTAAGTTGATGAGAGCGCTGCCAAAGAACAAGTTTTTCTTCGATTTTTGGCCGCCAGCCAAAAAAGAAGTAGGGGATTTCCAAAACATCGGGTAGGACAGCTAAAAAACAGGCCGCTAAGATGATTAGCGGTCGGGGTGAGCGCAGGGCAATCCAGGTACCTAAGATGAGGGCGGCGGTGGCGTCGGCGGCGACAATAAGAGTGGTTTTGCGGGTGATGTGGCCTAGAGTTTTGAGCTCGGTAAACAGGTGGGGATTCCAGTGGGGAATGTATTCGGTGACAAAGTGGGAAAGTAGAGCCAGGGGTAGAGAGATGCGCGGATCGGGGATGGCCGTGGCAATAGCGGCGCCGATGAGCGTATGGGGAAGCTCTAACATAGAGTGTGTTATGATTTTAGCATGATCGGAGTGGTGTTTCTAATAGTCAGCTTTTGGGTGTGGAAAACGATGCGGGCGGATTATGATCAGGAGGACATTTTAACCTTGAGTTTGCTGTTGGCCGGGGCGGCTTGGGCGCTGGGCTGGGGCTGGAAATGGTGGGACTTGATGGGTGTACTGGCAGGAGTAACCTTGGTGCTGGTAGTGTGGTGCAAATTTAAAAAGTGGGACGCGTGGGAATGGGCAGACGTGGTGGCCAGGGCAAGTTTGGTAGTGGGGGCGGCGGCAGCTTTGGGGAGGGGGTGGTGGGTAGTGGGTAGTGTGATGGGGATAGGAGTATTGGCGCTGTGGGGATTGGCCGCCGTTTACAGAAAATTTCGCTGGTATAAAAGCGGAAAGAGAGGACTGGTGGGACTGGCATGTGCTGTGTGGTGGACGGGGGTGTGGATGGGGCTTGCGCCATGGCAGAACTACAAGGTATACTTGGCTGCCTGGATCTTTGTAACGCTGGCAGTAAGTGTTTATTTACGCGCCGGTTACAGGTTTTCCAAGATTACATGGATAAAAAAGTAATAAGATATCCTAAAGAAGTGGTAGAGCCAGTGGCCAAACATTTGGAAGAAAAGCTATCGGTATTGGAGAAGAAGAAAAAAGACTTGCACGGCGAAGATCCTTTTTTGGATAAATCCAGGCTGGACGATAACGCCGCGGCGGACGCGGATGCGGCAGAACAGATCGGGCATATGCGGGTGTCTGCTGTGAAGAAGGCTTATGACAGAACAATTATTCAGATTAGGAAGGCGTTGGCGCAGATAAAAATAGGGAAGTATGGATTGTGCGAGAGGTGTGGAAAATTTATTGATACAGATCGTCTAGTAGTACTGCCGGAAACGACGTTGTGCGTGGATTGCGAAAAAAAGCGTGAGAAGTGAGCCGAAAATAATTTTTGAAGACGAGGTAATGCGGGTGATTGATAAACCGGCGGGGTGGGTGGTGAATCGGGCGCAGACAGTCAAGGAGCCTACAATTCAGGATTGGTTCTCCAATAAAATTCTAAATCTTAAATCCGAAATCCTAAACAAATCCGAAGTTCCAAATTCTAAATCTAAAAGTTTAGAGTTTAGAGATTCGAGTTTAGAATTTTTTGAAAAAGGGGGGATAGTACATAGATTAGACAAGGACACGAGTGGGGTAATGGTGCTGGCTAAAAGCTCCGAGGCATACGAGAAATTGAAACAGCAATTTTTGCAGCGCCAGACGGTGAAGAAATATGTAGCGCTGGTGCATGGCGAGTTTAAGGAGAGGGAAGGGGTGGTGTCCACCCCACTGGAACGTCGGGGCATGAAATTTTTTGTGGGCGGGGATTTAAGTAAAACCGCTATTACCGAGTGGCGCGTGTTGCATAGGGTTGGACCCTATACGTTAGTAGAACTTACACCTCATACCGGGAGGACGCATCAGCTAAGGGTGCACATGCGGCACTTGGGTCACCCGATTGTGAGTGATCCTATTTATGGGGATAGGAAAACGTGGAAAAAGGATTTGCAAATTTGCCCAAGATTATTTTTGCATGCCAAGTCTTTGGAAATAACCCATCCCACAACAGGAGAGAGAATGACCTTCACTGCTGAGCTTCCGGAAGAACTAGAAAAGGTGGTACACTAAAACTATGAATCAGTGGGTATTGGCGTTAGCTGGAGTAATGGGGTTGGCGGGTATTGCAGGTGTGGTGGCTAAGCTCTTACGCCAGCCGGTGATCCTGGGGTATATCTTAGCGGGGATGGTGTTGGCCGGGATTGGAAAGAATTTGGACATTATTTCGGCTATGGGGCAAGTGGGAGTGACATTGCTGCTGTTTTTGGTGGGGTTGGAAATGCCCTTGGCGGATCTGAAAAAAACCGGGCGGACGTCGGTAATTACCGGTTTGGGACAGATAGTAATTACCAGCACGATGGGATATTTTCTAGCTAGACTTTTGGGATTTGGAGCGGTACCAGCGGTGTACTTGGGAGTGGCGCTGACTTTTGGAAGTACGGTCATGGTAGTCAAGTTATTATCTGAAAAGCGGGATCTGCAGAGCCTATATGGGAAAATTGCCACCGGGTATTTGCTGGTGCAGGACTTTGTGGCCATTGGGATTTTGACTGTGCTTTCGGGATTGGCGGGTGGAGGAGACGTGAATTGGCTAAATTTGGGAACGGTGGTGGTTAAGGGAGCAGTAATGGTGGGGGTGGCTATTTGGCTGTCTGACCGGATGCTGCCGAAAATCTTGGATTGGCTGGGCAGATCTACAGAAGTGCTGTTTGTGGTGAGTGTGGGGTGGTGCTTGGTGGTGGCGGCGGCTGTCTCGTCTAAGTCTTGGCCGGATTGGCTCTGGCTAACGCGGCCCAAAACTTGCAAATTGTGTCTCGAGTGCGCCCGCTGCGGGATTTCTTTTTAACGTTGTTTTTTGTAGGCCTGGGAGCAAATATTGGCTGGGCTGGTTTGGGGAGCATGTGGTTGCCGGCGATAATTTTGGCAGCGTTCGTGTTGGTGGGGAACCCCTTGATAGTAATGATAATTTTGGGCTGGCAAGGATATAGTCGGCGGATTGCGTTTTTAGCCAGCACGGCGGTGGCTCAAGTGTCCGAGTTTTCCTTGATTGTGGTAGCGCTGGCGGTGCGGGTGGGACACGTGGATAAAAGTATTCTGGGATTGGTGGGACTGGTGGCCATGCTGACCATGACGGGATCGACGTATTTAATTCTGCACGCCGAAAAAATTTATAAATTGATTGGGAAGTGGCTAATAATATTTGAGTTTAAGGAAACAAGACAAGCGGAGACAAAGAGTAGAAGTCTCACTGGGCATGTGGTTTTGTTTGGGCACAACCGGACGGGGAGGGTGGTTCGGCCGGCTTTGGAGAAATTGGGGCGGGAAGTGGTGGTGGTGGATTTTGATCCCAAGGTCGTGGAAGAGATTGGAGGAGTGTACGGAGACATTGCTGATTATGAGTTGTATGAAGAATTGAATCTGGACAAGGCGGAAATGGTGATGTCTACGGTTTCGGACGTGGAGGATAATCTGCAATTACTGTCCGCCTTGAAGAAGAAGAGGCCAATTTCTATCATTCTGGCGGCTGATACGGCTGACGCTGTGCGTCTCTACAAATCCGGAGCGGACTTGGTACTGGTTCCCCACACCATCGGGGGCGAATACCTGTCTCATCTGATTTCGGTGCACGGCTTGGACAGGAAGTATTTGCAAGCCAAAGGCCAGGAACTAAGAGAGCGGTTGATACTATGAGGAGTTGAGTAATGTTCCACCTCTTAGGTGGAACATGGGCGGAACTACTCACGGTCAGGTTCAGAGGGATAAATTGCTAACTATAGGCGCTTTGAAGTAGAATTTGGGTATGGAACCCGAAGTGGGAGGATACACTTATGAAGAAGGCTCTTTGTTTATACGACAGGCGATTGATAGGGGAGTAAGTTTTAGAATCGAGAGAGGGATGATGGGGGAAATGCTTGGCTCCATGGGACTGAAAGGAAACGATCCCTGGAGATATATTGATGAAAGGATGGTTGGACAAGCTAAAGTTTGGAGTTTGAGAGAAGAAAAAAGAAGGTGGGAGATGAAAATAGTGCGCCCGCTACGACCGTTGTTAAGATTGGCAAGTGTCGGGGCTTTGGGATACGGGATATTATATGGCGTTGATCCAATATTGAAATATAAAGTTGGTTTTTTAGGAGCCAAAGAAGACTATGAAATACTTAAATTAAGAACCCTTAAGAATGATGTGGGGGGTAAAGTTAACCCTCTTTTTACAACGGCTTTTTCTGGATGGGTGGGAGGAGGAATAATGAGCCCGCTAGGTTGGGTGGCGGCCAAAGCCAGAAGTACCAGTGCTGACGAAATTTTTGAAGTGGGACAGATAATTGCGGGAGATATGCAGTTGGTTGGACTACGGGCTTGGGGGAATGATCCCGTGCATAAGTCAAATGAACTGAGGGGTTTGAAAATTTTGCATGATCATAAGGACGATCCAGAATTTTCTCAATTAGGAGACGTTGCCCCCTTTTTATCTGTTTACCAAAGGATTATTGGACTTTTTGCTCCCCTGCCGGCTCTGGCTAATCCTTTAACTGCATTTAAATCAAAAGAAAGTGGGATTTATAGAGTGGTAAGCGATCTTGTGTATGCATGCCAGGCCTGTGAGGAGATGGACGGGACTATTCTGGATAGGACCTTAAGAAAAAGAGTGTTTACTACTAAAGAGAAAGAGGGTGCGAGGTAGAAAATGACTATAGGGTTTGGTAGAATGAGGTTATATGGCGGCGTTGGTGGGTGGGGCAATATGGGTTGTGGAGAGAATAGCTAAGTTTTTTTAAGGTCGGAGAGGGTGGTGAGGATGGTTTCGATGTCTTGGTGGATGGTTTTGGTGGTGTGATAATCTTCTTCGGCGCGCAATTGGGCGTGTTTGGCCTGGATGTTTTGGCCGACCATAATGAGGGGAAGGAGAAGCAATTGAACGATATTGGAAATGAAGATCATAAAGATATATGGGAATGGGTCGAAAGGTTTGGGTGAGACTGATTGCCAAAGCATCCAACCAAAGACAAAGATGATAAAGAAATACAGGGCGTACATGGAGCCGATGGCTGAAGTGATGAGAACAGCGACTTTGTCGTGGAATTTGAGGCGCTGCCGGTGCTTGGCGTTGACGTCCTCCGGGGCGTGGCGGGATTTGAGGTAATCGGGAAGACTTTTGGGCATTACTACCAGTATACTAGATGCTATGGCGAAAGTGCTAGTTTTGGTAGTTTTGATTTTGGGTTTAGGATTTAGTGTTTATTATTTAGTGTTTGCCCGGGGGGTCTGGGATGGGAGAGTGAGGTTTACGGTGATAGATACGAGTGACAAGGTGGAAGTGGCCAGTTTTGATCCCAAGACTTCTCAAGGGATAAAGATTATTTTTCCGAAAAACTGGCTGATTGGGGGGGTTGATGGGAAAGGGGAGTGGCTGGCGGGCCAGGCGGACAGGCCGGACTTGGTAGCTGATGAATTGGGTATTTTGTATACTGCGGCGGCCAAGCATATGCACTGGCAGGACCGGGTGCTGTGGTGGTATTGGGGGCGCAGGGCCGCATGGAGGGAAGTGGATGGAACAGTGTGGATGATAAAGGCGCGGATGGTGGACGGGGCGGAGGTCTGGAGGCTAGATGATACATGGAATGCGGCGGCCAGGGATCTATTGGCCAGCGAAGCCGTTTTGGAAGAGCGGTTGTCTGTGACGGTGGTAAACACTACTGGCGAGCCGGGGTTAGCGGCACGGGAGGCCCAAAAAATTGAGAATACCGGGATGAGAGTAGTGGCGACCCAGACGAGTGAAGACAAGATTTCCGGATGCCAGGTGAGAAGTAGTAAACAGTCTAAGTCTAAGATCGGGGTGAAACTTCTGGTTAGGTCTTTGGGTTGCAGTTGGAGAGAGGCAGATTTGGGGGAAGGGGAGGTGGAGCTATTCCTCGGCCAGAGGTGATTCTTCGGGAGGAGTTTCCTCTTCCTGCTCTTCGGTTGCGGACACGTCGGGTTTTTCTTCGTGAATGAGCTCCGGGGGGGTGAAGGCAGCGTAACTCAGCTTTTCGGTTAAGGGGAAAGAGGGAGTGGATTGGTATTTAGTGGCCCGGTGAGTTTCGCGGACGAATATTCTCAAGGGATCAACGGAGCGGATGAAAGCGGTATAAGTATTGCCGGCCTGGATGAAAGTGCGCAGACGGGAAGCCAGATCATCAGGGAAGCGGGCTAAATATTCATTGGACGTGGTAATTGCCACAACGTTGTGCTGACGGACAACTACTCTGACGGGATCGCCGGGGTGCAGACGGGAAATGACTTTGGCGTCACCTGGGCGAATGGGTTGGACGGTTTTGGTGACCCCCGGTTCCTCCAGGAACATGGTTTGGGGATGGCTAGACTTGTTACTGGAAGCTTGACGATTGAACCTGGATGTTTTGAGCAGGCCTAAGTTGCGGGTAGCGATGGTATTGAACTTGTCTAGGCGCAGAACTTTTTTGTAAGCGTTTTCGGCTTTGGATTTGAACCCCACTTCCATGAAGGCCCGGCCCAGGCGGTTGAGCGACTCGATGTCTCTGGGATCGTGTTTTAATATGGAGAGGTTTATCTTGACGGCTTCTTTCCAGTTTCCGGTCAGGGCCGCGTCGATGGCCTGTTTGGCCAATAGTGTGGGGTGCATCGGAAAAAGTATAGGGGATGGTACAATAAAGTCAATGAGTGGACACAGTAAGTGGGCGACAATTCACCGGCAGAAAGGGATAAATGATGCTAAGAAGGGAGCGATTTTTACCAAATTGGGGAAAGCTATCACGATTGCGGTGAAGCAGGGTAAGGGCTTGCAATTGGCTTTGGAGAAGGCGAAACAATACAACATGCCTAAGGATAACATTGAACGGGCTCTTCACCCGGCTCAGGGCGAGCTGTACGAAGTGACTTTTGAAGGGTTTGGGCCGGGAGGAGTGGCGGTGATAGTGTCGGCGGTGACAGACAATAAACTGCGTACGGCTGCAGCGATGTGGGAACTATTAAAGAAAGGAACGGTGGCTTATTTGTTTTCCGCGGATAAGACGCCGAATTTTGAGGTGAGAGTGGAAGATGTGGCGACCAGAGCTAAAATAGAAGCAGTGTTGGAAAAACTGGAGAATTTAGACGACGTCCAGAAAGTGTGGACAAATTATGCGTAAACGCCAAAAGTTTGTATTAACAGCGCTGATATTAGCGGGAGGGCTGTGGGGGATTCACGCCTTGCCCGTTGCTGTGGAATGGCGGTATTGGCTGGTTGC
>Ga0209211_10009863_pt1 | contig 12602 bp, 9 predicted proteins | sample RifGroA2_FD_183992 | JGI IMG/M metagenome (GOLD analysis project Ga0209211, IMG submission 183992) | Groundwater microbial communities from Rifle, Colorado, USA - Groundwater A2 (SPAdes) (version 2) | ecosystem: Environmental > Aquatic > Deep subsurface > Groundwater | place: Rifle, Colorado... | reverse complement strand
CCTAAGCAGATTCCGAGTATTGGGATTTTTCCTGAAAAGGATTTTATCGCATCCAAAGAAATTCCTGCCTGAGACGGATTTCCCGGGCCTGGAGAGATTATTATTTGGCTCGGACTGAGCTTTCTGATTTCTCCGACTGTAATTTTATCATTTCTTGCAACTTTTATTTCCTGTGTGAAAAGACCAACTGTCTGGACTATGTTGTATGTGAATGAATCGTAGTTGTCTATGATGAGGAGCATGAATAAAGGAAAGAAAGAAGGTTAATATAAGTTTTGGGATGAGGAACAGCAACACATAAATATATCGAATAGAAAGAAGTATCCAGATGCAGAAAAAAAGGGGTAAGGACAGGGCACAGGTAACTATATTCTTTATTTTAGGAGTGATAATCCTGCTGAGTGTTCTTTTGTTTGTATGGTTCGAGGTAAAACTCTCTGAATTCAAAAAAATTAATTTGGATATAGAACAGCCTGTTCGGGATTTTTTTGATGCGTGCTTACATGATAGCTCAAAGGAAGCAATAACAAAGCTTGCAGAAGGAAGCGGATTTCTCCTTGACACAAGCAGGATAAATGCCCCAGATAATGCCAAGAATCCTGTTTATTCTGATAAGATTCCGCTTTACATAGACGAGAGATTAAATGTACCTGCATTTGTATATCAAAATAAAGCATATGCAATCCGTGTTTTCCCTCCAGATAGCAATAAGGTAAAGCCTGTTCCAGACAATCCATGCTACAATATTGTAGACGGGAAATATAACTGCGATAAAAAAACCTTCAGCTCAATCCAAAATTTTCCGTATGGGATTGGAGGAGCTGGAGAATATGAGCTAAAGGACATGCCTATTCCAATTCTGAGGGATGACAAGGATAATGCTGATAGCGAGCATACTTATGTTGTTATCGAATATCAGCTTGAAAAATATGTTAATGATAGGATGATAGAATGCTCTGAGCAAGCAAAGGAATCCTTTAAAGACAAAGGGATTGAGATAAGCTTTGAAAGTCTCGACGATAAAACCTCTTTCAGCTTAAATGAAAATGATGTCAGCGTAAGATTTTATCCTGAGCTCAGATTGAAATATAAGGAAGTGAGCAAGAGCATTAAGGAGTTTAGCGTGAACCAGCAAGTAAAACTTAGGAAGCTGTTTGTTATTGCCAATGGCGGCACACTGTCAAATGTTAAGGGAGTTTCTGGAATCATTGAATCAGAGGCAAGAGACCCTGACTTTCAGGTTATCAGAGATGGAAATGATATTATTCAGAATGTTCTTGGATTGTCAGGAAATGATTTTGCAATTAAGCATGATAAATTTCTCGACGATGGCTCAACTAAGGTAAGCATAGCAGATAAAAGGAATAATGGCATGGAACTGAATTTCATTATCATTAACAGGGAGCCGATAATCAAGTATATTGTGCCTGCAAAGCTTGAATTAAATACAGTCCATACTATCGTAGAAGATAATGCAGATTTAAGTAAAATAGCTCCTAAGCCTCAGGTTGAATTAAGCGTTGATTTGTTTTTTACTGCATCTGACCCTGACGATATTCTCGAGAATTATGAGTCTGACTTTGGTCAGCTAAATGATAATCTCAGGATAAGGGATATCCAGCTTTTCACACAGGATAATGTTGAGCTTGCAGATATTGGTTCAGAGATAATATATAATGGCAAGGATAAGAACGGGCAGATTCATCTTAAACTTAATGTCAAGGATGATGCTGTTCTCGGAGATACTGCTGTTTTTACTGATAAAGATGGAAACAGGGTTGAAGTAAAATCAGAGGATGGAAAAAAGGTTGCTTATATCCAGACTGCAAAGGTTGATTCTTTAATCAGGGTTACTCTTGAGGATAAAAACGGGAATACTGCTTATGCTGAGTTTAAGATTAATTCAGATTATAAGTATGGTGATGGAATTCCTCTTGAGCAAACACTTCAAGAGCATTCAGGAGCAGTTCCAACAGGCGAGCAAACCATTCCATGGTTAATGCTTGTTCCTAATGTTAACAGAGGAAAGCAAAAAGGCGTGATGTATTTTTACAGCGAGAAGAAATGTGATATTAATTTGTCAAATCTTAAGGAGTTTGATGTGAGCAAGCTTGGAAAGGATATTCTTCAGGACGAGAGCTTGATTCTGGAGCAGTATAAAAGAGAAGAAGATACAAATGATGAATCCGGAGAATCTGTCAGGAAATATAGCAAAGCCCTCGAGATTGCAAAGGCATTTATTGACTTAAAAATCTGGAATAATTTTGGAATTCCTGCTGGAAAGGATAGTGGAAAGCCGAATATTAAAGGAGAAAAGCAAAATGATGGAAACAAAGAGAATGAAAAAGCAAAGGAGAATAAACCTGAGAATAAAGAGAATGCTCCAAAAATAATAGACAATAAAATAACTGCTGCGGCTGTTGGTGTTGGAACAAATGATGAAAAATCCTCTCCACTAATTGTTCCTGAGGATTTAAAACTTCCTGACGGAACAGATGTCCATACAATCAAAAGCTCAGACGGAAAAACTGTTTTTGGATATTGGAAAGGAGGACAAACAACAGAGCTTTATGATATAAACGGAAAAGTTATTGGAAGTCTTGTGTATGATAAAACACATTCAAAAGTAACATCTGTAACAATTAATCCTACAAATTCTCTGATTGCATTAAATGAAAACGAAAGAATATTTGGCTTGAGCCAATGCTGTCCTCCAAAGGATGTTATGGAGAAGCTCAAAGAAAAGGGAATCTGTGCTCCTGAATTATGCTGTTTGTCTCTATATGATTTGGGAAACAACATAAGATTTTACGAGGAGGGCGAATACAATACAGATGAAAGCTCAGGAGTTTCTTTAAGTGGCAAGGAGTATTGCAATCTCAAAGGGCATTATGATTCTATAGGAGGCCATTTCTGGGAAGAGGAAAATCTTGATTTAATGTTTGGGATGAGAGAGCTTGTCCAGCTTTTTGAGGATTTGGGAAGCACTTACAGAGTTCTTCCTTTGTTTTTCAGACCAACTGCATTCGGAATTATTTCTGACAAAGAGATTAGTGAACTTGATGATTATTACAGGAAGTTTTTTGAGGTAGTTGATAATGATTACAAAGGCACTGTTTCTTTTGTCTGGACAGATAAGGCAAATGTGTTTAAGGAAAAAATTGGGATTGCTGAGCAGTTAGATGTTTATGAGGCACTTCAGGCAAAAGGCGCCAAAGAGTTAAAGGAATTCTTTGATAAAAATAATGCATTTGGAGCTGGAAGAACATGGTGGGATTATCGTGAGATTATTAAGGAATGCGACGATGGATATACAAAAAGGCATAAGCTGATGTATTATGATTGCGTCGATGGGAATTGTGCAATGCTTAATCCATGCCTTGATAAGAGTTTTATGGATTCAATGAAAGAGCAAGGTTATCAGGAGATTGATGCATTTGAATGCAACGAGAAGGATTTCAAGTCTATGGATGTTTCTGATTTTGATATGAAAGATTTCGCCAAGGATGGGAAATGCCCAAATCTTAAGCAGGCATTGGAACAGCACATTAATAAGGAATGTTCAGTCGAGAACTGCTGTTTCAAGCCGCATCAAGGCAGGGTATTTTATCAGTATATTGATACAACCCCAGATACAATCAGGTCAGGTAAAATGAAGTACATCCCATTTGACAGGATTTTTAATTTCCAATACAGCACAAGGTGGCTTGTAAGGGAATTGGAGCCTATCAGCGCCGGAGCTGGTCAGGATGAAGAATCTTTTGCAGGGAAAACACTTTATTCAGCAGATGTATGCAAAGCAGGAAAGCTTAGTCTTGGAAATGCTCAAGACAGTTCAGGAGGTGCTGGAAGTGGAGGAGGTTCTGAATTAAAAGAAGCCGCTTTATTCATAGAAGAATCTGATTTCAAGGAATTTGGTGTGGATTCCTCTAAGATAGGTAAAGATGGGAAATGCCCTGATAAAGATACAGGCTATCTCCTTATGATAAATGGAACATGCACTCTAGAGAATTGCTGTTTCGAGTTTTTCCCTAAGAATAAAGCTAAAGAAATTTCTGCAAGCGGAAGAGTTTCCAACCAGCCATGCCCTGTTGTGAAACTTCAGAAGCCGCCTGTTACAGATGATATTATATTACCTGAAGTTCAAATGCCTCCAACATGGGAAGCGAGCGGAAGTGTATCTGTTACTTAAGTATGTGAGAATAAAATGACTAAAAAAAACAGGATTGAAATGTTTTGGATTACTGCTTTGTTATTTGCATCCTTATTAACTGTAATCTCCTCAGCAAGGGAATATTGCAGTATTGGTCCTTATTATTGCGAAGGGTTTGATTCTTTTGATGATGCAATAAGTGGAAGCCTTTACAAGGATGCAAGCCTTGCATCGTCTTATAGCTGTTCTCATCGTGAAAATCATTATTATTGCAAAAGCTGTTGTGTTAAGGAAGGAAAGTCTTTTGTTGTTTTTGATGTGAATGATTGTATAGGAGGAAATTTTACTTTCCAGAGTGATTGCTCTTTGCATAATGGAGAGTTTCTTATTGAAGGAAACATTACTGATGGAAATCTGCCTGTAAAGGATATTGAGGTTTCTGTGCTTTCAAAGAGCGCGCTTACAGACAGCATGGGAAAGTTTAAGGTTTATCTTGATGAAAAATCCGTCGGTGATAAGCTAAGTATTGGCTTGAAGGATTACAGGAAAAAGTATAAGGACAAAATCCTCGAGCAAAATGTCAAGGGAAAAACACTTGCAATGAAAATAACTCTCGAACCAGAAGAAGTAAAGGAAATCCACAGGGACGAACTGAGAGAGACTTTTGTTGAAGGATATATTAAGCAGAGGAATTTTCCAATTTCTTTTTACAATGTCGAGCTTTCTGTTGGTGATGAGAAGATTGGAAGCAAGCTTGCCCACCTTAACGGGTATTTCAGGTTTAAGGTTTCCGACGATGTTTTCCAATCCAAAGACAAGGTTTCTGGAGTTTTGAAGATAAACGGGTTGTCAAAGTCTCAGGCAGAAAATATTGAGATAGAGAAAGGAAGGAGTAATTTTGTAAGTTACGTCATTGCCTAATTCGCTTTCCATTCACCGCATCAACCATAGCCTGTAATTTATACAGCGTTTCCTTATATTCCTCCTCGGGATTTGAGTCAGCAACAATTCCGCCTCCTGTCTGAGCATAGATTTTATTTCCTTTCATTACAATGCTCCTGATGATTATGTTAAAATCCATATCTCCTGAGAAATTGAAATATCCTAGAGAGCCTGTATAAGGCCCTCTTGCAGTCGGTTCCATCTCAGATATAATTTCCATTGTCCTGATTTTCGGACAGCCAGTTATTGTCCCTCCTGGAAACATAGCCCTGAATAAGTCAAAAGCATCCTTCGTGGGATGGAGCTTTCCGCTGACATTTGAAACAAGATGCATAACATGGCTATATTTCTCGACTGTAAATATCTCATCAACCTTTACAGTGCCATAATCACAGACCTTTCCTAAATCATTCCTTTCCAAATCAACAAGCATTGTATGCTCTGCATTTTCCTTTGAATTCTGTCTTAATTCTTCCTCGAGAAGCTTGTCTTCTTCAGGGGTTTTCCCTCTTTTCCTTGTTCCTGCAATTGGTCTTGTAGATGCAATTCCATTCTCAAGCCGAATAAGCCTTTCAGGAGATGATGAGATTATTTTCACGTCTTCAAAATCAAGGAATGCAGAAAACGGAGAAGGATTTATCTTGATGAGATTCTCGAAAATTGCAAGAGCATCGCCTGAGATTTCCGCCTCTAATCTCTGGGATAAATTAACCTGATAAGTGTCTCCGATTGAGATGTAATGAAGTATCTTTTTTATTGCATTTATGTATTGCTCTTTGGTAAAATTAAACCTAAGGTTTTTGCATTGAATCTCTTTGTTAGATGGTTTCTCGTCGGAAATTTTGTTACTTAATCTTTGTGCAATTGCCTTTAGCTCTGCTGTTGATTTCTCATAGTCATTGCCTAAAATAACAAGAGTTAGCTCATTTTTCTCATGGTCATAGATAATTGACTTGTTTACAAATACGAAATAAATATCTGGTGCATTTATGTCATCTGTTTTTGCATTTGGTATTTTTTCAAGGAAATGAACTGCGTCATAAGCAAAATAGCCAACTGCTCCCCCATAAAATAAAGGCAGGTTTCCTCTCGGGGAATTAAGTTTATACTTCTGGATTAACTGCCTGAGAATTTTAAAGGGATTTCCTTCCTGAACTTTTCCGTTGATTGTGATTTTGCTTCCCTTGGACTTGAAAACAAGGAATGGCTCAAAGCCAATGTAAGAGTATTTTCCAAGCTTTCCGTCGAATAAAGAGCTGAGAAGGATGAAGGAGTTTTCTCCTCTGAATTTTTTATAGATTGCAAGAGGCTCTTCTTCAGCCTTTATTTTCAGATATAATGGGATTAAGCTGAACTTTTCTTTCAGGATATTAAACTGCTCTCTCTCAGGATAGATTTTCGTCATATGAGCAATGAATCCCAAGGAGAATAAAAATTGTTTGATATGCCTATTTAATCGTGCTATTTCTAGTCCACTATAACCAAACCGCTATCTTTTTAAATCACCTCATCTTTCCCTCTCAATAGGACGGTCATAGGGGCTTGGCAACACCCGTTCCCTTTCCGAACACGGAAGTTAAGAAAGCCTCCGTTTCTGGTTGTACTTCACTTAAGTGCGGGAACCCAGAAAAGCTGTCCGACCTTTTCTTTTAAAAAAAGTTTTCTGAATAAAATCAACGCTAAGATTTTTAAAGATAACAATCTAACCAATTCCTGAAATGAAAATCGCAATGGTTGGAACTGGATATGTCGGCTTGACAACTGGAACTTGTTTGGCTGAATTGGGTAATGATGTTCTCTGCATAGATATAGACGAGAAAAAGATAGAAAACCTAAGGAAAGGAATTCTTCCGATATATGAACCCGGACTGAAAGAGCTTGTTGAGAAAAATTCCAGAGAAGAAAGGCTGAGATTTACAACAGACATTAAGTCAGCAATTGAATTTGCTGAGGTGATTTTTATTGCCGTCGGAACTCCTCCTGGGAAAAACGAGGAAGCTGATCTCTCGGCAGTTAAGGATGTTGCAAAGAATATTGGAAAATACATGAACGAGTATAAGGTTATTGTAACAAAAAGCACTGTGCCTGTTGGAACTGCAGATTCAATAAAGGAAATAATCAGGCAAACCCATAAATCATCAATAGAATTCAGCGTCTGCTCAAATCCTGAATTTCTAAGGGAAGGAGAAGCAATTTATGATTTCATGAACCCTGACAGGATTGTCGTCGGTGTTGAGGATGAAAAGGCAAAAAAGGCAATGGAAACAATATACAGGGGATTGGTTAGGGCTGACAAGCAAGTCCTGTTTACAGACATAAAAAGCTCTGAACTCATAAAATACGCAAGCAATGCAATGCTCGCAACAAGAATATCATTCATGAACGAACTCTCACTGTTATGCGATAAAGTTGGTGGAAATGTAAAGCTGGTTGCAAAAGGTATGGGGCTTGACAGCAGGATTGGTCCAAGATTTTTGCAGGCTGGAGCTGGATGGGGAGGCTCATGCTTTCCGAAGGATGTAAAAGCCCTGTATAAAACAATGGAAGCCAATAATCTCGACGGAAAAATCCTCAAGGCAGTTGTTGATGTTAATGATTCCCAGCGTCAGGTAATTATCAGCAAGATAAAAAAACTCATTCCAAATCCAAACGGAAAAAAGATAGCTGTCTGGGGCTTAAGCTTCAAGCCAAAAACAGATGACATGAGAGAAGCTCCGTCTATTACTATTATAGAAGCCATACAAAAAGAAGGTGCATTAATAAGAGCTTTTGATCCTGTTGCTGTGGAAAATGCAAAGAAGATATTTAAGGATGTGGAATATTGCAGGACACCTTATGAAACTGTGGAGGGATGCTCATGCCTTGTGATAATGACAGAGTGGAATGAGTTCAGGGAGCTTGATATTCAGAGGATTAAGTCATTGATGGCTGAGCCAAATATTGTTGATGCACGAAATGTTTATGAGCCTGAATATATAAAAAAATTCGGCTTCAGATATATAGGAGTTGGACGATAATAATGCCTTCTGGTGAAATAAAATGGATGTTATAATTCTTGCGGCTGGCTATGGTACAAGGCTTTATCCTCTTACCAAAGACAAGCCAAAGGCGCTTATCCCTGTTGCTGGAAAGCCTATTCTCGAGCATATTCTTTTCAGGATTGAGGAGATAAATGGCGTAAAGAAGATTGTGATTGTTTCCAACAATGTCTTCTATCAGAATTTTGTCGAGTGGAAAAAGTCATATAAGGCAAATGTCGAGATAAAAATCCTTAATGACGGAACAAGCACGAATGAAACCCGATTAGGTGCAATCGGAGACATAAATTTTGCGATAACCAAAGAAAACCTCTACGATGACTTGATGGTTGTGGGCTCTGATAATATTTTTGATTTTGGCTTGGTGCATCTGCATAAATTCTTTCATGAAAAAAAATCTTCTGTTGTTGCATTGTATGATATAGTTGAAAAATCAAAAGCCTCTAACAAGTATGGAGTGGTTATTACCGACGAGAATTTAAGGATATTGGATTTTCATGAAAAGCCATCCGAGCCAAAGTCATCCCTTGTAAGCACTGCTTGTTACATCATATCTAAAAAGGATGTTGAGATTTTTGAGCATTTTATACGCGATAATCCGAAGATTGATAATCTGGGAGAGTTTATTAAATTCCTCTCAGCCAAAAAGCATGTTTACGGTTTTGTCTTTTCAGAAAGATGAAGCCACGAACAGTTAAAGGAAGCACATGAGTATTGGAGCAATAAAATAAAAAGTTAGAATATTCGTTGCCAACGCTTAAACGCTTTTATATCGGCAGAATTCAAATCAAACCATTCTCCATTCAATCTTTTTGTATCAAAACGTTTATGCCAATACGTTTCAACACCGCTTGGATCATCTGTTTTAATTGAATGAATCATTTCAATTTTTTCAGGTAACTGAATTCTGATTTAATAATAAACAACTAAAAAAATAAAGTCTTTTTATTTAGGTTCAGTCGGAAAATCCCATAAAATTCTGTAAGGATTTTCCTCCTTCGCAATTTATAGTATACATATTAGTTGGCATAAAAGAAACATCGCCAACCTTAACATAATTTGCGAGGGAAAAATTCTCTGTCAGGATTATTAAAGGAGAATTTTTCCTGAGCCACTCATAAAGTAGTGGGGTTTTTATTTTTTAAAAAATTAAATTATTTGAGAAACCTTTATATCCCAAAACATTTGCCATTATTCTTTATGAACATCCTCGTTACAGGCGGAGCCGGATTCATAGGAAGTCATTTATGTGAATTTCTCCTCGGAAAAGGGCATAAGGTTATTTGCATGGATAACTTTATTACAGGAGATAAGAAGAATATTTCTCAATTGATGGAGAATAAAAATTTCAGGTTTATCCATCAGGATGTTACAAATTATATCTCATTAGGCGAGAAAATTGATTTGGTAATGCATCTTGCAAGTCCAGCAAGCCCTGTTGATTACCAGAAAATCCCGATACAAACCCTTAAGGTTGGCTCACTTGGAACGCATAATTGCCTTGGATTGGCTTTAAGGCATAAAGCAAAATTCCTCATTGCAAGCACATCAGAGATTTATGGTGATCCTCTTGTAAACCCTCAGCCTGAAAGTTATCTTGGAAATGTAAATTGTATAGGTTTACGTGGTTGCTACGACGAGGCGAAGAGATTTTCTGAAGCTATTACAATGGCATATCACAGAATTCATAAGCTTGATACAAAAATAGCAAGGATATTCAACACTTACGGCGAAAGAATGAGATTAGATGATGGAAGAGTTGTTCCGAATTTTATTGGTCAGGCATTGTCAGGAAAATCTTTAACAGTATATGGAGACGGAAAACAGACAAGAAGCTTTTGCTATGTTTCTGATATGGTTGAAGGATTATACAGGCTTGCAATGTCAGATATAAACGAGCCTGTAAATCTTGGAAATCCCGACGAGAAAACCATCATTGAATTTGCAAAGATAATAATCAAACTTACAAACACAAAAAGCAAAATTGAATTCAAGCAATTGCCTGAGGATGATCCTAAGACAAGAAGACCAGATATTTCAAAAGCAAAAAAACTTCTAAAATGGGAGCCAAAAATTTCTCTTGAAGATGGATTGAAGAGGACGATTGGGTATTTTAGGAATCAAAAATAAGATGTTCACAATCCACAAATTCAAATCACTTTCTTCAACAAACATAGAGGCAAAAGAATATCCTGCAAATTCAGTCATAATTGCAGATTCTCAGACCTCTGGAAAAGGCAGATTCAAGAGGAAATGGAAATCCCAAGAAGGCGGAATCTATCTCTCAATTGTCGTCGAGCCAGTCAATGAAAATTTAGGAATATTAACTTTCCTAACTGCACTTGCTGTAAACAAAACAATCCATGAAATGTTTAAAATTAAAACAGAAATAAAATGGCCTAATGATGTTCTTTTCAATGGAAAAAAGCTCTGCGGAATTCTTACTGAAAACATTATTTCAGGAAACAGCCGCAGGATGATAATCGGCATAGGCATAAACCTTAACAATAACATCCCTCGTGGAATCAATGCAATATCAATAAGCAGAATCCTTAAGAGAAATATTGCCAAGGAGAGATTCATATCAGAGTTGATAAGGAATTTCGAATGGTATTACAATGGACATTACATCAAAAAAAAGTTCTCATCAATAATAATCCGATTCAAAAAGCAATGCAGCACGCTTGGAAAAAAAGTTGAAATTAAGACGATAAATGAAAACATTCACGGAACAGCAACAGGCATTGGCAAGGATTGTTCATTAATCATTAAGGCACAGGACGGAAAAACAAGAAAGATATATGAAGGTGATATTTTTCACATCCAAAGATGAAGCCATTTATGAAATCTGTTCTTTACAACACAATCCTGATACTGGCAATTATTTCTCTTTGCGCATATTCATATCTCAGCTACAATAAATACTATCCGTCAATTACTGCCTTAAAGGAAAATCCTTTATTTTACGACGGAAGAACAGTCGAATTCAGAAGCGGAGATATTACAAAGTTAAATGAGGAAGAAAAAACTCTCATATACACATCAGGAAAAGAAGAACTCAAGATTTCCTATGATAAAAGATTCAGCCCAAGAGCAACAAACAAAGGTCAGACATCAATTCTCGTCAATGTAAATAATGGGAATTTTGAATTAGCTGACATCCACAACCATGACAACAATTATTGGAAATACATAATCTCTGTTTTCTGCATAGTTATATTCATCTATTATTTCTTCAAGGAATGGTCTCTCGACGAATTCAGGCTAATCCCAAAACAATCCAAATCAGGTGGAAAAAATGCCTGACCTTGTAAGCCATGTTTTAATCGCATTGATTATCTGCGAACTGTTTAGCATAAAGCCAAAAAGCCTTGTCATATTAGGAGCAATTCTTCCGGACATAACACAAAAGTTTTACCTTGTGCATCTGTTTATACCGACGAGCGACGGCCCATATTGGCTCTTATTGCCATTCCACACGCCTATCGGCCAGATTTTGCTAAGCTTCATCATAATACAGCTCTTCAGGTTTGACAGAAAAAAGGCATTCATATACTTAACAATAGGATGGTCGTCCCATATTTTTGCAGACATGTTTTCAAGGCATTTCCTTCTCGGTCAGCTACTATTATTCCCACTCTCATGGAAAAGCTTTGAATTCGGACTTATGTGGTTTGAGCAATACTATATTATACTGGCTGTTCTGATAGTGATATACCTCTCGACAAAAATGCTAAAATCTCATTTTCCACCAGTGTATTTCACTGGTGGTTTATGTAAGAATAAACAGCAAGTGGAAAATGAGAACAAAAAATCCGACTGAGCCCTCGTCTGCGAGTGAGCTCGTCTCACATGCGGGGCGAGCATACTTCAAAAATATAAAATATTTTTGAAGCTACGAACGAAGTGAGTATGCCACCAGTCTTTGACTTTTGCGGAGGATTTTTTTGATTCTGCAACATTCATGAAGAAAAAATAAACAGCTCGCACATTCAATATGAGATATAACTATTTTAGATACCAGAGCATTCCCCTGTTTTATTTCTGGAATATTCACATAGTTCCTTAAGCAGCACTTCCTTGGAAACAAACCCCTCGAACTTTTTATCATTAACAATCACAGTAGGAAAAGTCTTAACATCATAAGACTTCATCAATAACTCAACCATTGGCTCGTCATTAATTTTACTGTCAAAAACAAAATTCAGCAGCTTATTCTTGAACTTCATCTTTAGATAAGTAAGCACAAACGCCTGATTATCACATTCAGGACATTCCTTAGGGTCAGAGAAAAAATAAAGCAGGTTAACAGTATCATCCTGGCATATTTCAGAACGTTTCTTCGAGAGCAGCCAATATCTTATCTGTGCTTGGATATAATCCCTCTTCAAAAGCTGGAACTCATCCTTGTTGATTTTAGCATTCACGTCATAGCCCTCAAGCTTAATTCTTGCTGCCTCAAGCTGATC
>Ga0209211_10009861_pt1 | contig 12604 bp, 10 predicted proteins | sample RifGroA2_FD_183992 | JGI IMG/M metagenome (GOLD analysis project Ga0209211, IMG submission 183992) | Groundwater microbial communities from Rifle, Colorado, USA - Groundwater A2 (SPAdes) (version 2) | ecosystem: Environmental > Aquatic > Deep subsurface > Groundwater | place: Rifle, Colorado... | reverse complement strand
CAGGCCGCCGCGAGCCCGGCTATTTCAAAGTGACGGGAAATCACGCCACGCCTGCCCGTTCCGTCGGCCTCGGCCCGGCTCGGGATCAGGCTCGGCGAAGCGCGGAGATGCAGCTCGAAATATCAGTTGTCGGTGCTGGTGGCTGGCGCCCGCCCGGTGCGCGCTTGCCACGTCACCGAGGCGATGTCGAACTCCGTCCGGCGGAGTTCGGCAAGCAGTTGGCCGGACGATTCCCTGAAGCTTTTCGACCACCGGCCATCATCCGGCAATGTCGGCGACACGGGCAGGGAGAGGGCCACGTCGCGCAGGCGAAAACCTGCCGCGCGAAGCAGGTCCAGCGCGATTGCGTCGGCTTCCAGCGCCTGCACCTCGGCCTTGCTCCTGGCGGCGACTTCCGATCCGGCCACGGAGATCGCATGCTTCAGCAAGCCGCTGCCGGGAATAAGCACGGTCAGGAGCGCCGATGTGGCGATGCTGGCAGCCGAATTTTCTTCGTGGTGGCGCGCGATTACGTGGCCCATTTCGCGTGCGATGACGAACGCCAGCAACTCGTCGTACGGTCGCAACGCGCCGAATGCCTCGTTAAGCGCGATTCTGCCGTTGGCGCTGGAGGTGCTGCCAAGATCGTCGCCCTCGATGACGTATACATCGAAGCGGCGATCGACCAATCCGGGAGCGCGCCGCGCCAGATCCGGATACAGCGACCGGGCTCCATTTTGCAGGGCATCCGCTACCCGCTGCACTTGCCGCGCGAAGCGCATTGCGGCGACCTCGTCCGACTGGCTCGGGCAGCTCGTTTCTTCGCCGCAAGCCGGACGGTGCCTGTAACCGGTGGTCACGGTGAACGCGATATTTGAATGGGCCGAGGCGAGGGGGACATCGACTATCCGGGCGCGATCCACCGTCGGCATCGTCGTGCAGCCCGCCATCGCCAGGCAGACGAGCGCAGCCGCAATTGTCTTGAGTTGTGGCGGCGGCCAAACAAGCAAAACGCGCGAAAACATGATGGAGCCTCTCAAGTAACGGTGACCAAGCCAAGCTCCGCCACGATGAAAAGCGCCAGTACTCAGGCCATCGCTGTGCGCAGCGGAGCCTAAAGCTAAGACCCGATAAACGCTCTGCGCGTTCAGTCCCCAGGCAAGAGGAATTCACGGTGCGAAACTCGCGTCGATTCCGCTGATGGATTCCCTTTGTGCAATATCCCGGTATCCCCTAGACTGCAACGCGTCTCGGTCGTCGAGGCCTTTTCAAACAATCTTTTACCTATCTCCGATCATGCTCGAACTCCTGCTCACCCCTGAAATCTGGATCGCTTTCTTCACCTTGACCGCGCTGGAACTCGTGCTCGGCATCGACAACATCATTTTCATTTCCATCCTCGTCGACAAGCTGCCGCGCGAGAAACAGGAAACGGCCCGGCGGATCGGCCTCTTCCTGGCGATGTTCATGCGCATCGGCCTGCTGCTGTTGCTGTCGTGGATCGTCGGCCTGACCGAGCCGGTGTTCACGGCGCTGGGCCGGAGCATTTCCGGGCGCGACCTGATCCTGATTGCCGGCGGTCTTTTCCTGATCTGGAAAAGCACCGGCGAGGTGCATCAGTTGCTCGAGGGCGAGGAGGGCGAAGAGTCGCGCAAGGTGGCGTCGAGTTTTGCCGGCGTCATTGCCCAGATCATGGTGATCGACATCGTCTTCTCGCTCGACTCGATCATCACCGCCGTCGGCATGGTGGCCGAAGTGACGGTGATGATTGCCGCAGTGATTGCCTCGGTGGGCCTGATGATGATGTTTGCAGCGGCTATCGGTCGTTTCGTGTCCGATCATCCGACCATCAAGATGCTGGCGCTGTCATTCCTCGTCGTCGTCGGCGTGGTGCTGATTGCCGATGGTTTCGGCCACCACGTGCCGAAGGGCTACATCTACTTCGCCATGGCCTTTTCGGTGGGCGTCGAGATGCTCAACATCCGCATGCGCAAGAAGGTGGCGCATCCGGTCGAACTGCGCGAGCCGTATGTCCGCGATACGGCCTGAGGCGGCGCCCGCGCCGATATGGGCCGGCCATTGACGCCCGGCATCGCCGTACCGCCAGCGCCGACTCTTGAATGGCCAATAGCTCTGCTTGTGCCGCCGCCATTCCCGACATAAGATTCGGCCCCATGCCATCCCGCTTGCTTCGCGCCGTCCTCATCGTCTTGGCCACGGTCTGCGCGTCGTTCGCCCAGGCGCAGACGCAACCCGGCCTGTTCGATTCGCTGGGTAAACTGCTGAACCCGGCGGAAGCCCCTACTGCACAAGCCCCCGCCCAAGCCTCCGCCCAAGCCCGCAACCTCGGCGTCAGCGCCGGCACCAAGCGCATCGCGCTGGTGATCGGCAACGACGCCTACAAGCACGTCCCGCCACTGGAAAAAGCCGCCAACGACGCCCGCGCCATGGGCCGCGCGCTGCAGCAGGCCGGCTTTGAAACTCGCACCGTGCTTGACGCCAACCGCAGCCAGATGAACAAGGCCATCAACCAGTTCGCCGACGATATCGCCGGCGGCGGCATCGGCGTCTTCTTCTTCGCCGGGCACGGCGTACAAGTCAACAATCAGAACTTCCTGATCCCCATCGACCTGCAGGACATCCAGCGCGAAGCCGATGTCGCCGACCAGGGCGTCAGCCTGCAAGGCATGCAGGACAAACTCGCCGAAGTCCGCGCTAAATTTTCGCTGCTGGTGATCGACGCCTGCCGCGACAACCCGCTGCCCAAAAAAGCCGGGCGCGCCCTGGGCGGCACGCGCGGCCTGACGCAAGCCAGCTCTGCCGAAGGGCAGATGGTGGTGTTCTCCGCCGGAGCCAACCAGCAGGCGCTGGACAAGCTCTCCGACAACGATCCGCACCCCAACGGCGTATTCACCCGCGAATTCCTGCCCTGGATCGTCAAACCCGGCGTCAGCATCCGCGACGCCGTGCAAGGCGTCAGAAGCGCCGTCAGAGCGCGGGCCAAGAGCGTCAGCCACGAACAGTTCCCCGCCATCTACGACCAGGCGGAAGGCAATTTCTACTTTGTCGAAGGCACGCAGGTCGCCAGCCTTGGTGCGCAGATCGTCGGCGCGCGGACCAGAGAGCAGATCGAAGACGAACTGTGGGACGCCATCAAGGACGGCGACAAGGCTAGCGTCTTTGAGGAATACCTCAAGCAATACCCGAAAGGGCGCTATCTGGCGCAAGCACGGGTCAAGATCGCCAAGCTCAAGGCCGAGGCAAGGCAACCCGCTGTGCCGCTAGCGCCGACTCTTGCTGCGGCCGCCAGTAGCGACCCTGAAGCCGCTCTGTGGAGCGAAGTGCAAAAAGGCAACACGGCCGACGACTACGGCGTCTATCTCCAGCAATACCCTAAAGGCAAGTACGTCGCACTGGCCAAGCAGCGTGTGCAGAAACTGAAGGACGAAACGAAACAGCAGGCCGAGGCCGCCGAACAAATCGTGTGGCAGGCGACGGAAAGAGCGCATACGCCCGAAAGCTACGCTGCCTACCTCGTCAGCTACCCAAGCGGGCGCTACTCCGCGCTGGCGCAGACGCGGGCGAACAAACTCAAGCAGGATGCCGCCGAGCAGGAAGAAAGCCGGCTGTGGCAGGCTGCCGAAAAGGGCGGTAAGGCCGACGTCGACGCCTACCTTGGGCGCTACCCGAGCGGCCACTATGCCTCGGCCGCGCAACTGAAGCAGGCGCAGATCAAGAAAGAAGAAGCCGAAATGAAACCCGGTAAGGTCTTCAAGGACTGCCCGGACTGTCCGGAGATGGTGGTTATTCCGGCAGGGAGTTTCGAGATGGGCTCGGACAGCAGCGATCTCAGCGATGAAAAGCCGGCGCACAGCGTCACGATCGGCAAACGCTTTGCCATCGGCAGGACCGAAATCACGCAAGGCCAGTGGAAAGCGGTGATGGGCAGTAACCCGAGCCACTTCTCCGATTGCGGTGACGACTGTCCGGTGGAAAAGGTGAGCTGGAACGACGCGCAGGACTTCGTGCGCAAGCTGAGCCAGAAAACTGGCAGGAGCTACCGGTTGCCGTCCGAAGCTGAGTGGGAATACGCCTGTCGTGCCGGCGGCACCCACACCTACTGCGGCAGCGAGAGCGTCGACAGCGTGGCGTGGTACGAACGTAACAGCGGCGACAGGACACATCCGGTTGCGAGCAAGCAGGGCAATGCCTGGGGGCTATATGACATGAGCGGCAATGTCTGGGAATGGACGGAGGACTGCCGGAATGAGAGCTACAACGGTGCACCGAGCGACGGTAGCGCGTGGATGAGTGGCAACTGCCGCAAACACGCAGTGCGCGGCGGTTCGTCAAAGTTCTATCGGCACTTCACCCGCTTCGCCTACCGCCAGCCGATGGGTGCGGCGGTCCGGGACGACTTCATCGGCTTCCGTCTTGCCAGAACAATAGGGGACGAACCCTGAGGTTTCCCCGCGAATACCACTGAATGTTCAATAGGTTGCAGATCAAGTAGTGCATGCATGGCGCCGATAAGACCTTCATCTCGGTGACCAAACGTTGATGGAGGAAGAACGGAATAATAGGGGACAAGATAACGGGCAAGATAACAGGGGACAGACCACGGTTATTTCCCTGATAACTACCCTACCCAGATCGGCTGCGAGTCGATGAATCGAAAATTGTCAGTTACTTGCTGAGTCGTTCCAATGGGCAAGGGGAAGCCGCTCCTTGGTTTCGGTTTCCGGCCCGAAGCTTGGGGCGAGTTTGCAGAAGCCCTCAAGGCGCAGGCGCTGGCGAATCCGGTGACGGTTTCGGCTGATTACCGCCCATCCGGTTTAGGAGAAATCATGATTGTCGAACATGAATCGGTGGTGTTGACTGAAGCGATCCCTGCCGCAGGTCTGGAGGCTGGAGACGTGGGTGTCGTGGTTCATATCCATCGCGACGGCGAAGCGTATGAAGTCGAGTTCATGACCCTCGATGGCGGAACATTGACCGTCGAGACTCTGTCCTCCCGTCAAGTTCGCGCCGCCCGAAACCTTGATATTCCTCATGTTCGGTCGCGGCTTGCGGCGTAGTAAAAAAGTTTCGATTTTCCCTACGCCCGTCATCTGCATTTTTTCGCCGTGTCGCCAGCGCCGACTTTACCGGAACGGCGCAACCAGTGATGCCTCAATGACCGGTCAGTTGCGCATACAGCAGCGGCAGCCGGCTCGGTAGTTCCTCGGGTTTCCTGACCACGTTTCTCGGACGGCGTTGGATAATGTGACCGGACACTTCCCGGCGAACCCTCCTCGCTCGGCGGGACCGAGGGGAATGAAAACCGCCGCGCGTGGTGGGTCGTGTCGAAAACAAATCCGAAGTCGCCACCAATTGTCTCCCCCGTTCTTTGCTTGAGCAGCGGTTACGCAGCGTCGATAGCCACTCACGATGACGGGGGAATGAATTTTGGAGGTCGGCTTCGGGCACGCAAGAGTCATCCAACCATGCCGAGGCCGAACGGCAGGAAACTGAGTGCCGGCCATTGGCTATGCCGTTGTCAGCAGGCCGGTATCAGTCTGGAACAGCCGTCCGGGCTAACAACTACTCAACGCTGCGGCCGATGACTCAAACAGACTGTCAACGGCCTACTGAAGTATGGATAGTCACTGACCGCTCCCGCGACGAAGCTGCCTGGCGACTTGTGCATGGATGATTTGGGTTCCGTCGTTGATCCGACCGGTCTCTTGCCCTTTTCAGCCTCGCCCGACAGAGCCTGTCCGCTCGCGAGCAGCCCAAATAACGCTGCTCCGATCAATCTATCGCATTGCCTCATGGTCGAAAGGCACTTCTTAGGTTATAAGACCATGGTCCCCCTTCTGTTCATTGGCTAGGGACCCGAACCGCGCTTAGCACATCCGTGATCGAGATCATGCCAACGACGGTCTCGCCATCGACCACTGGCAGATGGCGGATTCGTTTTGTACACATTAAATCCATACAGGTCTTGAGGCTATCGACACCCCTGACAGTAATGACGTCCCGCGTCATCAACTCGCTCACTTTAATATCCCATGGGGCGATCCGTCGCGGCACGGCTTTGCGAATGTAATCGCGCTCCGAGATGATGCCAACGAGGCTGCGATCCTCGATCACCAGCAAAGAACTGATCGTGAGGCGCCCCATTAATTCCAAGGCATCCTGAAGCGATGTATCACCTGAAATCGTCGTACTCTGACTGGGCTTCAAATCCAGCAACTGTTGAACGTTAAGCGCTGCCATTAAAAAGTTATCTCCATTCTGATGCGGTCGAAGGTTTGGTGCGGCCGCTTAAATTTGCTGAGCATTCAAAAAAACTCCCGAACCTAATGCCCCGTCACTACCTTCCTTGTGCTTGACACTGTCGGGGCCCAAGGATAGGAAATTCAATCTCATGTTTAAGAAAATCACCCTTTGGTAACCGTAGTCAATCGTCAACTCCCAACAAAAACAGATGGAGAAGATTGCTGGCGGATAATCTATAGGGCGCTATATTGTTATTAACCTAATAATATTAACATGGTAACATTTTAATAGTAAAATTGAATGGTCTGGATTTACCGGTCACTTGTTCAGGCTGCAACCCACAAAACAAGCAATGAGGAGTCGACATGGAACGTGTCTACAAGCCCCTGCAGTTCAACCAGATCAAACCAGGAACGGGGTTTCACCAGCCCAGCACTTACCGGCTGGTGGAAATGGATTCCCCGGCCATCGAGGTAATGACCGATCTGCAGCTGCCACCATCGGCCCCGATGCAAAGCTGACCCATGCCACGCAGACGATGATCGCGCGAGGTGTGCGCCTGCTGCTGGTGGTCAATCCGGATGCCGAAATTCTCGGTCTCATCACGGCCCGCGACACCATGGGCGAACGCCCCATCAAATTCATTCAGGAACACGGGGGCACGAACGCGGATCTGAAAGCAAGCGACTGCATGACTTCAATCAAAACCATCCAGGTACTGGCGCTAAACGATGTACTGCGCGCGGAGGTCGGCCATATTGTCGCCACGCTCAAGAACGTGGGACGGCAGCATGCGATGGTGGTCGATACCGACGTTCCGTCGGGCAATCAGTCGATCAGAGGCATTTTCTCGATCACCCAGATTGGTCGCCAGCTTGGCATGTCACTTCATGCTTTTGAGGTCGCCAAGACTTTTGCCGAAATCGAGACACTGCTGGCTGCCCGCTGAAGTCGGCGCGACGGTGCTACCGTTCTCCGTCGTCTGTCAAGGATAGGAATCTCAACCGCAGGAGTTGAATATCCCTGTCGGACGAAAAATGGTCAATGCGAGTTTCCCCCACACTGTCCGAAATGGAGTTGCCGCTGCTACGTCCGTTGTTGGCCGGGTGCGGTAGTCCACCTGAATCAGACTCTACCCTCTGGAACGGCAGGCCCTCCCTGACACCGGCCTCTCAAAACACATGCTCGCGACATCACAGGAGCGACGGTAGCCCGCCGGACCGGGCCGGGCGGAGGGGATCGTTTCTTTACCTGGCGATTTCAAGGAATACGCACATCGTCATCTGAATTATCTCGCCGTGTCACCAGCGCCGACTTTACCGGAACGGCGCAACCAGTGATGCCTCAATGACCGGTCAGTTGCGCATACAGCAACGGCAGCCGGCTCGGCAGTTCCTCGGGTTTCCTGACCACGGTGAAACCACCCGGCCCGAACAGATGGGGCAGGTAGCTGGCGCCCTCGCGATCGATGGTGACGCAGAAGGGCTTGATGCCCTTTTCGCGCGCCTCGATCAGGCTGACGCGGGTGTCCTCGATGCCGTAACGGCCTTCGTAAAGGTCGATGTCGTGGGGCTTGCCGTCCGAAAGCAGGAGCAGCACGCGCTGGCTGACGGGCTGTTTTTCCAGCATCGAGGTGGCGTGGCGCACGGCGGCGCCGATGCGGGTGTAGTAGCCCGGCTTGATCGCGGCGATGCGACCGCGCGCGGCGGCGTCGAGCTTGCCGTCGAAATCCTTGATGCGATGAAACCGCACCAGGCTGCGCTTCAGCGACGAAAAGCCGTGTATGGCAAAGGCATCGCCGGTCGATGACAGGGCCTCGCCGAACAGCATCAGGCTGTCGCGAATGACATCGATCACGCGCTGCTCGTCATTGACATAGGCATCGGTCGACAAGGACAAATCGGCCAGCAGCAGACAGGCCAGATCGCGCTCGACCGGCTTGTGCGCGAGGTAGGCGCCGACCCCGGCAAAATGCTGGCCGGCGAGGCGGTCGGCGTGCAGCCGCACGCAGGCGTCGATGTCGAGTTCCGCGCCTTCGGGCTGGGCCTTTTGCCAGTGGCGCACGGGTTGCAGCGCGGCAAACTGGCTGCGCAGCTTGCGCGCCGGTCGGCGCAGGCGTTCGGGCAGGGCGATGGGCGCAGCGTCGCGCGCCGCCATCGGTTGCAGGCGACACCAGTCGGGCATCAGGCGGCGCTTGCGATAGTCCCATTCCGGCAGCGGAATGCCCGCGCCGAGCAGCACGTCGTCTTCGATGGCCGCCGGCAGGTCGAGATCGAAGCGCACCTTGGAGGCGACGCGCTGGCTGTCGTCGGCCAGGGCGAGCTGGTCCATGTTTTCGGCGGCGCGTCCGGCGTCGGGATTGGGGTCGTCGTCGAGGGCGCGATTGACCTTGATGTAGTCGGCCCAGGACAGGATGCTTTCGGCGCGGAACATCATCAGTATCGGCGAGACGTTGTCGGGCATGTCTTCGCGCTTGGCGGCGTGGCGTTTTTTGGCGGCCTGTTCCTCCCTGGTTTCGCTGCCGGCGTCCGGCGCGGCGGTTTTGCGGGCGGTCTTTTCGGTTTCGGGCGGCGGCAATGGATACAGCCACAGCGGCACCGGCTGCGGCGGTCGCGCCTTGCCGTGCGTCAGCGGCGGCAGTTCGGCGACGCTGCCGGGCGACCCCAGCGCGGCACGGATGGCGCGCTCCTGTGCCGCCTCGTCCTCGGGCAAACTGTCGGCGGCGATGCGTTCGGCCAGATGCGCTTGCAAGAGTCGGCGCTGGCGGGACGCCAAACCGGGGTAACGGGCCAGCGTCGCCAGCGTCGCGCATTGATTGCGCACTATCCACGGCGCATTTGGTTCGATGTCATGGGCGGCGAGGGCGATCAGCCACAGATAGTGGTCGCGATTCAGCTCGCGGGTCGGGAACCATGCGAGGGACGGCGGCAGCCGCAGGGTTTCGCCATCGAGCGCGGCATGCGCGGTTTTTTCATCGCTGCCGGCGATGCGCGACAGCCAACGCCGCGCCGCGCCGTGCCGAGCTTCAAGGGCCGGAGTGACCCGCAGGCCGGGATCGCCGCCGAGGGCGCGGAACAACACTCCGGCGAGCTTCTCGATTTCCGCGAGTTGAACCGCCGCCGCCGGGTAATCGCGGCGGGCGTGAGTGGTAATGAAGCGATCCCAAAGACCGCCGACCCATTCTTCCATCAGTCGCGTCGTCCGGTCAGGCTGACGGTCGCTTCGTTCTGCCGCGCCGCTTCCTGCTCGATCCAGCTCAGCAGGGTGCCGTCGGCCTGGTCGCGCTGCACCGTGGCGCAGGCGGCGATGCACTGTCCGCATTGGGTGCAGGCGAACATCGCGGCCTTGGCCTGGCGCGGGCGCAGGCGCATGGGGCAGATGCCTTCGCAGGCGGCATGGCCGGGGCCGTCGGGCGCATGGCAGGCGGCGCAGTCGGCGGCGCGATGGCGCTGAAAGCCGATCACCATGGCGCCGCGATTGCTCATCCAGGCCAGGCTCTGAAACAGCCCGACGGCGCAACCGTAGCGACAGAAAAGATGGCGGGCAAAAATGAACTCCAGGCTCAGCACCGTGGTCGCCGCGCCGATGAAAATGGCCTGGTTGCGTGTCGGCGCCAGCTTCCACAAATTGCCATAGACCTCGGCGGGAGGCAGCAGGTAGGTCAGCAGCACCACCGCCCAGCAGAAGGCGAAACCGACGGCGAGCAGCAGCGTTGGAATCCACCACCAGCGATTGATCCTGAACGGCGTGCCGTCGGGGTTCTTCGCCGGTTCGGTCTTGCGGTCCCAGATGCTGTGCTTGCCGCAGGCGCGGCGCATCAGGCGGTTGATGGTCTCCACCACCGAGAAGTGCGGGCACAGCCAGCCGCAGTAGAGCCGGCCCCAGCGCCAGGCGATGGCGATGAACAGCGCCGCGCCGCCGATGATGGGCAGTAACAGGCGCAGCAGGATGTTGATCGCGGCCTCGGTGCCGCTGATTCCGCCGGCAAACAACGCGTCGAGTCCCAGCCGCCATTCCATGCCGAGCACGATGGCGTGGTTCTGCGTCAGGTCGTAGCGGAAAAGGTCGAACACCGGCGCCACAATGAACAGGACGAAGAAACCCATTTGCCAGAGCAGTCGCCGGCGCTGATCGGTCGAAATCGCCGTGCCGCCAGCGCCGACTTTCGCCGGTGCCGTGTTAACGTGAAAAACCTTGTTCGGAGCCCTGTGTGACTCACGCGTGCAGCGCGCCGAACAGTAACCCCCCGCGAGGGGGGAAGGGGGGCGGGCGACCAATTCGCCTTTCGCGTGTTTCATCATTGGCGGGTGAAGCTTGCTGCCATGAGCGTTAGCTTCATTTGCCGAAGGTGGCCAGCACCACTTCCATCAAGGCTTGCGCTACCTCGATGTCATCGGTGAGGCTTTCGACCAGGGCCGCGCGACAGGCTTCGACGGGATCGAAACCGTCGCGGATCAAAATCGCGGCATACACCAGCAGGCGCGTGCTGGCGACTTCTTCCAGGTCGACGTCCTTCAACGCACGCAGCGCACCGCCGATGGAGACCAGGCGCCGGGCGGTCATTTCGTCGCAGCCGGTTTCGCCGCGCAGCACCGATTCTTCGCGGGCGACGCCGGGGAAATCGAAGCGCAGGCTGACAAAGCGCTGGCGCGTCGAAGGCTTCATGCCCTTCATGAAATTCTGGTAGCCGGGGTTGTAGGAAACCACCAGCATGAAGCTGTCGGGGGCGTGCAGCAGCTCGCCGGTGCGGTCGATCGGCAGCACGCGGCGATGGTCGGCCAGCGGATGGATGACCACCGTGGTGTCCTTGCGCGCCTCGACCACTTCGTCGAGATAGCAGATGCCGCCTTCGCGCACCGCGCGCGTCATCGGGCCGTCGGACCAGTAGGTCGAGCCGTCGCCGATCAAGTGGCGTCCGACCAGGTCGCCGGCGGTGAGATCGTCATGGCAGGCCACGGTGTACAGCGGCAAATCCAGCTTGGCCGCCATGTAGGCGACGAAGCGCGTCTTGCCGACGCCGGTGGGGCCCTTGATCAGGACCGGAAGCTGATTCTTCCAGGCGTGCTCGAACAGCGAAATTTCATTGCCGGTGGCTTCATAGAACGGAAGAGACATGGCGGATTGTCCTGCGGTGAGTTGAATGGATTGTCGCCGCCGCAGGCGGCGGCTGCCTTGACGAACGACAAGATTTCTCGGCGACCCCAAAAAACAAAACCCGGCCTTGCGACCGGGTTTTGATGTGCAGCGTTTGCTACTTGACGCGTCAGGCCTTGGCGGCGTCCTCGCCCTTGCTGAAGAAGCTCCAGATGTAGACCAGCAGGCCGATCAGGAAAATCACCCCGGTGCCTTCGCGCAGCCAGTAGAACAGGGCGACCTGGTCTTGCGTGGCCATGAAGGACATCGGCGTATCGGCCACGCGTTGCAGCCAGACTTGCAATATGCCGGCGGCGGTGAGGAACAGCGTGATGAACACCATGCTGACCGTCATCAGCCAGAACGACCACATCTCGATCACCTGAGCCTTGTTGGAGTTCGCCGCGCGTCCCCGCAGCAGCGGCATGGCGTAGGAGATCATGGTGATCACCACCATCACATAGGCGCCGTAGAAGGCCATGTGACCGTGGGCGGCGGTGATCTGGCTGCCGTGGGTGTAGAAATTCACCGGCGCCAGGGTGTGCAGGAAACCCCACACGCCCGCGCCGAGGAATGACATCACGCCCGTGCCCAGCGCCCACAGCGTGGCGGCGCGATTCGGATGCTCGCGACGGCGGCGATTCACCATGTTGAAGGCGAACACCGTCATGGCGAAGAAGGGAATCGGTTCCAGTGCCGAGAACACGGAGCCCCACCACTGCCAGTATTCCGGCGTGCCGATCCAGAAGTAATGGTGACCGGTACCGATGATGCCGGTGATCAGCGTCAGGGTGATGATCACGTAGAGCCACTTCTCGATTACTTCGCGGTCGACGCCCGTCACTTTGATCAGGACGAAGGCCAGCAGCGCACCGAGGATCAGTTCCCATACGCCTTCGACCCAGAGATGCACGGTCCACCACCAGTAGTACTTGTCGCGAACGATGTTGTCCGGGTTGTAGAAGCTGATCAGGAAGAAAATCGCCAGACCCCACAGGCCCATCAGCAGTACCGTGCTGATCGCCGTCTTGCGTCCCTTCAGCACCGTCATGCTGATGTTGAAGAGGAAGCCGAGGGCGACCACCACGATGCCCAGCTTGGTGGGCAGCGGTTGTTCGAGAAATTCCCGGCCCATGGTCGACAGCAGATCGTTTCCGGTCCACTTCGCCAGGCTGGCGTAGGGCACCAGAAGATAGGCCGCCACCGTCGCCGCAGCGGCGACGAGGAA
>Ga0209211_10009860_pt1 | contig 12606 bp, 10 predicted proteins | sample RifGroA2_FD_183992 | JGI IMG/M metagenome (GOLD analysis project Ga0209211, IMG submission 183992) | Groundwater microbial communities from Rifle, Colorado, USA - Groundwater A2 (SPAdes) (version 2) | ecosystem: Environmental > Aquatic > Deep subsurface > Groundwater | place: Rifle, Colorado... | reverse complement strand
ATCTGTCAGATCATAACGAAGGGGTGTAATTGAGATATAACCTTCATTGACTGCGCTAATATCAGTACCTTCCTCACAGTGTATAGATTTATTGGTACCTATTAACCAATAATATGCCCTTCCGCTTGGATCTACACGCTTATCAAAGGTCTCTTTAAAATCATGGGCAAACTGCCGAGTTACCTTAATTCCTTTAATCTGATCGGCAGGACGAGAAGGAATATTCACATTAAGCAAAGACCCTTTTGGCAATTTATGTTTTATAATACGTTCAATAACTTTCTTTGCCACTTTTGCCGCCTCATTGACATCGGCATACTGCTCAGTAATCTCAAAAGAAACGGCAATAGATGGAAATCCCATAATCGAAGCCTCTACAGCGGCAGCTACCGTTCCTGAATAGAGGATATGAATTCCCACATTTGCACCCATGTTAAGTCCTGATATAACCACATCAGTCTCCTTTTTCATAATCTCATAAACAGCAAGCTTCACACAATCTGCCGGCGAACCATTCACACCATAACCGATAAACTCGTTGTTTAAACGTACCTCTCTGATGCGAAGGGGATGACTGAAGGTAATGGAGTGTCCCACACCGCTCTGTTCAATATCAGGCGCTACTACCGTAATCTGCCCCAGGTCTTGAATTTGATGCTTTAACGCCGCTATTCCCGGTGCGTAAATGCCATCATCATTTGTAAGCAATATCTGCATAATCTTTACCTCATATCATCGTAAAAACGTTTAATTGTTTGAATATCCACACCTGCCCAATAGGACAAAACCACCAATTTATTAATCAGCAATTGTCTTACTACCCCTTTTTTGACAAACCTCCTTGCGGAGGAAATCACAGGCATTCTTAAAAGTACAACCTTTCCCTGTCCTGCTAGTCTTTTATAAAAATCATAGTCTTCCATAATCGGTATTTCTTTGTATCCACGGAGTGCTTGAAAAACATCCCGGCGCACAAAAATACCCTGATCGCCAAAATGGAAGATTCTAAAGTCGAATCTGCTTATAAATGATATGCCTCTTAGTATAAAATTATCTGCATCAAATTCAATATAAAAGGAACCACCCACTACGGTATCATCTTTCATCCTTTTTCTTATTTCACGAAATGCGTTATCTGGCAAAAGCGTATCGGCGTGCAGAAACAGCAAAATGTCTCCTTTGCATAGTTTTGCGCCTGCATTCATCTGAATCGCCCGTCCGCGCTTACTGCTTATCACACAGGCGTACCTCTTTGCGATGACAACCGTATTATCAGTACTTCCACCATCCACAACATAAAATTCGTAATTACCCTCTTGCTTGATAACACTCTGGAGCGTTTTTTCGATGTGGGACTCTTCATTCAATGTGGGGATGATTACAGAAATCCTCATTTAAAACCCCAGATTTCGCAGGTTACATGGATTTGCTCACCGCAGAACGTCGAGATCGCATAACAACCCCCTTTGCCCCACTTTTCTAAGAGGGATTATTGCGGTCGTCCCCCTTAACAAAGGGGGAGTTAGAGGGTTGTCACTCTGCGTTCTCCGCGCCCTGGTTTGCGGTGAACTATTACACGGATTTTGTATCAATAGCGTCGTTGTAATCCCTTTCGATACATCATTGCTTCCATTGGCAAAACAGAGGGTCTAAAAGAGTAAGGGAGGGGGCGGGGGCGCATCTTAAATATTTAAATTAGGTTGGGTTTTAAAAGACAAAACCCAACGACTTTTATTATGATTACACACCCCTTAATCCCCTCTTGATAGAGGGGAAAAACGCCACATCGCCACTCTCTATTGGTAGGACAGACGTCCCCGTCTGTCATTATAATGTCAGGCGAGGACGCCTGACCTACCTGAGGGGCATGGGGTGTGTTATTATCTAATTATGATTCACACAACCTAAAACCAACAACTTTGAAATTCCTATACATTAAATTAGGCTACATTCGGCAGCAACTATTTTTCTCCTGTCATTCCCGTCCCCGACTTCGCGAGGATAAACTTCAGCGGGAATCCAGAAGTAGTTATTACCATTGGCATGGATTCCTGTTTCCGCCGGCATGACAGAATTAATACGAAAGTTTGAAATTCATAAATGTTTAATCAGGTACAGGAACATTATAACCAAATGTGGGTAGCAGCTCTCTTTCTCTTTGGTGCATTTTTTTGGCATTTCTTTTTTGCCTGTCGTCATACCCAAGCAGATGCAGCAATCCATGAACAATATAAAGTGCAACTTCCCCTTCAACTGCATGCCCGTTATTTTGTGCTAATTTAGCAGCCATTTCAACAGAGACGATGATTTCACCTGTAATATTATTTTTGAGGGAAGTCTCGTTATATGAGAAACTAAGCACATCGGTGGCATAGTTGTGCCCAAGGAAGTTCTTGTTAATTTCCTTTATTCTTTTGTTATCCAAAAAGACAATGTTGAGTTCCGCATCCTTTCCCTCGTCTTTTAAGATGCCTTTCACTAATTTTCTGACAGTATTTTTATCAATGCGATAGAATTTTTGCAGGTCTATAATATCTAACTTCATAAGATTCTTTATGCGTTTACGACTCATACGCATCAACAATATCCTGAACCAGCTTGTGACGAATAATGTCCGATTTAGCAAGGTATACGAAGGCAATATTGCCGATATTCATTAACCTTTCCTGAGTATCAATTAAACCAGACATCTCTTCTGAAGATAAGTCAACCTGTGTAATATCACCCGTTACAACCATTTTAGACTTAGTGCCAAGTCTTGTTAAAAATGTTTTCATCTGCTTTACTGTGCAATTTTGAGCCTCATCAAGAATGACAAACGCATCGCCCAGCGTTCTCCCGCGCATATATGCAAGGGGCAGAATCTCTATAAGATCGCTTTCCAGATATTTTTTTACATGCCCAACGTCCATCATGTCTGCAATGGCATCATAAAGCGGATGTAAATATGGATTTACTTTCGCCTTGATATCGCCCGGTAAATATCCAAGTTTCTCACCAGCTTCAACAGCCGGTCTGGCAAGCACTATCCTTCTTATACGTCCGCTTTTAAGATACGAAAGCGCCATGGCTACGGCTAAATATGTCTTTCCTGTTCCAGCAGGACCTATACAAAAAACCAGATCATTGTTTTTAATTGCTTCTACATATCGTGACTGTCCCTCGGTTTTTGGTTTTATAACACTACCTTTCAGGAAAACGTCAATATTTTGTGCAGTTTCCTCATTTGCCCCATTCTTTGCATCTACTATGGCTTGCTCAACATCTTCCAAATCTAATCTTCCCGTAGAACGAACAATTTCTAATAATTTACCGAAAACTTCCTTGCTTTTATCCACCTGTTCTTTTTCGCCTTCCAGTTTAAGCAATCCATGGCGGGCAACCAATTGTACCTGGAAGGCATCCCTGACAAGTCGCAAATGCCGATCATGGCTGCCATATAAGATGGATGCCTCTGTATCGTTTTCAAGGATAACAGTGTTCCGATGTGTCGTAGGCTCCTGGTAATGTTCTTTGCTTATGAAATGTTTCTGAATTTTAACTTTTTGATTCATCCTAAACTAATTTAAAAAAACCCAGGAAATAATATGCAACAGGCATGCTTACAAGTAAACAATCTATAATATCCAATACTCCGCCAAAGGCAGGCACTAGTTGACTCGAGTCTTTCACATTGGCGTCTCTTTTTAGAAGCGATTCTGCCAGGTCGCCCAACATAGCAGAAAAACCAACGATCAATCCAAACAGGATTGACCAGGGCAAACTAATCACCTTAGTCTGAGGGATTAAGTTAAAAATTACTGCAATTAAGACGCTGAATAATATGGCGAAACAAGCGCCCTCTACTGTTTTGTTTGGACTTATAACCTTTGATAACTTGTGTTTGCCATATTTTCGACCTAATAAATAACCTCCGATATCTCCAAATTTAGACACCAACAAAACCATAATTATTATACAAACACCATTGGGAAGATGGCGCAATGCGACAGCATAACTTAAGAGAAAGAATACGTATAAAATACCAAATATTGTTACTGATATATTTTTTATAGCGTCTTTTGTGCTACGCGTGAAGGTCTGCACCAACAAGAGCCAAAAAATAAGTACAAGAAAAACTTCTTGTTTAAAAAATTGTGGATCCGTATCTGGGCTTTTACTTATAGATAACCAATATAAAACAAACAACCACACCCCTGTGCCAATACCAGACAACCGGAACGGAGAAAAACCATTTTTGCCCGCAATATTGTAAAACTCGTGTAACCCAATTATTCCTGCTAAAACAGCCAGGCATCCAAATCCTATATCTGTGTGAAATATCAAATCCAGGCATAGAACGCCAAAGAACAGCGCAAACATAACAACGCCGAGTAAGATTCTAGTTTGAAGTGTATTCACCCGCGTATTCCACCAAAACGGCGTTCACGACGTGCATAATCTTTAATCGCTTCTTCGAGATGTACCTTTCTAAAATCAGGCCAAAGAACTGATGTAACCCAAAGTTCCGTATACGAAATTTCCCATAAAAGAAAGTTACTTACCCGCATATCGCCGCCTGTCCTTATAAGCAAATCCGGATCAGGCATATCACGCATATATAAATATTGTTTGAAAGTTTCCTCTGTAATTTCATCTAAATCCAATTTCCCGGTTCTAACATTTTTAGCAATTTGTTTTACTGCATCTACAATCTCAGTGCGTCCTCCATAATTGAGAGCAAGGCAGAGAATCATCCCTGTATTATTTTTACTGCCTTCCATAGTGGTTGCAAGTTCTCTTTGCACATCCTCCGGAAGCTCATGTATTCGACCAATTGCTGTTAAGCGTATATTATTATCATCAATCTCTTTTCGTTCCTTGACGAGAAACTCCTTGAGCAGTTTCATCAATAAATTGATTTCCCGTTGCGGTCTTTTCCAATTTTCCTGTGAAAATGCATAAAGCGTAAGCTGTTTCATGTGTTTTTTTGCACATTCACGAGTTATTTCGCGAACAGATTCGGCACCCTCTCTGTGTCCACGAAACCTGGCAAATCCCTTTCGTTTTGCCCATCGTCCATTCCCATCCATAATAACCGCAATGTGCGAAGGTAAATGTCCTTTATCACTATCACTCATACTAAACTCACAACCTGGCCTCGGTCTGGACCAACAGAGAGCATTTCCACCTTGATACCTAAAATCTTTTCAAGCGTGCTTATATAATTTTTCGCATCGGAAGGAATATCCTTCATATTATGCATCCCAGATGTATCCTTCTGCCAACCGGGTACTTCTTTGTATACCGGCTGGCATTCGGGCAGTGCCGCCATATTCGCGGGAAACAAGTCATACATCTTACCGCCAAATTTATAGCCTGTACATATCTTTATTGTTTTTTGTTCATCAAGGACATCCAGTTTTGTCAAAACTGCGCTATCTGCGCCATTTACTATTATTGCATGTTTTACAGCAACCGCATCAAACCAGCCGCAGCGCCTGGGTCTTCCTGTGGTAGCGCCATATTCGCCTCCCTTTTTCCTCAGATGTTCACCCAATTCATTATTCAATTCTGAAGGAAACGGACCACCGCCAACCCTTGTCGTGTATGATTTCATTATCCCAAGTATCTTATGGATATGCTTTGGACAAATACCTGCACCAACTGCTGCACCGCCTGCAGTAACAGAAGATGATGTAATAAATGGATACGTTCCATAATCCACATCAAGTAATGAACCCTGAGCGCCTTCAAACAATATCCTTTTTTTAGCTCTTATCGCATCATCCATGAAAGATACAACGTTACACACAAATGGTCTTATCTGCTCTGCATACCCACAGTACTCATCATAAATTTCTTTCCATGATAATTCATCTGCATTAAACAGGCGTACAAATATCTTGTTTTTTTCTTCCAATACTTTTTTGAGCCTTTGTTTAAAGTATTCTGGATGGAAAAGATCCGCTACCCGAATACCGTTTCGCGCCATTTTATCAGTATAACATGGGCCGATTCCCCTTCGTGTTGTACCAATCTTTTCGTCCCCTTTTTCGCTCTCAGAGAGTTCGTCCAACTTCTTATGGTAAGGAAACACAAGATGTGCTATTTCACTGATGCGAAGGTTATCTCCAACTTCTATATCTTTCCCTCTTAATTCGGTGATTTCTTCTAATAGCTGGCGGGGGTCAAGGACTACTCCATTGCCAATGACGCAATATTTGTTTTTTCTGAGGATTCCCGAAGGAATGAGATGTAAAACGAATTTTTCATTGTTTACAACGACCGTATGGCCTGCATTACTGCCACCCTGGTATCTTACGATTATATCAAACGACTCTGTAAGTATATCTACAATCTTGCCTTTGCCTTCGTCACCCCATTGCAAACCAACAAGGCAAGTATTGTAACCCATATTAGAACGTTCCATAAAATTTGACAAAAACCCTCCGAATTCATTGAAAAATAAGCTTTTTACGAATTATAAAAAACGGTATGTTGAATGTCAAGTGAATACACTTTGGTAAGAAATTACGACTTGTGATTTACGATTTAATACACTCCAATCAAATCGTAAATCTGAAATCGCAAATCTAAAATATCCTTTGTTTTGATTCGTTCTCGTTGAGCACATAAAATTTTTACAAAATTATAGTTGAAAATACTTGCAAATTCTATTCATAGGTGTAATATATCGTAAAATAGTAATTTATGAATTCTTTACATTCTTTATTACCTAGGAGGAAGAAAAAAAATGGCAATAAGAAACCTGCACAAACATGTTGCCGCGGTAGTTCCTTTAATGTTGCTTACATCAGTTGCATATCTTAATATAACCCTTGGTGAAGAAAACCCATATAAGCATGAAAAATTTGAGAAAAGATTCCAAAACAGCGCAATGCATCAATTTAATACTGGTCTCAGTCAAACTATTAATGATTTGGATCAAAAGGCAGACAATCTTGAGGCAATGAACCAGAACCTCGAAGGGCGTATCAATATGCTTGCATCTGAGAAGGATAAGCTGAATAAGGCATACGCACAAATGAAGGCAAAACAATCTGCATTGGAAAAAGAACATGCAACCCTGAAGAAGAAAACTACATCCTTAGAGGTTGCTTACAAGAAGATGTCCAGTAAAAGCAAGGTAGCCACAACTACCAAAAAATCAACTTCAACGGCAAAAAAAACTTCAGTTGCTAAATCACCACAAAAAAGTAAAACCAGCACTAAAGCCACAAGTACAAGCCAAAAGTCATCTGACAAGAAGGTCTCCAGTTCCTCAAATATAGAAGACACATCTAATTTACAATCATATCCCCCACCTGCAGGGAAAATATCAGAAGAACAAAAAGGTGCGCGTGTCGGTGGGATAGACGTAAAAAAGCTCAACGAGAAGGGTATTGAATACGGCAAGAAAGGAATGTATGAAGAGGCAATAAAAGAATTTCAGAAAGTTGCAGCCATTGAACCAAATATGGCTAATGTGCATTACAACCTCGGCCTTGCTTACAAAAAGAAGGGCATGCTGTCAGAAGCCGAAAAAGAATTTACTGAATACGAGAGGTTGAAGAAACAGGAAAACTAATGATAATAGCTGTGGGTTGGGGGGAAGCGTAGCACATCCAACAAAAAGAAGGACTCGGCAGCTTACCCATCACACTTATAAGGAGGTGATTGTGATTAATAAAAGATTTTTATCAGGAATATTTTTAATCCTTGCCATTCTTATTTTGACCGTTACAGATATCTTTGCGGCATCAACTGAAACCATAGATAGCATCGGAGATGTAGGACAACACACCTCCATAGCGCTCGACACATCAGGCAAGGCATACATCAGCTATTATGACGTTACTAACGGCGACCTCAGGTATACCACAAATGCTTCCGGTTCATGGGTAGCAACAACTGTGGATAATAGCGGAAATGTGGGACAATATACCTCCATAGCGCTCGACGCATCAGGCAAGGCATACATCAGCTATTATGACGTTACTAACGGCGACCTCAAGTATGCCACAAATAACTCAGGCTCATGGACAGCAACAACCGTAGACAGTAACTTAAATGTGGGACAATACACCTCCATAGCGCTTGATACATCAGGCAAGGCACACATCAGCTATTATGATAGCACAAACGGCTACCTCCGGTACGCTACAAATGACTCGGGCTTATGGGTAACAACAACTATTGATTATTATGTAAATGTCGGACAATATACCTCGCTGGCAGTTGATAAATTAAGCAAGGTTCATATCAGCTACTATTATTACTCCGACCTTGCGTATACCACAAACGTCTCAGGTACATGGACAAGGACAACTGTAGATAGCGATGAAGATGTAGGTCAATATTCCTCTATTGCGCTTGATTCGTCAGGCAAGGCAAATATAAGTTATTACGATGCCGTTAATGGCGACCTCAAGTATGTTACCAATACATCTGGCTCATGGGTAACGACAATTATGGATAATACAGGAAATGTAGGTCAATATACCTCCATAGCGCTTGACTCGTCAGATATGGTGCATATTAGCTATTATGATTACACTAACGATAACCTCAAGTACGCCACCAACGTTGTACAAACACCCACCCCTATACCTACGGCAACACCGACACCCTCGGCAACGCCAACGCCATGCGAAGAGGCTGTAGATATTGAGGCATCTCCGTCCGAGCTCACACTCAGTAAGAAAGAAGGTAATACAGTAACTATAACAATAACTGGCAATGGAGGCTGTCCGATAGAAGGGGATACTGTAAAAGCGAGAATTGACAGCAACGATGAGGAACTCTTAAAAGTTTCGCCAAAGAAGCAGACAACGGACGCAAACGGCGAGGCGGTATTCATGATAACTGCCAAGAATAAGGCTGGTAATGCGGCCGTTAAATTCAAAGATGGAGACCTGAGTACACAGGTAAATGTAACGGTAGTGAAGTAACTAAAAATTTGGGGCTGCCCAAAAAGTCTTGAAATCAATTTTTGTGTTTTACAAACATGGGGCTGTCTGTTGGCTGTGCTTCGCCCACCACAGACTTTGGATTTTTAATTAGGCTGGGTTTTAAAAGACAAAGACCCAACGACTTTTATTATGATTACACACCCCTTAATCGTTCGACTGAGCGTTCGACTGAGCTCACGCCGAAGTCTCACGACGAAGTCCCCTCTTGATAGAGGGGAAAAACGCCACATCTCCCCTCTATCAAGAGGGGACTGGGGTGTGTTATTATCTAATTATAATTCACACAACTTAAAACCAACAACTTTGAATTTCCTATACATCAAACTAGGTCTTCGACAGCTAATTTTCCCTCCCTTGATGGGAGGGGATAAGGGAGGGTGATCATCCTTTTTCTTCCCCTCGATTGAACCGAAACATTATGGATTATTTTATCGTAACAGTTCAGCTCACCGCAGAACGCCGAGATCGCATAACAACCCCCTTTGCCCCTGTTACTAAGGAGGATTTAGGGGGTTGTAACTCTGCGTTTTTATCCATTGTCTTTCTACTACTATTCTTTGTTGTTTGGATTTTCCTTATCAAATTCCCATCTTATAGGATTGTTGACAATATATTCCCTGATTTGATTCAATTCTTTTTCATTACGTATTACACGTTCATAATAATTACGTTACCACACAGACATACCAATGGTATTACGTATCCGGTTGATTATTTTAGCCTCCGTAGGGGTGGGGTCACCCCGCCCCCGCCCTTACAATTATCGTCAACAAATATTATTCCATGCATGTGATTTGGCATTACAACAAACGCATCCAATTGGACATTTTGGAAATGTTTTGGTATTTCAAACCAAAATTCATGGGCAATTTTACCGATGGGTGATAATTCAACCGTTTCATTCCCAACGTTTCCCAAAAAACATTTACGGTCTTGTGTGCAAATTGTCACAAAATACGCACCTGCCCTGGAATAATCATATTCCTCCAATCGGATCGATCGTCGGTGATGTATATCTGGATCGTATTTCACATTTTTCCTAATTGCATGGGGGCGGGAAAACCCCGCCCCTACAATGTCTTATGGGTCTAATAATTTCTATGCCGATTTATCACATGAAATATGAGGTACCAAAATTTCACCTCAAATGCCTATTCATTGTGGGCGTCTTACTCCTTCAATATCTTTTCAATGGCTAAATGACACATGAATACCGCGTAAATATGCCGTTTGTTATCGAACATAATTTCTGCCGTATTCATTAAAAACGATCCTCCATTTTTCCATCAAAGGTATCTAAGAAAATCTTTATGGCTTGCTTCCTTTTGTCATTATCGTCCAACTGCTTAAACTTTGAAGAAGAAAATATATTTCTTATTCTTGGTTCTATTAGCTTTAATTCTACAAATTCCTCAATACTCTTTGGATTAATTTTCCACTCTGTTCTAAAAACATAATCTGACATTCCGTGAACTTTCGACTTGCTTAAGAAACTAGTGACGAAATCAATTAGTCCATCATCCTCCTCTATCATTCGATTTACGAATTTATTAATTTGTTCTTGTCTTCCCCATCTTCGCCAATCATAAAGAACTGAAAGTAAATGCGTGTGTTTTGACAATCGACCATCGTTAGCCCAAATTTCTATTTTATCACACGCAAGCTTCTCTAATCCTTCGAGCTGAGTTGCATTTACTGTTAATTCTTCCTCTGGTTTCGATTTTTTTGTTTGATCGTATTTACCATGTTGCTGCCCTTGGACAGCAACTTCGCTTGTTATTGTGTGTAAACTTTTTGTCGTCTTTTCAATTGCACTTTTAAAGATATTAAATCTTTTCCCCTTGCTGTCAAAACGATGGCTTAATTGATAAAATATGCGAAGAATTCTCATAGGAGTATTTGTACCAAAAAAACCAATTTCTCCTTCAGGAAATAAATCTCCAATGTCTATCAAAACGGTAATGATATTCTCTATATTTTCCTCAGGAATATCTTTTCGTGTGTAATCCTCCATTCGTTCCAGAAATCTTACTATTCTTCCATCTTCATTTAATTTTAACAAAGCCTCAGCAAATGCATTGAGATTATTTGCAAGTGACAAAATTGTCTCAATTTCGCTTTGTGAGATTTCCCCTTTTGGGACAGAGAGTCTAAAGAATATATCGAAATTATCAGGGCTACATACCCGACCATCTTTTCTCCAATCAGTTAACCAGCCATGACCATAGTTAGTGTTACCATAAATGGATTCCAGCTTTGGAAATAATCTTTTCAGAAAATCCATTAATATTTCCTGAGAATATTTATTTGTTCTATTAAGTATTTCGTCACAACGTTTTTTTGCTTGTTCTTTTACCGCCTCGCTACTTCCATAAGTTGTATCAAATGTCCCAGTAAAAATATCTTTATTGTCTCTTATCCCATAATAAACCTCTGGAATGAAAACCTGAAGAGCAGTAATTGCCAAAAAATCAATTGCATTAACCTCACCCTTTACAATAGCAAAACCGCATCTCAGCAAGTTGATGTAACGGGTAACATCTCTAATATTTTCAAAGAAGTATCTTATCCCACTGTGATAAATATTACCCCAATAGGTCTTATCCCATTTCTCTTCAGGTATATCCTGGATCAATCCGTCAAGTTGGTTAAATAATAAACCTTCTACCTCTTGCTTTGAAATGAGCGGTATGTCAAAAGGAACTTGTACTATTTTCTCCAAATATTCTGAGCCAGAACCTTCCTGTGCCTTCTTTAATGCATTTAAGACCACATCTTTGTCAAAGGCCAGTAAATATATTGTATTTGGAAAATCACCCAATGATTTTATCAATTGGAAAATCTGTCGAATCTCAGTATTGTTTAGGCGATCAATATCATCAATGATGACAATAATTTTATGAGACTGCTTAACCAATGAATCGTTTAATTCTCCACGGATGCCATCTAAATCATTCTCTTTGAGATCACCCCAACTTTTTAAAGCAACACCAGTATTTTCTGTAACATCTTTAAGAATCCCAATATATTGGCCGACTACAGGAATCAATTTTAGTGGTTCAAAAAACCTAGCATAGGTTTCTATTTTTTCTCCAATGTTTTTAACATCACTGGCGTAGTCAGTTCGTTTCAAGGTGATTGATAATTGTTTAAAAAATTGAGTAATTAGCTGATTTTGATCAGAGAAGTTCCATGGGTTAAATTTTACAATTATAGGTTTGCTCTCGTTAGTTTTCTGCTTGTAAACAGAATCAATATGCTCTAAAGCCATATTGATTATCGAAGTTTTCCCAGAGCCCCATGCACCAAAAAGTCCGATTACAATACTATCTTTTTCTTTGTATTTAAGAATAGCATTGCCAAGTGATTGTGCGAATGATTTTCTACCTAGGATATCTTCTTTGTGGGACTGAATTGGTTGATCTGGTTTGAACATTTTCTACCTCGTTTTGCAGCCTAAATTTTGCATAACTTGTTTATAATCAATCATATCACCAACCTTTTACTTCGACACTTCTTGCCCTACAATAACAGGAGAGAGCTTCTCTCTTTCCAATTATTCGCTATTCGATGATTTTCCTGGCGGATCAGTCATGTCTTTTCCGCAGTATGGGCAAAATACCTATTTCCCCATGCTTTTTTGAATTTCACC
>Ga0209211_10009858_pt1 | contig 12607 bp, 5 predicted proteins | sample RifGroA2_FD_183992 | JGI IMG/M metagenome (GOLD analysis project Ga0209211, IMG submission 183992) | Groundwater microbial communities from Rifle, Colorado, USA - Groundwater A2 (SPAdes) (version 2) | ecosystem: Environmental > Aquatic > Deep subsurface > Groundwater | place: Rifle, Colorado... | reverse complement strand
TCTGCGTTATTCTCGTATTAAAAAACAGTCATTTACATCAGTAAACTCCTGATTTTTTAATACTTCGAAAGCCTTGAACTCGAACATTCTGAATCAAACACTGACTTTATAGACAGACACTACATACTTGTACATCCATTAACAGTTACAGTTACCAAATAATCTCCTAACTCTGCGAGTGTAACATTAGGAATAGAAGGGTTTTGTAACGAAGAAGAAAACCCGTTGGGACCTGTCCAGCTATATGTCGCACCTATAACATCGCTCGCAGTAAGATTTAATGTTTGGCCTTCGCATAAAGGTCCATTATTACCAACTATAGGAGCAGCAGGTATAGGATTTACGACCACTATTGTAGTTCCTGCAATACTTGTGCAACCATCAACAGTTGCTGTTACTGAATAATTACCTGCATCTGCAAGTGTTACAATTACAATAGCAGGATTTTGCAATGAAGATGTAAACCCGTTAGGACCTGTCCATGAATAAGTTGCACCTGCAATGTTACTTGCGGTTAAATTTAATGTTGCACCTTCACACAAAGGACCGTTGTTTCCTGCAATCGGAGCTGCCGGTATAGGATTCACGACAACTGTTGTTGTTCCTGCCGTACCTGTGCAGCCGTCCACTGTTGCTGTAACAGAATAATCTCCTGCATCTGCAAGTGTGATACCAGGGACAGAAGGATTTTGTAATGAAGAAGAAAAACCGTTTGGTCCTGTCCAGTTATATGTTGCTCCTGCAATGAAACTTGCTGTAAGATTTAATGTTGTAGCTTCACATAAGGGTCCATTATTGCCAGCTATTGGTGCTGAAGGAATTGGATTTACTGTAACGGTTGTTGTCCCTGCAGGTCCTGTACAACCATCTACAGTTGCCGAAACAGAATAAACTCCTGCACCTGCAAGAGTGATATTTGCAACCGATGGGTTTTGAACTAAAGAAGTAAAACCGTTAGGACCAGTCCACGAATATGTTGCACCTGCTATGAAACTTGCTGTTAAATTTAATGTTACCCCTTCACATACAGGGCTATCACTACCAGCAGTAGGTGCAGCTGGTAATGGGTTAATTGTTACAGTAACAGATGAAGGTCCGCCAGGGCAACCGTTATCATTTGCAATAACTGTATAAGTGGTTGTTGCTAATGGAGTCGCAACAGGATTTGCTGAATTTGGGTTATCTAATCCGGTTGTAGGTGTCCAAATATAATTTGTGGAAGCAGAGCCACCAGTTGGACTTCCACCTAAAGTAGTACTTTGCCCAAGACAAATCGTTGTATCTTTACCAGCATCAAGTGTAAATGCAGTAGGGCGGGCAGATGGGACTAATGTTGCATTCATATACATTCTAACGCCATTTACATGTTGAATTAAAATATCATTAGAATAATTATGTCCGCCTAAATAAAAAACATTTCCTCCAATTGAGTCATTTGCAGATATATGTGCAGCTGTTGCAACCATATTTAAAGTAGGTAAAGGTGCGCTAATACAGGGATACATTTTAGATAAAAAAACGGAAGAAATCCCAGGCCAAAACAATCTTATTGTGCTTCCCATATCAGTTGTAACCACGTCCTCATATTGATTAAATGCCATATCATGATTTGAAAATGTATTAGTAGTTGCAACATTTGAATAATTTATACCAGCAGTTGTATGAAAATGACCACCTCCGGGTTGATGGTCTTCATATAAATCAATACCTGCACATTGTGCTAAAAAGTTTCCACCTTCATTAACAAATTTTATTACATTTTGAACAGGATTAACATCAGGATTTGTATCAAAATCCCAATGTGCTTCTGAACAAAAAGTATAACACTCTGCAAGACCTAAAAAATTTCCAGCATTTTGAATAAAGTAATTAACGTTATTTGTAAGACCTGCATTATTCAACATAGTCTGGTGTATTGCCTGATTTCCACCATTACTAAAAACAGCAATTTTTGGACGTTGATGCAATGTATATCTGACATTTAAGTTCTCATTATTTGTTAGTTTATAAACAGTTACTTGATTATATTCTGCGCCTAAAGCGTAATAATCAGTTATTACCTGAGTAGCAGATTTACCAGTACCATAAAATGGGTTGTTAATCCAGACACTATCAATAATAAATGCGCTTGCCTTGCAAGTTAAAGGAGCAGATGCTATTACAGTTGGATAAACTCTTGAAGCATCAGCTGTAAAATCAACAGCATCTTTTAATTTACCGGAAAGTATCACCCATTTAACAGGAATATCATTCATTAATAAGCTATGTACTAAACCATAAGCTTTTAAATTAAACGGTAAAACTAATGCCTGATTTGTATTATCCATTGGAATTACATAAGAACCTAAAGGTATTAGTTCGAGGTTTGATGGAGGATTTGGTTCGTCAGGTGTGTAACATACTGCATCAATAATTGTTCTAAAACCTGTAGGATTAGGCGTTAACATGTTAGAAATATTAGTTCCATCCATAACAAAGGAATCTAAAGAGCAATCCAAACCATCACCTACAATTGAAGTTAAAGGAACATCATAAACTAAAAAGAAATAATAGTCACCGGTTCCCATATCTAATTTTTGTGAACCATTTATTGTAAATGCACCATTTGGATTATTAAATGTACCAAATATTGGTGTGTTCGATGTTATAACGGGTGCACCTTCTAAAGAGCTGTTGTAATATACTTTTGCAGAAGTGATATTGGTTAAGGGATTTTGAGAATACCCTGCATCGCCATTAGTTTTAAAATTAAATTGAGTAATTAAAGAAGGTGGACATCCCCCGGTAACACTAACCTTAATTCTTAATATCACAGCATTACTACTTGATTCACAATTTTTATTTATATCGTCAGTTGTATATTGTATTACTTCACTACCATCATAAACAGTATTCAGGTTCGAAAACATAAATCCAAAAGATTCGGAAGACAATGGGTTTTGAGTTGTTAAGTTAATTAGAAAAGTGCCAGGATTTGATGAAAGCCGTAATAAATTACCACTTCCTATACTAATAGCTCTAATTTGAAAATTGTTAAAATTAATAGAATCGAATATTGTTGGTGTAGCATCAGTAGATAGGGTAATTGTTATTGCAGTTGCCGTAACAGAAGTTAAAGCAAGAGCCGTAATATCGCCTACATTACTTGTAACAGTGTGAGCTGCTACCGGATTAAACTCGAATCCAACAGGTAGAGTTAAAATTATTGTACGATTAGCCTGACTTAAATTAAAATCATCAGCAAGTCGTTCTTTAAGAGAGAAACTTACAATTTGATAGGGTGTAGGATAAGTGCTTCCGCAAAAAGATAAATCAGCAAACGGAGTAATATTTGGAGGAGTAGCATAAGTAATTCTTATTAATCCTGCACCACCGGTTCCTCCGTTCCTGGTTCCAGCTGTTGTACGCCTCGCACCGCTTCCTCCTGCCCCCGGCGCTCCGCCAGCATTTCCATTTGCACTTGCTACTGTAACACCTGCACCACCTGTAGCAGTACCTGTACCTGGAACTCCTGCCACACCAGCAGTTCCATCAGCAGATATATTTGCACTTCCACCTCCTGCTCCGCTAATTGTTGGATTAGGATTAGGTGTTCCTGTTCCTCCAGCACCTCCATACCAGTTTACTGTTCCGCCCACATTTCCTGAAGTAACTGCAAGTGCGCCTGCACCGGGAGTTGTTGTTGTCGCACCGGAACCACCTCCGCCACCAACTGCCAAAAGCGTTAAATCCGAATTAAACCACGTAACATTACCATTTCCACCATTACCGGTACCACCAATTCCACCAGTACCAACAGTAACAGGATATACTGTTAATGGGGTAACAGCTATTGTTGCACTTGTATATGCTCCACCAGAACCACCACCACCTGCAGCTATTTGTGCTCCGGGGTTATTTACTCCACCTCCTGCACCACCACTACCCCAGCATTGAATAGTTGCAGAAGTAACGCCGGGAGGACAAGTCCAGTTTCCTGACGCATTAATTGTAATTGATGTTGTTTGTCCAAATACTGTGCTATATAAACCAAAAAAAACAGCAACAAAAAACAATTTGGAGCGATAAATTTTAATCATAATATAATTCGTTTCATAAAAAAATACTTTAATTACATTTTTTTATACGATTATTTATTATTTAGGTTTTATTAATATGAAAATAACAATTTGAAAAATATTCTTTAAAAAAATATATTTAAAAATCGCTGTAAATATGACAATTACAAAAGAAATGTTCAAGAACATTATAATATTTTTATAAAATTTTGAATTTACCAATTATAAATTTCAACTTTGTGGTAATTAATTTAAAATAAAAATTATGGAAAATATCATTAACGATGCCCTTGATTATCATTCAAAAGGACGACCAGGTAAAATTGAAGTAATACCTACAAAACCAAAAAGTTCTCAACGCGATTTATCTATGGCATACACTCCGGGAGTGGCTGAGCCTTGCCTAAAAATTGCTGAAAACATTGAAGATGTTTACAAATATACAGCTAAAGGAAATTTAGTTGCAGTAATATCTAATGGTACAGCCGTTCTTGGTTTAGGAAATATAGGTCCCGAAGCCGGAAAACCTGTTATGGAAGGTAAAGGTCTCCTATTTAAAATATTCGCCGACATAGATGTTTTTGATATTGAAGTAAATGAAACCGACATTGATAAATTTGTTGCAACTGTTAAAGCTATATCTCCAACTTTTGGTGGAATAAATTTAGAAGATATTAAATCGCCTGAATGTTTTGAAATTGAAAGACGATTAAAAGAAGATCTTCATATTCCTGTGATGCACGATGACCAACATGGTACTGCAATTATTTCTTCGGCAGCACTTTTAAATGCGGTAGAACTATCAAAAAAAAAATTAAGCGATGTAAAAATTGTTATTAACGGTGCTGGTGCTGCAGCTATCTCATGTACAAAGCTTTATGTTGCATTAGGTGCAAAATATGAGAACATTGTTATGCTTGATAGCAAAGGTGTAATCAGAGCAGACAGACCAGACCTTAGTCCTGAAAAGAAATTATTTGCAACCAAACGTAATATTAATAATCTTGTTGAAGCAATGAAAGATTCCGATGTTTTTGTTGGCTTATCAAAAGGTAATATTGTTTCAAAAGATATGGTTAAATCTATGGCAAAAAATCCTATAGTTTTTGCTATGGCTAATCCTGTTTCAGAAATTTCATACAATGATGCAAAAGATGCCCGCAAAGATATTATAATGGCAACTGGTCGTTCTGATAATCCAAATCAAGTAAATAATGTATTAGGATTTCCATTTATTTTCAGAGGTGCTTTAGATGTTAGAGCAACCTGCATTAACGAAGAGATGAAATTAGCTGCTGTAAAATCATTGGCAGCACTTGCAAAAGAACCCGTTCCCGAATCTGTTTCGCTTGCTTACGAAACTTCAAATTTTGTTTTCGGAAAAGATTATATTATCCCAAAGCCATTAGATTCAAGATTAATTTATCATGTAGCACCAGCAGTTGCAAAAGCAGCAATGGATTCTGGCGTTGCACTTCATCCTATTACCGACTGGGAAACTTACAAAGAACAATTAAAAAAACGAATGGGATTAGATAATGAGCTTATACATAAAGTATCTCAAAAAGCAAAACAAAACCCCAAAAGAGTTGTTTTTGCCGATGCCGAAAACTATAAGATTTTAAAAGCAGCTCAGGAAGTTCACGACGAAGGAATTGCTATTCCAATTTTGTTAGGCGAAAAAGAAATTATTTTAAAAATAATTGAAGAAAATAACCTTGGTCTCGAAAAAGTACAAATAATTGAAACCAAATCAAAAGATGAAGAAGCTCACCGTAATGAATTTGCAAATGCTTATTTTGACAATAGAAAAAGAAAAGGATGTACACTTCTCGAAGCTCAATCATTAATGCGCCAGCATAATTATTTTGGTGTGATGATGGTAGAAAAAAACCTTGCAGATGTATTTATTTCCGGCTTAACCAGAAAGTACCCTGCAACAATTCTTCCGGCACTCGAAATTATTGGTAAACAAGATGGGGTTCGACTTGTTGCAGGTATGTATATAATGATGACAAAAAAAGGACCTTATTTCTTTGCCGATACAACAGTAAATATTAATCCATCGGTTCAAGATTTGGTTGATATTACTCTCTTAACAGCTAATACAGTTAAACAATTTAACATTACACCACGTATTGCAATGCTTTCATATTCAAATTTTGGTTCAACAGACAACGAAGAAACCAAAAAGGTTCGCGATGCTGTTGCAATATTACACGAACAACATCCCGATATTATTGTTGATGGCGAGTTTCAAGCAAATTTTGCTCTTAATAATGATATACGAAATGAACTTTTCCCATTTTCTAAATTAGGAAAAGAAAACGTTAACACATTAATATTCCCTAATTTATCATCGGGAAATATTGCATACAAATTATTACAAGAAATGGGTAATACCGAAGCAATTGGACCAATTTTAATGGGATTAAAAAAATCAGTTCATGTACTTCAATTAGCAAGTTCTGTTCGCGAAATTGTTGATATGGTTACTATTGCTGTTGTTGATGCTCAAAAATCTAAATAGTGTCTTTTTATAATGTCCGATTTTTTCGTTATACTTGTTTTGAAAACAGTCATTTACATAAGTAAACTCCTTGGTTTTCAAAACTTCGCATGCCTCAAACTCGAACATTATAGTTCAGACACTGACTTTATGGACAGGTACTAAATAGTGTCTGTCCATAATGTCCGATTTCTGCGTTATTCTCGTATTAAAAAACAGTCATTTACTACAGTAAACTCCTGATTTTTAATACTTCGAATGCCTTGAACTCGAACATTATGAATCAGACACAGAGTTTATAGACAGACACTTAAAGAATAAATTTTAATATTTTTTGACACAGATTACACGAATTTTCGTAAATTCTATTTCTCTTTTATCTGCAATAACCAGTGCAATGGTTCGGATTTGCTCACCACAAGTCTATGGCTATTTCTTTATTTAATGATTATCAATTTTCGAGCTAAATGTATGTGATTGCCCTTTATTTCAGCCAAATATATTCCAGTTTTTAAATCAATTAATGGAATGTTTTCTTGATTAGATTTAATATTATAACATATTAATTCTTTACCGGTTAAATCATATAACTTTATACTACCTTCAAAATTATCTGGTCCTGAATATTTAAAGTGAAGATTATCACTTGCTGGATTTGGTCCTAAAGAAATAAAGAAATCATCAAGTTCAATTTGAGCAACTTCTTGTGAAATATGATAAATATATAACAAACTATCCAATACCCAGTTTTGTGGGTCGAAAGTTAATCCCGAAACTTTATTTTTATTTACATCAATCTGAAAATTTTGAACGCTTTGAGATGGTTGAATTTTAATTACAGAGTCGGGATTTTCGGTAAAAGAAACTTTTACTTCTAAAGGAGTTGTAAATAACTGATTATTTGCAGAACTTCCCCATTGTACCAATTGTATTTTTAAATTATCGTAACCATTAGTTGTAGAATCCTGTTGCCAAATTAATATATAAAAAGGATATCCCTCACCATAATAATACTGATTAAAGAAATCATCAAAACTTTTTCCGTTCACACTTTCAAAAATATTTTTAACATCTTCGCCGGTAATAACACTATCAGCATACTGCGTTTGCATTTGCTTTAACGCAACAAAGAATAATGAATCATTATTACTCAAATACCTAAGCGTATGAATTATAGCAGAACCTTTCTTATAGCTTAAATTTCCATTAAAAATTCTGTTTTCGTCCCAAGAATCGGCAAATGGCACATAAACACTTTTATTAGGTTCTAATTTTGCTCTTTTATGGCAATATGCCATATTTGCATCGGCAGTTGCCTGACTAACAAGTTCTTGTGCATATAAATATTCGCCATAGGAAGCAAAACCCTCGTTAATCCAAATATCCTGCCAGCTTGCACAAGTAATATGGTCGCCATACCATTGGTGCGAAAGTTCGTGAGCAACAAGCCATGTATCCAAATAACCAAGCGAAGTCATAGTTTGATGCTCCATTCCACCTCCAACAGGACACAAAGCGTGTCCAAATTTCTCATCTGCCCACGGATACATTCCAAATTTAGCGCAATAAAGCTCAAATATCGGAGCCATTTGAGAAATGTTCCAAGTGTTATCAATTAAAAATTGTGGGTTGTTAAATAAATAATTTTGAATTAGAATACTGTCACTATAATTAGATGGATGTGCATAAACATTATGCTCAACATATTTACTTGCTGCAAACGAAAGCAAATAATAAACAATTGGATGATGCTCTTTCCACTCGTAACGAACTTTTCCATTTCCTAATTGAGTTATTTGTGATAACAGACCATTTGAACCAACTTTTAGTGATGAATCTACTGTAATAAAGAGCCATGCCGAATCTAATCTGTCGGTTAAATCCTGTTTGCAAGGCAACCAATCTTTTAAATGAAAAGACTCCGATAAAGTCCATGTAACTATTTGATTATACACCGTATTGGTTGTGTTATTTATTCCCCTCATAAAACCCGTAGGGTTTGGATTTCCATGATACCATATTTGTACCCAAAATTCATTTCCCTGCTCAATTGTAACATTTGGAAAAACTAAAAGCGAATCGCTTGAATAATAATATGCAGAATTTTGCTCATTAATTTGAGTGCTATCTATTGTTACATTTGTTGTAAACTCAAAATAAACCGTATCTAAATTACTTTTAGTAAGCAATTTATATTTTACAGAACCTGAAACATAAGTATTTGTATCATTTACTGCAAGAGCAATATGTACAAACTTCTGGTCAAATTTATTTTGAAGAACCGATAAAGATTTTAGAACAGGTTTAAATTGCTTTTCAGCAGATAATTTATTTGTTTCGTAATTAACAAATTGCGACCAGCATAAAATTGGCAGTAAAATTAATAACAAACTACTTAATTTTTTCATGTGTTTATATTTTTTAGTTTATTGTTCTATGTTTATTGTTCTTTACGAAATACGAATTATACGAATGTACAAATAAAATATTGTTTCATCGTTCTATGTTCAAAAAGTTCAAAAAGTTCAAAAAAGTTCAAAAAGTTTAATGTTCATTATTTATTGGTTTATGGTTTGGAGTTTTTAGTTTAGAGTTGTTAAAACCCAAAACTTAAAACCCGAAACTTGAAACTTTTAATTTATAATCATTCCCTTTTGTGTTTAAAAATTAATCTTGGATGTTTCATTTTTTATAAGTTTTGGTGAAAATCTGTATCCTAAATAAAGGCGTACTGTTCCATATTCCTGAGTAGATTTGCTATAAATGAAAGAATCGCCAACGAAATTAATTCCAAAATAAACCCTGTTTGCATTATAACCCAACCCTAACCGAAGTTCTAATTTAGTTGAAAGATTAATTGTATCACGCTGTACTATATCATCTTCAAGTGTAAAAAGTTCTTTTTTGCCATTAAATCCAACAAGGAGCGAAAGAGTAGTAAACCATCTGTGCAATGTAAATGTATGAAAATAACCACCAATAATACCCCAATTACTTGTATAAATACTTTTGTAGTATGTTGAGGAATCGAAATATGCCTTATAAGACTGATTAATTAAACTTGAATCACCGGTAATGCCAAAATAATGAAAGTTTAAACCAAATGCCCATGTGCCGGCGCTTTTCTTTTGAAATTCGGTTTGCGAAAATGTTGATTTGAATGAAAATTTTTTATAATTTGTAAAATACATAATAGTACCGCCAATACTTGCCATACGTATATCGGGACGAATTGTAGTATGCTGCAAAATAATTTGAGTGGAATCTTTTAATTTAAGAGTATCGTGATAAAATCCCTGATAGCTTTGAAATACAAAATCGGCAATAAATCGTTTCAAATACAAATGTGTTTGAATATCAAATTTTTGAGTTTTCCCATAAATACTTTCACTTTTTCTTCCTACAGAAAAAAACGATAAATCAATACCAAACCATTTATAACCAAATCCAGGACCAATGCTTAACGCAACATTTGGTTTATATTTTAAAGTTAGTCCCGAATCTAAATCAACTATGCTAAAGTAGTTGTATTTATTATATTCGCTTAAATATACTGCCGGAATATTTTTATATTTTTCGATGTACCTTTCATCAATATAATTCTTTTTGTTTTTTGAAATAGAATCCTGTGCATTCAGATTAAATGCTATAACAATACTTACAATAATAATTATAAATAATATTCTCATTTATTAACTATAAACTTTGCAGGTAAAATGTTATTATTATTTATGCAATTAATAAAATACATACCATTTTCCAAATCTGAAATATCAACTTTTAATAAATCAGTATTCATTTTAAATGTTTTAACTGTTTTACCAGCAATATTGTAAATTATAAAATTATTTTCGGAACTATTAAAATTTACATTAAGAACAATAAAATCTTTAGCTGGATTTGGACTAATTGTAACATTCTGTAAAATATCGTTAACAGAAACTCCCATAGCAATATTTGCAATACCATCAACTACCCAGTTATTTGGGTCAACTTGCATATTATTAATAATCTGGGGTATATAAGCAAAAAATTGTTGTTGGTTATATGCTTGAGCAAAACGCAATGTGGTATCTCCCCCACTCCAATAGAATTTTATTTCAATCGGAAGTTTAAAAAATGGGGTAATTGTTGGCATTGAAGTTTGCTGGTTTACTGTAAACGAAACTGTATCAGATTGTTGTTGCCAAACAATATTATATGTGGGATAACCTTCGCCATAGTACCATTGAGCAAAATAATCTGTAAAATCAATCCCTGACATACTCGAAATCATATTTTTAAAATCATCGCCTGTTGCAACAGAATCTTTATAAGTTTGCTGAAAATTTTGTAACACACTGTAAAACAACGAATCATTATTTAAAATAAATCGCATGGAATGTATTATTGCTGCACCTTTTTCATAAGTTAATCTGTAATCAAATATTCTATTCTCATTGAAAATTTCAGATAAAGGCAAATAAACACTACCATTGGGCGAAGCCATTACATCATCTTGAGTATTAACTATCATTTGATCAGCATCTGCCTGAGTCATTAAATTTTGCAAACCAATATAATGTGTATATGTAGCAAAACCTTCGTTTATCCATATATCCTGCCAGTTCGAACAAGTAACATTATCGCCAAACCACATGTGCCCAAGTTCATGAATAATTAACTCAAAATTAAAACTCGATAAAGTTGTCATTGTTTGATGCTCCATTCCACCTCCAATTGGAGCAACACAATGTCCATACTTTTCATTTTTAAATGGATACATACTATATTTCTCCGAAAGCAATTCTATAAATGATGGAGTATTATCAATTTCACTTTTATAATAAGGTAAAAATCCGCTATTTGGATATATGTAATTTTGAATTAAAATTGAATCAGAAATTCCTGCTGGATGAGCATAAATATTATACTCCTGATAATCGGAAACAGAAAAACTTGGTAAATAATAATTTATTGGATAATTCGATTTCCATTCGTATCTCAATTTATTTCCAGGTACTGTTACAACATTAGTTAGCAGACCATTTGAGCCTGCTTTTAAGGTATTAGGACAAGTAATAAAAACATGCACAGAATCAGCTTTATCGGGTAAAACCTGTTTACAAGGAAACCAATCTTTTGCATGATACGATTCGCTTAAAGTCCATGTAATTTGGCTTCCCCAATAAATGGAATTACCATTGCTAATACCGCTACCGGCAGAAGTTCCGCGATAATATACTTTAGTTGTAATAAAATCGCCAACCGGAATGTCGGGAGATAAATTTACTGTTATTTCATCATTTGCATGTGTAAAAGTTTTATTAACACCATTAACAAACACAGAATCAACTGTTAACGAATTTATTAATTCTAATACCAATGTATTTAACGGATTTGTAACAACTTGTGCATACATTGTTCCAATTCCATTGTTAATTGTTTTTGAAGTATTTGTAACATCAACTTCAATTTTATAAAACTTTACATCGTAATTATCGAGCAAAGTATTTTGCGATTTTACACTTCGAGTTTCGAAATGCTTGTTTTCGAAATTAGGTTTATTATAATCAGATATTTTTTGAGCAAATAAATGATTTACAAAAATTGAAACAATTAGTAAAACGAATAAATTTTTCATATTTTTAAATTTTTATTAAATACAAGACTACAAAAATTATATAAAAGTAACAATTATTTATTTTTTTTCAAATTTTGTATGTTTTTATCCAACAATTAAAAAAATAGTTTTAAACAACCCCGTTTAAAGCCTTGTTAAACAAAAATTAAAAATTTAACAAAATAAATTTGTTTTTTAACATATTATTTATTACTTTAGCCCCAACCAAATAACACAATACAATTTCATTAAATGAAATTCCTTTTTACCATATTATTCTTTTACATTGTGTTTAATGGTTTCACTCAAAACCCCGACATTAAACGCACATACCACTGGTATTTTGGTGCTAATGCAGGTATTGATTTTAGCAGTGGACAAGCAGTTGCAGATACTAACGGACAAGTAAATACATGGGATGGTTGTTCTTCAATTTCA